>Ga0209751_10000342_pt1 | contig 49659 bp, 41 predicted proteins | sample RifCSP13_1_FD_184019 | JGI IMG/M metagenome (GOLD analysis project Ga0209751, IMG submission 184019) | Soil microbial communities from Rifle, Colorado - Rifle CSP2_sed 13_1 (SPAdes) (version 2) | ecosystem: Environmental > Terrestrial > Deep subsurface > Rock core/Sediment | place: Rifle...
GCCCATAACTTACAAGCTGAGCACAAGGTTGATTGAAAGGGGGTCCTGTCGGGACCTCAGCGTGTGACCCGTTGGGGCCAGCCCCCCCGCTGGGGTGACAGTGTGGGGCAGCGAAGCGAAACGTGGAAGGCGGTGAGGCGAACCTCAAAGTCTCAGGGAGTGTGAGGGCTGCCGCGACTCGTACCAGATGGTCGGTTCGACGCGACGGCCCGGGAGGCGGCACATGAAAGGCTACATGGGCAAACTGCTACGCGTTGACCTTACAGCCCGCCAGTCACGCGAAGAACCCCTCGATGCCGAAGCGGTGCGCGACTACATCGGCGGAAGCGGCCTGGGGGTGCGGCTTGCCTACGACGAGGTCCTGCCTGACACGGACCCACTCGGGGCGGGAGCGAAGCTCATTTTCATGACGGGACCGGTCACGGGCACGGTCTTGGGAACGGCTGGCCGCTTTCAGGTGATCTACAAGTCGCCCCTTACCGGCATGCTGTGCGATTCGAGCTCGGGTGGCCACTGGGGAGGAGAGTTCAAGCAGACGGGATACGATGGCCTGATCCTGGAAGGGGTCGCCTCAGAGCCGGTCTACTTGTTCATCCATGACGAGGAGGTGGAGATCAGGCCGGCTGGGCATCTGTGGGGGATGGACACGTTTGGCATCCAGCCTCTGCTGCTCGAGGAGGTGGGCGAACCCAAAGGACATGTTCTGGCTGTCGGTCCGGCGGGCGAACGCGGCGTCCTTTATTCTTGCATGGTGAATGATGCAGGGCGTGCTCCAGGTCGTGGGGGCAACGGAGCCGTAATGGGTAGCAAGAATGTCAAAGCCATTGTCGTCCGAGGCACCCGGTCGGTGGAGCTGGCAGACGAAGGGGGTTTCCGTCAAGAAGCCCTTCGGATCAACAAGCTCAATGCGACCGATCCGAGGTTTAAGGATCTGCGTGAGCTTGGCACGCCGGAGGTGATGGATAACAGCTGGGCCGTGGGAGACATCCCAGTCAAGAACTGGTCGCGGGGATCGTACGAAGAAATGTCTGTCAGCCTGGGCGGCAAGAAGATGCGCGACACGATCTTGGTGCCGCACGTTGCATGCCACTACTGCACAATAGGCTGCTCCCGCTGGGTGAAGATTGACAAAGGACCTTATCGAATGGATGGCCCTGGCCCGGAATACGAGACGCTGGGCGCGCTTGGGTCGATGTGCATGATCGACGATCTCGAAGCGGTATCCTACGCGGCGCATCTGTGCAACGTCTATGGCATGGACACGATTTCGTGCGGTGCTACGATAGCCTTCGCGATGGAGTGCTACGAGAAAGGCTTGATCACGACCGAGGATACAGGGGGGATCGAGCTCACCTGGGGGAACAAGGAAGCCATGCTCACAGTCGTAGAGCAGATCGCCTTCGGCCAAGGCATCGGGAAGTTGCTGGGCCAGGGAACGCGGAAAGTAGCCGAGCAGCTCGGGCATGGTTCCATGGACTACGCAGTTCAGGTCAAAGGCCTTGAGTTGCCTATGCACGATCCACGGGCTTATTTCTCCTGGGCCTCCAATTACGCTACGGGCCCACGTGGCGGCTGCCATCTGCATGGAATGTCGGGGTTCCTGGAGAACAGGCAAGACCCGATCCCGGAGTGGGGACTTACAGGATACTTCCCGCGCCACGGCGACGAAGACAAGGCAAGGGTGACACAGCTGGCGCAGAACTGGTCTGCGATCCTGAGTTCGATGGTGCTGTGCTACTTCGCGACTTTTACCCTGCAACCGTCCGACCTGGCAAGCCTGGTGAACAAGGCTACGGGCTGGGACCTCACCTCAGAGGATCTGTCTTTAATTGGCGATCGGATCCACGCCCTGTACCGGGCGTACAACTACCGCTGCGGGATCCGCAGGGAAGACGACCGGTTGCCGGTCCGTTCCTTGGTGCCCCTCGCCGAAGGCGGCGCGGCAGGGAAAGTGCCTGACCTTGAGCGACAGCTCCGAGAATACTATGAGCTGCGTCGCTGGGAGGCGGACGGCAAGCCGAGTCATGCTAGTTTGGTGGAGCTGGGATTGGCGGATGTTGCGGCGGACCTGTATCCATGATCGTCAGGCTGCGGGTCTTTGGAGTCATCAGCACTCGACTAGGGGGAGCGAAGGCTGATGTTGAACTGCCGGAAGGTGCTGTGCTGCGAGACCTGCTGGATGCGATCGACGCTCGATGGGGTGCGACGCTAGCACCAGACTTCTGGGAGCCTGGAACGAAGCGGTTCAAAGGATCGGTTCTGCTGGTGAGCGAGGGGATGGATCTGATGGATGAAAGCTCACCATTGGCCGATGAGCAGCAGGTGATGGTGCTTATGCCTGTGTCCGGGGGCTAACCGGCTCAGCATGCTAGGCGGCGGGCCTGAATGGCGATGGGGGCAGCAGTACGGCACGGCTGGCGGAAGACTCGGGTGGAAGCGTTCCATGATCCGCCACCGCCCAACAGGCATGAGATCGAGTTCGGGTTTTCCTGGTGTGGCATCCGTGGCACGGACCTGGAGGAGTAGCCGTTGGGCCCGCTTTTCGGCCCGATCGATGTGCCGAATCCGCTGGCGGGTCGCAAGGTACTCGTGATTGCATCCCGGATTCCTTTGGAGGATCTTGGGTCCAGGGATCTGAAGGAGCTGATCGCAACCAAGTCAGTCAACTTGAAGATTCTCGTATCACCGCAATAGGTGTGGATTGCCTGTAAGCAGTCTCGCTGGGTGAATCTAGAAGGGGCTCGACCCTCCTGACAGAGTTACGAGCCCCTCCTGACGGCTGGCCTCGAACGGAGACCCTGATCGAACCACTCAGGCGTGGTAAGCGCCTTGCGTAAGAGGGGCCTATCCGGGCTCCTTCGGGCAGCGGACGAATTCTATCAAAAAGGGCAAATATTGGAAGGGCGGACGTCAATGGGAAGGATGGCCGAGGCGATCAGGGGGACAGGGGTTGCACCGGGTGCTTTGGGGATCTTCTGGCTGGGCGGGGCAGGATTCGTCCTAAAGACTGCCCAGGGCAAGGTCGTCGTGATCGACCCCTATCTTTCCAATTCGCTAGATCGTGTCTATGGCTGGAAGCGTCTGCCGAGCTCCCCGGTCGTGCTGCAACCGCGTGAGGTAGAAGCCGATCTTGTCCTGACGACCCATGCCCATGAAGATCACCTTGATCCCGATTCCATCCCTGGGATCGCCGAGGCGAGCCAGGCCATCTTTGTCGGCCCGACGACGTGTGTTGAGACGATGCGCGGCTGGGGCATCCCGACGGAACGAGTGCTGGAGATCAACCGGGGGGAGGAACGTGTCATTGCAGGGATTCCGGTGTCCGCAGTCGTGGCGCATCACGTGTCACCCGCGGGCGCCCAGACGCCAGATGCTGTGGGCTACGTTCTCGACTTGGAAGGCACCGTCATCTACCACACTGGGGACAGCCTTTACACTGCCGACCTCGGGCGGGTGAAGGAACGCCACCCAGACATCCTGTTCGTCGTGATCAATGGTCAGTATGGGAATATGAGCTCGGAGGAAGCAGCCCGCCTGACAGCCGAGCTGACGCCGCGGCGAGTGATCCCGATGCACTGGGGGCTGGTGGCAGAGAACACCGCAGAGCCTTGCGAGTTCCTCGGCGCGCTGGGGACGCTAGGCAGCCAAGCCCAGCCGGTGATCATCGCACCTGGAGACCTCTATGTTTACACAGGGGTGTAAGCCTGCCTGGGGCTTCGGATGAGAGCGGCAGTGTGGCATGGGAGACGTGACATCCGGGTTCAGGAATTCCCCGACCCGGGGGATCCGGCGCCCGATGAGGTGCGCCTGAGGGTCGCATGGTGTGGCATATGTGGAACGGATTTGGAGGAGTACCTGCACGGTCCCCTGTTCATCCCTGTCAAGGAACCGAACCGGCTGACGGGGGTGAAGGCGCCATTGGTCATGGGACATGAGTTCGTGGGCCGCGTGGAGGAAGTCGGCCAAGGCGTCCACGATCTTCAGCCGGGAGACCACGTGGCTGTGGATACGCTTATCCACTGCGGCGAGTGTACCTTCTGCCAGCGTCACCAAGTTCACCTGTGTGAACAGCTCGCGATCATGGGGCTTTCGACGCACGGCGGTCTGGCTGAGTTTGTCAACGCCCCGCGCTACATGTGCTTCAAATACCCGACATCCCTGGCCGATCCCCATGCGGCGTTGGCGGAACCAGCGTCCGTCGCAGTACACGCGACTCGCAAAGGCAGGCTGGAGGCAGGGGAGACTGTAGCCATCGTCGGGGCCGGCACGATCGGCCTTCTGAATCTACAAGTCGCCCTGGCGATGGGAGCTGGGCGCGCATTCGTCGTCGAACCGGAGCCACGTCGTCGGCAACTTGCGATGGATCTGGGCGCGACCTCATCGATCGATCCATTGGCAGAGGATGCTGTGCTCGCGGTCCGCCGTTTCACCCGTGGGGCAGGTGTTGACATTGCCTTCGAAGATGCAGGCACTACACAGGCCATGGCCATGGTGCCAGATCTTGTGCGCAAGGCCGGCAGGGCGGTTTTCGTCGGCTTGCACGACGAACCCGTGCCAATGCAAATGGTCTCCGTTGTCTGTGGGGAAAAGGAACTCATCGGGTCTTTTTCGCACGTCTACGATGAGGACTTCTCCACCGCGGTTGAGATGCTCAGTACAGGCAGCATCGTGGCTGAGCCACTGATTACAGCCCAAATCGGACTAGATGACCTTGTTCCCCACGGCCTGGAGGAGTTGGCCTGCGGGAAGGCTCGTCATCTCAAGATCCTTGTCTCGCCCCGGTTGTAGCTCTATCGAGGGCCCACCCGGAGGAAGGAGCGAGGAGATCGGAAGGCTGAGACGGGAGAAGCGGAGACCGGAGGGGGAATCCCGGGTTTCGGCAGTTGGGTGAGAGTTGGTCGGTCGTCAAGGGTTGATGCAGGTGGGATGGGAAACGCACAACTCGATCTGACCCAATGCTGCGTTCACGCAACCCACCCGGGTCGCGGAAAGGAGGCGCGCAACAGCTGGCAATCATGTCTTTTGACCGAGGAAAACCACTGCGGCCACTACACCGGGTGGCAAACTGCGAAGCTCGAATCGGGCCGAGCAGTGTAGATGTAAGGAGGAACAAGAGATGAAGGCGGGCAAACTCTTCACGTCCGTGTGCCTGTTGCTGGTACTGGCCTTGGTGCTGGGTTCGTGTGGACCGGCACCCACGCCTCAGGCCGTGGAAGTGACCAAGATTGTCGAGCAGAAAGTCGAGGTCACGAAGATCGTTCAGCAGGAAGTACAGGTGATGGTCACCCCTACCCCGGGCCCGGCGAACCCGTATCGGCCGGACAACCTGTTCGAAATCGCCGACAAGCTCAAGGCAGCCCTGGCCGGGAAGTCTGCTCCAGAGGGAACACGACTGGCCCTGGTGGCCAACATCTTGGTCCCATTTTGGACGGCCTGCAACATCGGTGGCAGCCGGGCTTCGGCCGAGTTGAACGTCCCAATGATCTTCTTCGCCCCAGTCAAGCAAGGTGACCTGGCGGCCCAGGTGTCCATGATGGAATCCCTCGTGGCGGATGACTATTCGGGCATCTCGTTCTCCGCGATCAGCCCGAAAGCTGTGGAGGACATCGTCGCCCAGGGTGCCGAGAAGGGAACGAATTTCATCACCATGGACTCCGACTCCCCAGAAAGCGAACGCTATGTCTATATCGGCATGCAGAACTACACCGCCGGTGTGGCTGCCGGGGAAGCCGCCAAGAAGATCATTGGCAAGGGCAAGGTTATGGGGTTGGTCGGCTTCGCTACAGCTCAGAATGCCATCGAGCGAATCCAGGGCATCAAGGACGCCCTCAAGGGTTCTGACATCGAGTACATCGACACACTCTACGACGATGCCGATCCCACCAAGGCCCTGAGCAACGCTGAGACCACCCTTACCACCTATCCGGATCTGGCGGGCTTCATCACCATCTACTCCTATGATGGGCCGGCCGCCGGGCAGGCGGTCAAGGCAGCTGGCAAGACTGGCACGGTCAAGATTGTGGCATTCGACCTCGAGCCTGAAACCCAGAAGCTGATGAACGAGGGTGTCATCCAAGCCGCCATAGGTCAGAGGGTGTACTTCTATGGTTATCTGAGCATATACACCCTGTACGCCATGTCGGCTCTTGGCCCTGAGTCGACCATGACGATCCTTGAACCGTATCTGAGTGGTCCCAATCATGACATCCTTGACACGGGTGTGGATGTTGTCTACGGTGACCAGCTACAGCTCTACAAGGACTACCTCGACTCAATCGGGATCGCATCCCAGTAGTCTTGGTCACTCAAGGGTGATCTCCTCCGCATGGGGGAGATCACCCCCTCTTCCGGGTGGCGAACGAGGGTCGGAGGGGAACTCAGTCTATGGAGAATCAGCCAAGGATAAGGGCGGAAGGCATCTCGAAGAGGTTTCCCGGGGTGCAGGCGCTTGAAAACGTTGAATTTGAGGTCTATCCAGGCGAGGTCGTGGGGCTTGTGGGGGAGAATGGCGCTGGGAAATCCACCCTGGTCAAGATCTTGTCCGGTGTTTATTCCCGAGACCAGGGGAGAATCTGGTTCAAAGGTCGGCTGGTTGACCCTCGAAGTCCGCAAGAGGCGCAGGCACTCGGCATCAGCACCATCTATCAGGAGCCGGCCGTCATCCCTGGTCTCAGCGTCGCCGAGAACATCTTCCTGAATCGGGAGCCCAGGCGGATCCAGGCGCTCGGGATGGTGGACTTCGGCAGAATGAGGCTCGATACCCAGGCGAGCCTGAGTGAGCTAGGGGTGGACATTCGGCCGGAGCGCCTGGTGAAGGAGTTGACGGTAGCCGGCCAACAGATGGTCGAAATCGCGAAAGCGATCTCCTGGGAGGCGACCCTCCTCATCATGGACGAGCCAACTTCGGCCCTGTCCGGAAGCGACGCCGAGCGCTTATTTGAGATTGTGCGTCGGCTGAAGAGCAGGGGCGTCTCCGTGGTGTTCATCAGCCACCGCATCGAAGAAGTCTTGCAGGTCACGGACCGGGTCGTGGTGATGCGCGATGGTCGGCGTGTGGGCGAGCTGCCCATCTCGGAGGCTACAAGAGAGAAGATTGTACGGCTGATGGTGGGTCGAGCTGTGGACATTTTCCCCAAGGAGAAGGTTGAGATCGGCGAGCCGGCGCTGGAAATCCGACATCTTTCCGGGAAGGGCATGGTTGAGGGGGTCAGCTTCTCTGTCCGCAAGGGTGAAATCGTCGGGCTGGCGGGGCTGGTGGGCGCCGGCCGGACCGAATTGGCCCGGATTATCTGTGGCGTCGAAAAGCGGATCGATGGCCAGATCCTGCTGGATGGCCGGGAGGCCGATATCCGGAGTCCCAGCGACGCAGTTCGCCTGGGGATCGGACTCGTGCCCGAGGACCGGAAGGGTCAGGGTCTGGTTCTGAAGATGGACGTACGCGAGAACGTGACGCTGGCCATCCTGCCCCGCCTGGCGCGATGGCTGGGGGCCATATCCAGACGAGAACAGAGAGAGGTGGCAGCACACTATGTAGACGCCCTATCGATCGCTACTCCAAGTCTTGCACAGTTGGTCGAGAACTTGAGTGGTGGCAACCAACAAAAAGTGGTGCTTGCGAAGTGGCTGAGCGCTCACCCAAGCGTTCTTATTATGGATGAACCCACTCGTGGCATCGATGTTGGTGCAAAAGCTGAAGTTCATGCCTTGATGAGTCAACTTGCGGGCGAGGGTATTGGGATCATCATGATCTCCTCCGAGCTGCCAGAGATTCTCAGCATGAGTGATCGGGTCATCGTCATGTGCCAGGGTCGGATCACAGGCGAGTTCCGTCCTGAAGAAACGACTCAGGAAGAAATCATCTCGTGTGCCACGCGTTTCCTGACGAAGGAGCAACTGCAGATAGAAGCTGCTCCTGCCATCGCCTGATTGGGAGAAAAAGGTCACCATGAGCACACTAAGGACAGGTGAAGTGAGTACGGCGGCCCAAGGCACGCGGCGTTTTCTCGGGAACCTGGCGACGCCCCTGCGTGGGTTGCTGAGGACCACGGAGATGATCATGTTCCTGGCCGTAATCATCTTGGTGACCGTCTCCACGCTCATCAACCCGCGTTTCATCGGGGTCGACAATCTGCACTCCGTGAGTCGTGACATCGCCCTCTTGGGCATCGCTGGCATTGGAGAGGGGTTTGCCATCCTGGTGGCCGGAATCGATCTGTCTGTGGGGTCGATGATTGGGTTAGGTGGTGTGCTCGTGGCCTATTTCATCGTTAGCCAGGGCCTACCTATCTGGGTCGGCATGCTCCTGACGCTGCTGATCGGATTGGGTGTCGGCGTAATCCATGGTCTGTTCGTGACCAAGCTGAAAATGCACGGTTTCCTGATCACGCTGGTGACCATGGGTGTGGCCAGGGGCGCATCCTTGGTGATCACCAAGGGTTGGCCGATCATCGATCTCCCAAGATCCTATAACGTCATCGCACAGGGATACGTGGCGAACATACCCATCCCTGTGATTATCTTTGTTGCCATACTGGCAGTGACCCTGTTCCTCTTGCGTTTCACCTACATTGGGCGGCAGATCTATGCCGCAGGCGGAAATATGGAGGCGGCGCGTTTGTCGGGGGTGAACGTCGATGCCCGGATTATCCTGTGCTACGTCATTGCCGCGTTGTGTTCGAGTTTGGTGGGGATGATCCAGGCGGGCCGCCTGACCATCGGCCATCCTGGAGCGGGCGAGGGCTACGAGCTCCTGGCCATCACCGCCTGCATCGTTGGCGGGTTGAGCTTCTTCGGTGGCGAAGGGAGCGTGTTGGGGATCGCTGTGGGGGCGAGCATGATCGGTGTGCTGCAGAATGCCATGATCATGCTCAAAGTCTCCCCTTACTGGCATCGCATCGTGATCGGACTGGTTCTTCTCTCTGCGATAGTGTTCGATTACGTCCGGCGGCGGAGAAGGGGCTGATTGGAGGTTGGGTGAGGGCTGAAGTGGCCGAGTTTGCCCGGTTCCGGGCCTATACCCAGGTTGTCTTTGGGCCGGGCGCAATCCGCACCGCCGGGGACCTTCTACGCAGTCACGGCGTCGCCAAAGCCCTGATTGTGACGGATCATGGCCTGGTCCAGGCTGGGCTCCTGGATAGGGCAACGAGCGCGCTGGCCGCCGCCGGGGTTGAGTATGTTGTCTTTGATGGGGTTGAGCCGAACCCGTGTTTTGAGACAGTCGAGAGAGCCGCTGATCACTACAAGAGTTACCTGTGTCAGGGAATCCTGGCGCTGGGTGGTGGCAGTCCGATCGACGTTGCCAAGAGCGTTGGAGTGCTGGCGACGAACCACGGCGGGTTGGCCGACTACATCGGAATTGGGAAAGTCGTGAACCCTATGCCGCCTTTGCTGGCGGCGCCAACGACGGTTGGCACAGGGAGTGAAGTGACGATTTTCGCCGTGATCACCGATAAGGAACAACGCAAGAAAGCCGTGATTGGAAGTCCTCAGCTTGCCCCCCTCTTGGCTGTGCTTGATCCGGAGCTGGTGCTCAGCCTGCCGGCGGAACTGGTTGCCAGCACTGGTATGGATGCCCTGACCCATGCGATCGAAAGCGTTATCTCTGTCTTTGCTTCGCCCTTCACCGACGGGGTAGCCCTCGAGGCGATCCGACTGATTACTGGACACTTGCCAGCGGCTGTAGCTTCGTCTGCCGTTGAGCCAAGGGCGAACCTCCTTTACGCCAGTTCAATGGCTGGCATTGCGTTCAGCTGTGCGCGCACAGGGCTTGTGCACGGCATGGCGCATCCATTGAGCAGTTACTGTGGTGTTCAGCATGGCCTAGCCAACGCCATCCTGCTGCCCAAAGTCCTGGCGTTCAATGCGCCTTGTTGCGAGTCGCAGCTGGGCCGGGTGGCGGAGGCTATGGGGGTGATGCCAGACGCCGGGAACGCCATCCAGGCGGTCGCCGCCCTGTCCGCCGAGGTGGGGATCCCTGCTCGACTTTCTGAGGTAGGCGTCACCGAGCAGTTTATTCCCCAGATGGCCCAAGACGCATATTCCAGTGGGAACGCACAGGTTGTGAACCCGCGCAAGCCAAGCCTGGCAGAGGTCACTGCGCTGTATCAGCAATCCCTTTAGCAGCCAGTGTAAGTCCGCTCACGATCTGGAGAAGGGAAATGAGCCCAAACTCGCCCAAGATCTCAACGCACCTGGGCTACTTCGGAAGTGGAGCCGATCGCTATAATCCTGGCGGCTACGTCAAGGCGACAGCTGCGCTTGACCGAATCAAGCTGGCCTCGCAGGTGGACGGCCTTAACGGCGTCGAGCTGAATTATCCAACGCTTGTTTCCGAGGAGACGGTAGAGGCGACAATATCCACCCTAAAGTCCTCAGGGCTGGTTGTGTCGAGCGTGTCACTGAACGTTTGGGGTTCCGCCCAATGGGGTCTGGGTGCCTTATCTCATACCGAGGCTGCAGTTCGCGCGGAGGGCGTCAGAGTCATGCAGCGGGGCATTCGAGTCGCCAGAGAACTAGGGACGAGCCTGGTCAGCCTCTGGCCAGGGCAAGATGGGTTCGACTATCCCTTCCAGATCGATTACGGCGCGGCGTTCGATCGCTTCGTAGACTGTCTGCGGGAGGTTGCAGCGTTTGATCCCGGGATGCGGATCTGCTTGGAGTACAAACCCAAGGAACCACGGACACACCTCTTGCTCGATACGGCTGCCCGCACCATGTGGCTGATCGGCAAGATTGGCGCGCCGAATGTCGGGGTTCTCCTAGATATCGGCCATGCACTTTATGCCAACGAGAACGTGGCCCAGTCGGCAGTACTGCTGGAGCGTGAAGGCCTGCTGGACCTGATTCATTTCAACGACAACTATGGCGAGTGGGATTGGGACATGATCCCTGGGACGGTGCGTTTCTGGGAGCTGATCGAGCTGATCTTCTGGCTGCGTGAGCTGGAATATGAGAAGTGGTATTCCATCGACATCTTCGTCCCGCGCTGGGATCCGGTCAAAGCCTGCCAGCAGAGCGTAACCAATATCCGGCGCCTATTCCTTTTGACAGAGCGACTGGACAGAGAAGCCATTCTGGCCAACCTGGGCGGGAGCGGCTTCCCGGAGAACCTGTCCTTGGTATCCGATGCCATTTTCGGAGCCCTAACGGGGTAGGCGCCAAGGGGTAGGACCAAGGATGGCTTCCCTGACTGAGTCACGAATCCTGGAGCTTGAGCAGATCGGACGGCAGCTGCGCATCGACAGTCTCAAGATGATCCATCGCCGCAAGGCCGGCCATCCTGGTGGATGTCTCTCGCTGGCCGAAATCATGGCTGTCCTTTACTTCTCCAAGCTGCGCATTGATCCCGAGAGGCCCGGCTGGCCGGAGCGTGATCGACTCATTCTAAGTAAAGGTCATGCGGCTGCCATCCTGTACGCCGCCCTGGCCCGGCGGGGTTTCTTCCCAGCGGAGGACTGGAATCGCTGGGGAGAACTGGACTGTCACTTGCAGGGCCATCCGGACAGGCTCAAGACGCCGGGGGTCGAGATGACCACGGGCCTGCTGGGACACGGCGTGGCCATTGGAGCGGGCCTCGCCCTTGCCGGTCGTCTAAAGGGTTTGAACTACCGCGTGTTCGTTGTGTTGGGAGATGGGGAGTGTCAGGCTGGCATTGTCTGGGAAGGGGCCATGACCGCCTCGAAATACCACCTGGCTAACCTTGTCGCCATTCTGGATTACAACGATGTTCAACTCGACGGCCCGGTCCATGAGATTATGCCCATGGAGCCCATTGCCTCGAAGTGGCTCGCCTTCAACTGGGCGGTCCTCGAAGCTGATGGGCACAACATCCGTCAGATCCACGAGGCCCTCGAAGCAGCCGAGAACATTCACGACCGACCGACGATCATTGTGGCGAGGACGACCAAAGGTAAAGGGGTCTCGTTCATGGAGAATGAGGCGTATTGGCATGGGGTTGCCCCGAATGACGCTCAATTCAACCAGGCCCTGGCTGAACTTGGGGAGGTGGTCTGATGGGTGTCATGTCCATCCGCGAGGCCTACGGCCGGGCCCTGGCAGCCTATGGGGCAGAAAACCCCGAGGTCGTTGTTCTGGACGCTGACACATCATTCTCCACTTTGAGCCATTTTTTTGCCGAAGCATTCCCGGATCGTTTCTTCAATGTCGGTATCGCCGAGCCGTGTTTGGTGGATGTGGCGGTTGGTCTCGCTCTCGGAGGCAAGATCCCCTTCGCCAATGCATTTGCGGCCTTAATATCGCTGCGGGCTGCGGAGCAGGTCCGGACAAGCGTATGTTACGCCCGGACAAACGTGAAGCTCGCCGCAGGCTACGCGGGCTTGTCCGACTTCAAGGATGGCCCCAGCCACAACGCGATCATGGATCTGGCTGTGATGCGGGCAATGCCAGAGATGATCGTCATTGTCCCCGCCGACGCGGTTGAGACCAGCAAGTGGGTGAAGGTCGTGGCCGAATATGATGGTCCCGTATACCTGCGATTGAGCCGGGCAGCGGCGCCACCGGTCCATGACGAGAGCCTGAAAGTGGAAATCGGAAAGGGTCTGACTCTGCGTCCCGGAGACGATGTCTGTCTAATCGCCACCGGTTCGATGGTAGGCCGGACGATGGAGGCTGCGGAGCGGCTGTCGAGAGAAGGTATAGATGCTCGCGTGCTGGAGATTCACACACTCAAGCCGCTTGATCGCGAACTCATCATTCAGGCGGCTGAGGAAACCGGTGCATTGGTCACCGCCGAGGAACACTCTGTCATTGGGGGACTGGCGGGCGCGATAAGCGAAACGCTGGCAGGAGCTTTCCCCGCGCCCCTTGAACGCATTGGTCTGCGGGACACCTTCGGTCGCACAGGGTTGGATCCGGAGACACTGATGGATTTCTACGGCCTGGGGGTCGAAGACATCATCAGGGCTGGCAGGCGGGCACTTGAGCGTAAGACCACCGGCAACGTCGACCGAGTTCGTCGGGCCTGATCCGGCTGGTGTGAGACCCCCTGGCCTGAAATGGATCCGAGACATCAGGGACCGCTATCCGCGTTTCGGGCTTCCGCTGGAGGGACTGATGACACCTCGAACCCTAGGGAACTACATAGGAGGTAGATGGGTAGAGTCACGAGCGGATGAATGGACCTGGCAAGTGCTCCCGGCGGGGAACGACGGTGAGTGTGCAGGGCCACCGAGTTGTTCCAGAGGTTAGCTCAGGCAATGCCAGCCAGCGACGGTGGCGTACGCCAATCCCTGGCCTGCAGGGGTCTGGCTACCCTTGTGGGCATGGGAACCCTCTCGTCATGAAACCTGGATCTGTGTTTGAAGGGATCGAGGGAGCCTATCCCCGCGCACTCTATCGGGCGATGGGCTTCAAAGAGTCCGACTTCGAGAAGCCGCTCATAGGGATCGTGAATTCATGGAGTGAGGTCGATCCTGGACACTTCCACTTACGCGACTTGGCTGGGTGGGTCAAAGACGGTGTGAGACAGGCGGGGGGGACGCCAGCTGAATTCAACACCGTGGCGCCGTGTGACGGTATCGCCCAGGGCGAGGGGATGCACTACATCCTGCCGTTACGCGACGTGATCGCCGCCTCGGTTGAACTGATGGTCCGGGCCAACCGCTTCAACGGCCTGGTCATGCTGTGCTCGTGCGACAAGATCGTGCCTGGCATGCTTATGGCCGCGGCCCAATTGGATCTTCCGACCCTCTTCGTGACGGGAGGTCCAATGGCGCCAAGCAGGCTGGGTGGCAGGAAGATCATCCTGAGCGATGTCAAAGAGGCGATGGGGCGTCGTAAGGAAGGATTGATGACCCGGGAGGAGTTCCACCAAATCGAGTGCCGAGCCTGTGAGGGGCCGGGGGCCTGCAGCTTTATGGGCACGGCAAATACCATGAGCTGCGTTGTGGAAGTGTTGGGTCTCTCTTTGCCGGGTTGTGCCACGATGCCGGCGCTGGCGGCTGGCCGCCGGGAGATCTGTCGAGCCAGTGGGAGGCGGATTGTGGAATTGGTTTCGGAGGGCATCCGGGCGCGGCGGATGTTCGCCCGGGAGGCTTTCGAAAACGCCATCCGCTTTGTACAGGCTGTTGGCGGATCCACCAATGCCACGCTCCATCTGCCCGCAATTGCCCGGAAGGCCGGGGTTGAGCTGCCCCTGGAAGCCTTCGACCGACTGGGACGGGACACGCCACTGATCGCCAAATTCCAGCCAGCAAGTGCCTACGATGTGGTCGACCTTCATGAGGCTGGCGGTGTGGCCGCGGTGCTGCGGACGCTTGCGCCGATATTGCATTCTGAGACTGCCACGGTTGACGGACGCACGCTGGGCCAAACCGCAGCCGAAGCGCGCGTAGCGCGACCAGATGTGATCCATCCGTTGGAGGACCCGATCGAGAGTGAGGGCGGCATCGTTGTGCTCAGAGGGTCGCTGGCACCCGGAGGAGCCGTGGCGAAGCAGAGTGCCATCGCCCCCAGCATGCGCCGGCACGTGGGCCCGGCCCGGGTGTTCGAGTCGGAAGAGGAGGTGCGTGAGTCGCTTGCGGCGCGGTCTATCCGGCCGGGCGACGTGCTGGTGATCCGCAATGAAGGACCACGCGGCGGCCCCGGAATGAGGGAGCTCTCCATCCCGGCTGCGATGCTTATCGGCATGGGGCTGGGTGAATCGGTAGCCATGGTGACCGATGGCCGCTTCTCGGGGGCCACGCGCGGGCCGTGCGTCGGTCACGTCTGCCCCGAATCGCAGGCTGGCGGCCCGATCGCCGCGGTGCGTGAAGGGGACCTTATCGAGGTCGACCTGCCGGGTCGACGGCTGGACCTGAGTGTGCCGGAAGAGGAGATCAAAGCGCGCCTGGCTGCATGGGAGCCGCCGGTGCCCAGAGTATCCGGCGGCTTTCTCGATTTCTACCGGCGCAACGTGGGCGGCGCCGACAGCGGTGCCGTCCTGGAGTAGGGCCGGGTGTGGAGTCGGACAGGTTGAGCTGTCGGGGGCCGGATCGAACACGGGCCGTGTACGCCGTGCTCGGTCAGGACAGGTCCTCCCAAGAGAAGGCGATGGCGCTTCGGAGAACAGAGTCGGCGTAGACTGGCGATGCATGAGGTGAGTGCAGCAGTGACACGTCCAGTGCAATTGGTGTTCATTCCGGTCGCTATGAGTGGCGCTTCGGCACCGGAAGAACCAACCCCAGCTCGATGCGGGCCATGAGATGAGTCTGTACCTGGGTCTTGACATTTCGACCACGGCCGCTAAGGCGCTTGTCATTGACAGCGGTGGTCGAGTGATTTCAAGTGTCAGCAATGCCGTCGAGTCGAGTCAGCCGCACCCCCTCTGGTCCGAGCAAGATCCGCGGGCCTGGTGGTCATCGATGTCAAGGAGTATTGGCGCTGCCCTGTCCGCCTCGGACGGTGGAAGGGTGTCCGCCATCGGTCTGACAGGCCAAATGCATGGGCTGGTGATACTGGATTCGGCGAGCCAGGTCATACGCCCGGCAATCCTGTGGAACGACCAGCGAACGGGGGAACAATGTGAGCGCATTCGTCAGACGATCGGCAGAGATCGCCTGATCCAGTTGACAGGCAACGAGGCCCTGACAGGCTTTACCGCTCCCAAGCTCCTCTGGGTCCGCGAGAATGAGCCGGAGGCCTACGCGAGGATTCGTCAGGTTCTGCTGCCAAAGGATTACATTCGGTTCTGCCTGACAGGCGAGTACGCCACCGACTTGGCAGGGGCTTCAGGCACGCTGCTCATGGATGTTGCCAACCGTCGCTGGGCGCAGGAAATGCTCGAGGCGCTAGAAATCCCACCGGCATGGCTCCCGCCCACACATGAGGGGACTGACCAGACGGGCGTGGTCGGACCGCAGGCAGCACGAGAAACCGGCTTGCGAGAAGGCACGCCGGTCTTTGCCGGGGGAGGCGATCAGTCGGCACAGGCGGTTGGCGTGGGCGCTGTAACGCCGGATGTGGTCGCCCTAACGCTCGGGACCTCGGGTGTCGTGTTTGCTCCGTGCGCGAAGTATACCTACGACGCAAACGGTCGCTTGCATGCCTTCTGCCATGCGGTGCCCGGGCAATGGCATCTCATGGGGGTCATGCTATCAGCCGCAGGCGCGCTTCAGTGGTATCGCGACAATGTGGCAGGTGGAGTAGATTTCGGTGTCCTGGACAAGGAGGCTTCGACTGTGGCGCCAGGCGCGGGCGGACTAGTCTTCTTGCCTTATCTCTCGGGCGAGCGCACGCCATACCCTGATCCTACGGCGCGGGGCGCGTTTGTTGGGCTGACCACGAGACACACCCGAGCGCATTTGACCCGCGCGGTCATGGAGGGGGTAGCCTTTGGCCTACGGGATAACATGGAGCTCATGCGCCAGGCAGGCATTACACCGCGCGCGGTACGTGCGTCGGGTGGCGGGGTGCGCAGTCCCGTGTGGCGGCAGATCCTGGCTGACGTGCTCGAGGCAGACATCGTCACGGTGAGTTCGGCCGAAGGAGCAGCCTTCGGCGCGGCGCTGCTAGCCGCGGTGGGGGTCGGAGATTTCGGGTCTGTTGCGGAGGCATGCGCTCGGACTGTTCGAGAGACCGGGCGAACCGAGCCGGGAGAAGGCGTCGAGCGATACCGCGAATACCATGCGCGCTATCGGGCATTGTACCCGGCACTGGCCGCTGAGTTCGCAGCCTTGTCGCGCCTCTCTGACGCTGGCTGAAGGGCTTCTCAAGAAGAGGGCATCGGAGGGGCGTATGATGGGCAAGTCCATCTGCCAGCCGACGCCATTCTCAGCAAGCTCCGCCTGCCCAGCCTGAGGTGGACAACCGACGCCTCAGGGTGCGGAAGCGTCCGGCGTGCGGTCGATCGTGCCGGACGCGACGGTGGATCAGCAATCCCAGAATGGCCAGCCCGGCTCCTGCGAGCAGAACCCGCGGGTCGGCCTGGCGGATGCTCAGTGTGAGGGCGAAGACCACCGGGACGAGCAACCCGATCAAGATAAGAGCCGAACCGAGGCGGAAGAGCATCTCTTACCAGCCCGCTTTCGCGCCCTGCAAACCGACGTTATCTACCGCCTGGCTTTGGCCTGGGCCCATGCACACATGAAGGGTGCGGCTCCAAGATCTTCCTTCCTCGCTGCCGACCACCCGTCGGTGAACATCAAGAGGCGTAACTTTGTACGTTGCCCGACCGAATCGGGCAACGTCAGGGTGATTCCTCGCCGCCTGCGGCGGCTCGGAATGACTCAATGGACAGGCGCAGACCGGAGACCGAAGACGGGAGACCGAATGAAAAAAGCAGGCCCGTCTCCGGTCCTCGGTCTCCGGTCGTCCGTCGTCTGCCGTCAGCCGTCTGCCGTCCGCTACCGTATCAACGTCTGGATCTGCTCGTGCATGTAGAGCGGGAGGTAATACAGGCCTCCGGAGTTCTTTCCCGACGAGCCCGAGCCCTTCCACCCGCCGAAAGGTTGGAACCCGGGCCATGCCCCCGTCGTCGCCCCCTGGGGCCGGTTGGCATAGGTGACACCGGCCTGGATATTGTCGAAAAACCACTCGGCCTCCTCCTCAGAGCCGTAGAACCCGGCCGTTAGGCCATAGTGAATGTCATTCGACACCTTCATCGCCTCATCGAGGTTCCGCACCGGACGGACCATAGAGATCGGAAGGAACATCTCATTCTTCCACAGTCGATGCTCCGGAGGGACGCCCGCGACGAGGGTCGGCTCGCAGAAGAAACCCTTGCCAAGATCGCCATGAGTGAGAACATGTCCACCTGTCAGGAACTCGCCAGCCTCAGACAATTCCTCGGTGAACTGTTTGAACTGCTTGTAGGAGGTCTGGTTTACCACCGGTCCGAGGTAGACTTTCCTGTCGGTCGGATCGCCGACGGCGAGGTTTCGGGTGAGATCGACAAGCTTCTTGACCAGCTTGTCATAGACCTGGCGCTCGATGTAAATACGCGAATTGGCCGAGCACTTCTGTCCTTGCAGCCCAAAGGCGGAGCGGACGATCCCGATCGCCGCCCGATCCAAATCGGCGTGCCTAGAGACGATCGAGGGATTCTTTCCGCCCATCTCGAGGATTGTCGGGCGCGGGTAGAGGCCCTGGGCGAAACTCCTGTAGATCTTCATTCCGACGTCGAAGGAGCCGGTGAAGGTGATCCCGTCGACCTCCTGGCTGGAGATCAGCGCTTCTCCGATCGTGCTTCCCGGGCCGGTGACGTAGTTGAACACACCGGCCGGCAATCCGGCGTCGCGATAGCACTCAGCCAGCAGCCGCACAGTCCAGGGCGTATCTGAGGCGGGTTTCATCACGATGGTGTTTCCGGCGACCAGGGCTGCGCCGGATGGACCTCCCGTCAGAGCCGCCGGGAAGTTGAACGGGCTGATCACGAGCCAGACCCCGTACGGTCGCAGGACGGAGGTGTTCTTTGCGCGGTAGCCCTTGAGCGGGTCCCGCCCCATGCTAACGGCGTAACCCCTGTTGGCTTCCATGCGATCGCACGCGTATCGGATGAGATCGGCCATCTCGGCCGCGTCCCCCAGGGATTCCATCCGATTCTTCCCGACCTCGAGCGCCATGACGGCGCCGAATTCGTAGATCCGCTTGTCGATCAGATCCGCAGCCTTGCGCAACAACCGGCTTCGGTCGCGCCACGGCGTGCGCGACCACACGGGAAAGGCCTTGCGCGCGGCCGCCAGCGCCTGCTGAGCCTCTTGCTCTCCACCCTTCTGGAATCTTCCCAGCACCCAGTCCTGGTTTACCGGTGACCGGTCCTCGAAAGTCTCTTTGGCTCTGACCTCGCGGCCGGCGATGATCATGGCGAACTCCTTGCCCATCGTCCGTTTTACGGTCGCCAACGCCTCATCAAAACGCGTATGCAGTTCCTCCGGCGGTTCGAACATCGTGGCGTAGGTGAGCTTGAAGGACGAACTCCCTTTGCGAGCTGCCTTGCTTGCCATTCGGTGGACCTCCCAGTTCATCGTGTGATCAGTCTACGCGGATTGGTGCACCCCTTGGGGGATCACTCGCAGGCACATATCTTCCGCCGCCAGATCGGTGGAACTGTCCGCAGGTCACGCGGGCCGGCCGGGCGCCGGTCGGCCGGCTTTCTCGGATCAGCGTGGATGAGCCTGGGCAGGGGAAGCATGGGATTCTTCTCAGGGCGTACCCTCCGGAGCGACGGCTTCGGACGGGCGGTAGAACAGCAGTCTCTGTGCGGATGAGCGCGCCTCGACCCCCCCCGAGTCGGACGCACGCACATATCCGACTGCTCGCGCATCGATCAACCCAAGTATACCTCGGCTGTAGCTTGAGAGAGGCCGAGCCAGGGTCGAAGCCCACCCCAAAGCACGGGTGTATCAGGGCGTCTGACATGCGCAAGAATGCTGAGCGCAGGGCGAAGGACACTTCGACGGCCGCCATTTCGCTTCTGGCGTTGTATACTCGGCCCGGATAAGAATGACCTGGGTTCAAGACGGGATCTTCGCTGCCGGTGGCGAGCACCTGCCCTCGAAGTGGGCCGAGTTCTCTGATCAGACCGGGATCCGCGCGGTACTCCACCTTCGACCAGGGCGGCCGGCGACCTTCCAGGGCCCGCCTCCCGTGCGACTCCTATGGCTCGGGATTGAGAATGAGGCCCAGGCCAGTTCGGATGACCGATTGCTCGCGGGTCGGTTTGTCGCCGACTGCCTGCGCGAAGGCCTGTCTGTCGTGCTGCATAGCAGTCTTGGTCGGCACAGAACTCGCTGGGCTTACGTCGCCTATGAGATCTGTGTCGGGCGACAGGTCCGGTATGCCCTCCGCCGGGCTGCAGATCGACCGTGGCTGGCGCCGTACCACACGGATGAAGCCGTCTGGCAGCGGCTGGCGGAGACGATCGCCTCCGAAGCCGGGAGGACGGTGTTGGCCGATGGTCGCCGGGAAAGCTGAGGAGAATTGAATGCTGTTGCCAAAGGGGATCTTCGTTGGGATCAATCCGGCCTCCGGCCGAAGGCCGGTCCGTTACGCCGCGCTGGACCGTGACCTGCGCGTAGTGGCGCTTGACCAGGGAGAAATCGAGCAGGTCCTGGCCTTCATCGGCGGCGCTGAGACGTCGGTTGTAGGCGTCAATGCCCCGCAGTCTTTGAGCAAAGGGCTTCTTCAGAAGACGGAGATCCGGGTGCAATTCAACTTGCCCGCCGACGGTCGTCGATGGAGGGAGTGGCGGGTTTGTGAATTCGAGCTGCGCCGGAGGAATATCCGACTCCATAGCTCACCAAGTCGGAAGAAGACGGCCAAGGCGTGGATCCAGGCCGGCTTCCGTGTCTATCGCCGGCTCAAAGAGATGGGGTTTGCACCTCTGATCGCTGATCAACGCGGTGAGCTGCCCTGGTTGATTGAGACCCAACCCCACGCTTGCTTCACCGCCCTTTTGGGACACCGGCCCTTCTTCCGAAGCAGCCTCGAAGGATGCCTCCAGCGCCAGCTGGCCCTGTATGTGGAAGGGGTGGACATTTCCAACCCCATGCATGCCCTCGAAGAGATCACTCGGCATCACCTGCTCAATGGGCAGTTGCCGCTGGACAGCCTGTATGACGTCGAGACACTCGATGCCCTGGTGGCTGCGTACACGGCATACCTCACGGCTCTCAAGCCGGAAAAATCGGCGCAGGTGGGGATGCCCGCCGAAGGTCTGATCACGCTGCCTACGGGTGAGATCAAGTCCCATTATGCCTGACAGCGATCTTCGGCAGCGGGCCCGGTGCCAAAGCGCCCGAAACTGAATTCAGCCCTTGTCAGATATCCGCGCGAGCGAATGGTCGAGTCCACCGGGACTCGCAGGGATCGTCTGCGGCCGTCGGGAGAAGACCCTCAGCACTAAGCTCGGCGAGAACATCAAGCGGGATCGCCCAGAGGTGGTGGTCCCCTATGGAAGGAAGCGTTCATGACTCAGCCACGTTATTTGCGTATCGTTGAGGCCATGTCGGTCCTGTTGTTCTTCTTCCAAGGATTGTCTGTGGGCATCTCGGTGCTCTTCGGGATCATCTACGATCAGGTATTTGCCGGCACACCGGGCCCCTGGCTTGTCGTAAGCGTCCTGCTCGTGACCGCCGCACTGGTCGTGGCGGCATCCTCGCCCGCCGGGCCGACGCGAACGCGGCTGGCCGTCCTGGCCTCCTTCACCGGCATCGCCCGGGTAGCACTATCGATCAACAACGCCGATGTGCGCTTCTGGGGCAGCCTGGCGGTTCTCGCCGGAGGAGGACTGTATCTGGCTGGGCTGCTGACGGCCCGCCGGCCGGTCGTCCTGCCGGCCGTGTTGGGGGGACTTGCGCTCCAGCAAGTGTTCCAGGCGGCCGGTCTGACCTATGACGTGACCTTGCAGCCTTGGTGGCTTCCCATTCAGATCGTATGGGGTGCGTTGATCGTCGTCCTGGCAGCCGTGCTCGGGCGCAGGGCAGCTGCCGGTGATCGCCGTGCAAGTCAGATGGGAGGCTGGACAGGGTTGAGTCTCGGCGGCCTGATCTTCCTGATGACCTCATTGCTCGCTCTGCCGCAAGCGATGGCCCAGTGGAGCACCAGCGCGTACACATTCTTCGCCCCCTGGATGTTCGCCGCAACGATTGCCTTGATGATTCCAGGCCTTCGCCACGAGGTGAATCGCCGCGTGGGTTCCTCGCGGACGGGGCGGGTTGGGGTGGCGCTTGTCCTTCCGGCGGCATTGTTGCTGGCCTACTTCGCCACGGGAGTACTCTCGGCCGTGGCTCTACTTGCCACTCAAGCGGTGGCTCTCGTCGCACTGGCCTGCTTGCTTGACGCCCGACCTTTCAGGCCACGCCCGACCGGGTTGATGCTGGCCATCGGTCTGGCCTTTGTTCTCCTGCTCAACTTCCTCAACGCATTTGCGTTTACCTATCCGTATAGCCTGCCGTTCATGCGGGGGCTAGGCTGGCTGCCATATCTCCTGGCGGCAGCCGTCGTCGGTGGGGGGATCCTCAGCGAGATGCCGGTCTCCGTTCCGTGGAATGAACTCTCGCCCCGCGCCGATTTCAGTCTCACCTTTGGCGTGCTGGGGATGGTGGCGATCCTTCTCGCCGTCCGCCCTCAGCCGGTCCACGGCTTGCCGGCCTCCGGCACGCTCCGGTTTGCCACATTCAACATCCATTACGGATATGACCGCGAATGGCACTACACTCTGGACGACATCGCCCGGACGATTGAATCCGAGAAGGTCGATGTGATCGCCCTGCAAGAGGTGGACACAGGTCGACTGACAAGCTACGGGGTCGATGATGTGCGCTTCCTCAGCCGGCGACTGCGGATGAACGCGGTCTATCTCCCGACCGTCGAGCACCTGACAGGGATTGCCCTTCTGTACAAGGGGCCGGAAGTCGAGTTTGATACGCGTCTGCTGAGCAGCCTGCAGGAGCAGACGGGGATCATTCATGCACGGCTCGAAGTCGCCCACCAGCCCCTGCACGCGTATGCGATTTGGGTAGGCCTGGAAGACGAGCACACCGAGCTTCAAATCACGGAAGCGTTGGCGTTCATCGGGGACAACACCCCGGCCGCATTCGGGGGCGACTTCAATGCCGTCCCCGGCAGCCAAGTCACGTCGGCGATCGAGCAGGCTGGGTTTGAGGATCCGTTCACCGTCCTGGGGATCGAGCCGGCCCCACTTACAGACCCGGCGGTTGCTCCAACCCAGAGGGTCGATTTCGTTTGGATGCGTGATCTATCTCCTGCTGGCGCCTGGGTGGCAGAGTCGCTGGCCTCGGACCACCGCATGGTTGTCGTCGAGGTGAAACCTGCCCCCTAGACGGTCGAATGGATCTTCGGCTCGACGTATTCCAGCTCATGCCTTCATTTGATTCATCTCAAAGTGGGCTGCACTACTCAGTCCACGCGCCGCCCGTCGGAGGTCCCTCGGACGTCGTTCTGCTGCATGGGCTGGGTTCATGCGGCGAGGACTGGGGCTTGCAGATCCCCGATCTTTCTCGCAACTATCGGGTCATCACGCCCGATCTGCCCGGCCACGGCCGTTCCGGCGTCGAGTCAGCCTCACCAACAGTCCTGGACATGTCTCGGGCCGTGTCCGAGTTGCTCGATGAACTCGGGGGCGGCGCGGCTCACATAGTGGGGCTATCTCTGGGAGGAGCAGTAGCGCTACAGTTGGCCATCGACTGGCCATCTCAGGTTCGTTCACTGACCGCGGTGAACACCTTTGCGCGGTTGCGCCTGAGCCGACGCGGGCTGGGCAGGATGGTTGGCCGGCTCATCTTGCTTATGACCGGTCAGATGGATTGGCTGGGCGACTGGGTCGCGGGAGGGCTCTTCCCGGGCGAGGGCCAGACCGCGCTGCGCCAGGCCGCCGCGGCCCGAATCGCCGGGAATCCGTGGCGAGCCTATCTGTGGGCCGCCCTGGCCGTGACTCGTTTCGACTGTCGCCGCAGGTTAGGGGACATCCGGGCGCCGACGCTGGTGGTTGCGGGGGAAAAGGATACGACCGTGCCTTTGAGAGCCAAGCGCGAGCTGGCCTCGCGCATCCCGGGAGCGCGACTCGAGATCATCCCAGGATCGGGTCACGTGACCCCGGTCGACGCCGCCGGGAGGTTTAATGCCGTTCTGCTCCGGTTCTTCGAAGCGGTAGATTCCTCGAGTGGGGATGTCGGGCTACGCAAGGCACGGGCTGCGATCCGGCCCGAATGACCCGAGATGTGAAATGCGGGCGAGTCCTAGCGGAGTTCGGCGTCTATGATCTGGGAGAACTGGGCGAGCGGCTGTGCCCCGACCAAAGGGATCCCGTTAATAAAGAAGGTCGGAGTACCGCTGACCCCCAGGCTGGCCGCATAGCGGGCATCCGCCTCGACCTCACCGGCATAGCGCTTGCTGTCGATGCAGGCGAGCAACTCCATTTGATCCATTCCCAGCAAATCCGCATACTGGGTGTACGCCTCCCGGCCGAGCCCCAATTCACCGGTCATGAGAGCGCCATGGTAATCCCAATAGTCACCCTGTTCGGCGGCGCAGTTTGCCGCCTGGGCAGCGACGAACGATTCCTGGCTCGTGATGGGGAAGTCCCGATAGACGAAGTGGATCTGGTCGGGGTAGGCCGCCATCAGTGGGTAGAAAGTTTCCGCCTGCCACTTCCTGCAATAGGGGCAGTTGAAGTCGCTGAATTCGACGATCGTGATCGGAGCCGTCGGCGGCCCGAAGGACGGATCATCGTCCAGGCTCACGCTCACTCGGATGGGTTCCTGGCCAGCAGTCTCGGCTACGCTCGGAGATGTGACGGGGACGGTCTTCGCCCGCCCCCAGAAGAGGAACCCGACGGCCAATCCCGTGACGAAAGCCAGAGGGACGAGGACAGCATACAGGTGCGAGCGCCGGATGCGGACGAAGTTGTGGGGGGTCTCCGCCGGAGGCGATTCGGGCGCGGGTGTCAGGCCTTCCGATGCCGGCCCCGGCGCGAGTTGCGATACGTCCTGAAGGGTATCGTCCACATGGACTGGATCCATTCACGGATTATAGCACGCAGGTTCACAGCACCCCCGGGCCGCACCGAGCGACGATGTGCTCGTGAGGCTCAGACCTCCCTCGACTCGAGGTCATGTCGGGGAGGGTCCTTCCAGCGGATGCGCATCTCGGCGAAGATGGGAGGGTTCGACGCAGAAGGGCCGCAAGATCGAGCTCTTGCCTTTCGATCGGCTTCAATTCCACGAGGATCCTCTGCAGAGCCGGTCAAAGAACCGCTCTGGTTGAGGTCGAGTATTGCGTCTGTCGACGGAGCCCGTTATAATGGATTTCCTTTGGGCGGTTAGCTCAGTTGGTTAGAGCGTTGCGTTGACATCGCAAAGGTCGTAGGTTCGAGTCCTATACCGCCCACCATAGTTATAGGGTTGGATTGCGCAGACCGGGACGAGTAGCCATGACGGCGCACGGCAGGGAGAGGGGATCTCTGACTGCAAGTCCCCTTGGCCCGCACATGGCGAAAACCACCCGCGAGCATGAACCGGAAAGGCCGCAGCGCCATTTTGGCGGCCGAGTATGGGGAACGGCTCAGCCCCGTTAGCGGCTGACGGAGATGGCCGGGAAACCGGCCAACCTGGGTGGAACCGCGAGATATGAGACGCTCTCGCCCCAGATGGGCGGGAGCGTTTGCATTCACAGGGCGCTTGAGATGAATGCGCCGGGAGGTAGCCATGCATGCGGAGATGAAGGACGATCACGAGGAGGCGGAGTTGCACCGCATTCGCCATTCGGCGGCGCACATCATGGCGCAAGCCGTAATGGAGATGTTCCCGGGCGAGGCCAAGATCGCCATCGGCCCTCCGATCGAGGATGGTTTCTACTACGATTTCGAATTGCCCCGAGGCCTGACCCCGGAGGACCTGGAAGCCCTCGAGAAGCGCATGCGCCAGATCATTCAGGGCGACTTCCCCTTCGAGCGCAAAGTGGTCTCGGCCTCGGAGGCGCGCCGGCTTTTCTCTGATCAGCCGTACAAGATTGAGCTGATCGACGGGCTGGAGCAGGGAGGCGTCGACGAATATGGTGAGCCGACCGCCGTCAAGCCGGAGATCTCCATCTACACCCATGACTCGTTTACAGACCTGTGCCGAGGGCCGCATGTCGAGCGTACTGGCCGGATCAATCCGGCCGCGGTGAAACTCCTGCACACGGCGGGAGCCTACTGGCGAGGCGACGAGCACCGCCAGATGTTGCAGCGCATCTACGGTACCGCCTGGGAGACCGGCGAGCAGCTCGAGGAATATCTGTGGAAGTTGGAGGAGGCGGCCAGGCGCGACCACCGGCGGCTCGGACGCGAGCTGGATCTTTACAGTGTAAGTGATGAGGTCGGTCCGGGCCTGATTCTTTGGCATCCGAAGGGGGGTCTGGTGCGGAAGATCTCCGAGGATTACTGTCGCGCCGAACACGCCGCCGGCGGGTACGACTTCGTCTACTCGCCTCACATCGGGAAATCACAACTGTGGGAGACAAGCGGCCACCTGGATTGGTTCCGAGAGAACATGTACTCGCCCATCGACATCGAGGGCCAGCACTACTACCTCAAACCGATGAACTGTCCCTTCCACCTCCAGATCTACAAGAGTCAGACGCGCTCGTATCGTGACCTTCCGTTGCGCTACGCCGAGTGGGGGACGGTTTACCGCTACGAGCGAAGTGGTGTGCTGCACGGTCTGCTGCGCGTTCGGGGTTTCACGCAAGATGACGCCCACCTGTTCTGTCGCCCGGATCAAATGCCGGTGGAGATCGATCGCGTCTTGCAGTTCTGTCTGCAGCTCTTGAGAGCGTTCGGGTTCAGGGAGTTCCAGGCTTATCTGGCGACCCGCAACCCGGACAAGGCGGCCGGAGAACCTGAACAATGGGTGGCCCCGACGGAAGCCCTTCGCGCCGCACTCGAGCGGGCGCAGATCTCCTATCGGATCGATGAGGGCGAGGCTACTTTTTACGGGCCTAAGATCGATCTCAAGGTCAAGGATGCCCTGAGCCGCGCATGGCAGTTGAGCACGATCCAATTCGATTTCACCCTGCCGGAGCGCTTCGGCCTAACTTATGTCGGCGAAGATGGCAAGGAACATCAGCCATATATGATCCACCGCGCCTTGCTCGGGTCGATGGAGCGGTTCATGGGTGTGCTGATCGAACACTTCGGCGGCTCCTTTCCGGTCTGGTTGTCGCCGGTCCAGGCGGTCGTTATCCCCATCGCCGATCGCCACGTCGAGTACGCCCGACGAGTTGCTGAGACCTTAGCCACGGGAGGGTTGCGGGTCAACGTGAACGACCGGAATGAGCGGATGAACGCCAAGATTCGTGACGCTCAGACCCAGAAGATCCCGTACATGCTTGTCGTGGGCGACAAGGAAATCGCGAACGGCAGCGTGGCCCTGCGCCTCCGCTCCGGTGAGAATCCGGGACCGGTGTCGATCGACGCCTTCCAGAAACGAGCCGCACAGGAGATCGCCGGTCACGTATGAAGGACGGCGAGTATCATTCGACCACGCCCGAGCCCACCCTGGGCTCGGGCGTCGCATGTCCGTCGAGGTCGGATCGGCCGGGTATAATCGGCAGGTTGGGCGATTCGAAACGGGCAAGGCCGGTGAATCGACGAATCCTGGTGATCGGCTTCCTTCTATCGGGGCTTCTGAGCCTGGCGGCCTCCAACTCTGCCCCGGCGGCCACTGGGTGGGACGAGGCTACTCCACCGACCCCCTTTGAGGATTACGCCTGCGCGCCACGCCTGCAGCTCCGCCATCCGCAGCGCTGCGCGGGGAACGGGCCGGGGGCAGCGATCGCCGAGCTGGCCCGCAGGGGTCTGTACCCTCGGATGCCTCTACCGACTGCCAGTCTGGATCCGAGCCTGGGGGACCTCCCCTTCACCTATGTCCGGTTGAGTGACGACTCCCCGACACGCCTCTATGGCTCAGCCGAAGACGCGCGCCGGGAAATCAACGAGACAGATACGATCGAACCGGGCTTCGATTTCCTCTCTTGGAGCGAGTGTGTGTTCGTCGACGGGAAGGCGGTCTACATGATCGCTCCCGGTGTGCATATGCCGGGAGGTGATTCGTGTTCGCGCATCGCCATGCCTACATTCCACGGCCTTGCCTTCAGCCGCACCCCGGTGCGTCCTTTTGGCTGGATCTTGGCCGCAACCGAAACCTACCGCGTACCCGGCCCGAGTCAGGCCAGGACGGGGAACACACTCAACCGGTTCACGATCGTGCAGATCTATGCCACTCAGACGATTGGGAACCAGGTCTGGTACGAGGTCGGGCCGGATGAGTGGATCGAGCAATCGGCGATCGCCAAGGTCGACCCAGACCCGAGGATTCCTGCCGGGGTCCAAGACGACCGGTGGATCTCGATCAACCTTTTCGAGCAAACCTTGGCCGTTTACGACCAGGGGGAGCTCGTGTTTGCGACGATGACCGCCACCGGCTTGCCCGGGTGGTGGACCCAACCCGGGGTTTTCCAGGTCTACAAGAAACTCGAGACGGATACTATGAGCGGGGCGTTTGCCGCCGACCGCTCAGACTACTACTATCTTCAGAATGTCCCCTGGGTCCTGTATTTTGACAAGGCTCGGGCGATGCATGGCGCCTACTGGCACAATGGCTATGGCTACCCTCGATCGCACGGCTGCGTCAATTTGTCCCCCTTCGATTCGCACTGGATCTACAACTGGGCCAATGAGGGGACCTGGGTTTACGTCTGGGATCCCTCAGGTAAGACGCCGACCGACGCCGAGCTCTATGGATCGGGCGGCGCCTAGTCCTTCGCAAGACCGCCCTTACCAGCTCAGAGCATGTGAATCGGGCTCCTAGTCCCCTCCTCCCGAGACAAGTGAGACCGCCCATCGCGTCGGCCTCCAGCTGGAGTGAGCCTCGACCTTACCTCCCTTCTGCCAACAATCACTGCCCCCTCCCGGTGATCCCTAACTATCCCAGATACTGAATGCGTGTCGACCAGGCTGAGGACTCCCAAGGCAACCGACGGTTGCTCGGCTGCCCTTGTCCCTTACACAAACGTGATCCCTCAGCCGATGGATGTGCGGCCGAACTCAGATGGTGGCCATCCTCAATCGGATCGGATGAGGCGCGAATCCCTGCGAGATAGGCAGGATCTTGAACTGGTACTGATGTACCGGGCTTAGGAAGGGTGATTGTTACTAGCGTACTCTGACGGCCGACACACGCCTCGGGCTACAACAGACATGCTCGTCGGATCACATCTGAGAGGGGAGTCCCGAGCTGTCTCGTCGACTAATCGTACATCCGTTCACGCTGATCCTGGCGGTGAGCCTGTGCGCTGGGTTCCAACCGGCGGCGGCGGGCCCGGACCGTCTCACCCCAGGCACTTCATACTTCGGTAGAAACCAGTACATAGAGTACATCGCCGGGGATCTGCCTCTGGTGATCAGTGTTCCCCACGGGGGGGATCTGCTTCCGGCCGAAATCCCAGATCGGGAGCAGGCAGTGACGGTGGCCGACACCTGGAGCATCGAATACACGCTCGCCGTGGCCGATGCGATCCATCAGCTCACCGGCCGTTATCCCCACATCGTCATCAACCACATCCAGCGAGTCAAGCTCGACGCCAACCGTGACATGCCCTACGGCGCCCAGGACAGCCCAGCCGCACAACAGGCCTGGCGCGAGTTCCACGATTTCCTGGACATGGCGGAGGCCTCCGCCGTCGAACAATGCGGTCGAGGCCTATACCTCGACCTCCACAGTAACGGCCAAGCGGGAGGCTGGATCCAGCTTGGCTACGGAATCCCGGGGAGCGATTTGACTCTCAGCAACGAGGAGCTGGACCGGCCCGGACATGTCATCGACTCAAGCCTGCGCACTCTATCCACGATATCGGGGGAGGGATTGTCGTCGCTACTGCGCGGACCTCAAAGCCTGGGGGGCTTACTCGCCGACAGGGGCTACCGCGCGGTTCCCAGTAATTTTGTGCCATGGCCGAGCGGGATCGTCTACTTTGATGGAGGTTACAACGTCTTCCGCCATGGATCGAAGAACGGCGGGGGAGTGGACGGCATACAGGTTGAGGCTTCGGTGGACTACGTCCGTCCGGAGAAGGTTGAGAAGTTTACCAGAGTGTTGAGTGAAGCGATTCTCACCTTCATGGAAGCGCACTACGGCTTCACTTTGGGCGAGGGGAATGACGTCCTCTGCCCGAGCTTCGCAGATGTCGGGCCCGGGTCCCCGGGCTATAACGCGATCGAGACCTTGTTCAGCAAGGGAATACTGCCGGCTTGCAGCACTAATCCGCGCCTGTTTTGCCCTGACGCACCCCTGACACGCGGTGAGGCGGCCGAGATGATCGGCAAGGTCATCCAGCCGGAGTCCACCTGGCCCGTCACGGCTGAATCGATCTACCAGGACATTCTCCCAGAGGATCCTCTCGCACCATGGACCACGGTCATGTGGCAGTCCGGGTTCGGGCCCAGCTGCCGAGAAGACCGTCTGGTCTTCTGCCCCGATCGGCCGTTTTCGCGAGCGGAGGCCGCCAAGACTTTCCTCCGTATTCTCAAAGGCTCCGCCTACATCCCGCCGGAGCCCAGCGGTTCTTTCACCGATATGCAACCCCAGGATTGGGACACCTGGTGGACGGAGGCGGCGTACCTGGAGGGCCTCTTCCAGGCATGCCAGGCAGCGTCGCAGATGGAATTCTGTCCGGATGCCCCGATTACACGCTCGGAGGCTGCCACGCTCCTGTACCTCGTATCAGAGACGCAGACAACCCCTCATAGGATTCCCGAGAGTGGTCCGGCACATGTGGCTGACGGAGAGGCGAAGGCGAAGAAATAGATGCGATGAGGTGAGGATAGGGGCGTCCCCGTACGAGTCACAACATGCCCCATCGAGGCAGCGCACCCTGGATTTGGATTGGTACCAAAGTACCCTGCCCATGCAACGCGCGGATTCTCTAAAATGAGGCGGAATTCGGCCCGATCCACCCCGTGATTTTCAGAGCAAAGCGAGTGCGGGAATGTACGCAGAAAACGAACTGCTCTTTCCTCCATACGCGATCCCTCACCTGCGCAACGAGCGTGGACCGGAGTGGAGTGAATTGGTCGATCGGGTGTCCCAACTCCCCGAGGACCACTCTGAGAGTCTCGCCTTCTCTCTGATGATGATGCGCCTCGACGGATGCCTGGCGTGCGAGACAGACTCCTATCGGGCGATGCGCGGCTGCAAGGCGTGCGCCTCGCAGGTTCTTCGACGCCATAAGGGCGCTGACACGGACTTGCTCCAGCGGTATGAGAGAGCACTGAGGGACGTCCGTGCTTATCTGGCGGCGAACCCGATGGCCGTGTCGGCGGACGAAGTGATCCCGGCTCGCGCCGCCTGAGCAGCTTCTCGACCGATCGCGTTCGTCACGGGGCCAGGCCGGCCCCGTTTTCATTCTCGTCCCTGGCGAGACTCCCCCCGCCGTGGCTCACCCCATGGTAGACTCTTTCATCGGGCAGCCGTTCAGCCCAGCCTTCCCCGCATGACCTTGCCTTAGCAGGAGTCCCCCGATGCTTTCAACACCCGAGAAAGTGCTTTTCGGTTTTGCCCTGCTCGTTACGCTCATCGTCGCTTGGCGTGCGATCGTCCGGCTGGTGCGGATTATCGGCCGGGGATACGGCAGGCCCGAATTGAGGGCCTTGCCCCGTCGCATCGTCGGGGTCGTCTTCAAGAGCGTGAGCCTGGCACCCACCTTCAAGGTGCGCATCTGGACAAGTATCCTTCACGGCCTAGTCGCTTGGGGTTTCATGTACTACCTCCTGGTGAACGTGGGAGATGTGGCCGCCGGCTACATCCCTGGCTTCATGCTGATGGGTAGCGGGGTCATCGGGGACATCTACCGGCTGGGTGCCGATCTGCTCAGCGTCGGCGTTTTGGTCGGGATGCTGGCTCTGGCAGTCCGCCGTTACATGCTCCGTCCCGGGTCGATGAGTGTCCGCACCAATACTCTGCTGCATCCGAAGGCACGTTGGGGGATCCAGCGCGACTCGGCAATCGTGACAGGTTTCATCCTCTTGCACGTCGGCTTTCGGTTCCTGGGTGAAAGCTTTGCGCTGGCCTCGGAGGGCCCCGACGCCTGGCAACCGCTCGCATCGGGGGCTGCCGCCTTGTGGGCAGGCATGACACCGGCGGGACTGGTCGTAGCGCGCCATGTCTCGTGGTGGTTCGCCCTGGGGCTTATCCTGGCTTTCATCCCATATTTCCCGTATACGAAGCACGTCCACCTGTTCTTCGCCCCCGTCAACTTCCTGCTCAGCCCTGAGCGACTCTCGATCGGACAACTGGACCCGCTCGACTTCGAAGATCAGAATGTCGAACAGTTCGGAGTGTCTAAGCTGGAGGACCTTTCCTACTCGGGCCTGCTGGATGCGTACGCCTGCATCATGTGCAATCGCTGTCAGGAGGCATGCCCGGCCTACGAGACCGGGAAGGTCCTTTCGCCGGCTGCCCTTGAGATCAACAAGCGCTACTTCCTCAATCAAGAAGGAAGTCGGCTCGCCGCCGGGGAGGCGAGTCGGCAAACCCTTCTCGACTTCGCCATCCCGGCGGAGGCCATTTGGGCCTGTACCGCCTGCGGTGCTTGCGTCGAGGTCTGTCCGGTGGGCAATGAACCCATGCGCGACATCCTGGAGATCCGTCGTTACCTGGTCTTGACCGAAAACGCGTTCCCGGAGCAATTCCAGGCTTCGTTTCGAGGGATGGAGCGGGCGGCCAACCCGTGGAACATCGGAGCGGACCAGCGGCTGGCATGGGCCTCAGGGCTGTCAGTCCCGACCACGGCAGAGAAACCGAACCCAGAGCTGTTGTGGTGGGTCGGATGTGCCCCGGCAACCGATGCCCAGGCCCAGAAGACGGCGCGGGCCTTCGTCCGTGTACTCGAGGCCGCCGAGGTGGATTATGCGGTTTTGGGGGGAGAAGAACGCTGCAGTGGAGACCCGGCCCGCAGGGCCGGGAATGAGTACTTGTTCTCGGAGATGGCAACCGCCAATGTCGAGACGCTGAATGCCGTTGCACCGAAGCGGATCGTCACCACTTGCCCCCACTGTCTACACGTCTTGAAGAACGAGTATCCGGCTTTCGGCGGGAATTTCAGCGTGATTCACCACACGGCGCTGATTCAGGAGCTGATCGAGGCCGGTCGGCTTAACCTGCACAGCGGTCCCGTCCAGGAAAACATCACCTTCCACGACCCGTGCTACCTCGGACGCCACAATCGGATCACGGAAGCACCCCGACGGACGCTCCGGGCGGCCGGGGTGAATGTGAAGGAGATGCCTCGCAACCGGGAAATGTCGTTCTGCTGCGGCGCCGGCGGCGGGCAGATGTGGAAAGAAGAGGAAGAAGGGGCAGAAAGGGTGAGCAGCGATCGGCTGCGGGAAGCGCGCGCCACAGGGACGGGCACGCTTGCGGTGGGCTGCCCGTTCTGCATGATCATGCTCGGTGACGCGGCACGCCAGGAGGGTGGCGAAATCGAGGTGCGCGACATCGTCGAGATTGTGGCGGACAGGATCGGCGGGCAGACGACGGACGACTGACAATGGACGACGGAGGACGGATGAGGGGAGACGGGCCCGCGGCCGGGCAAGAAGCCTGGTGGCCGCGCAGCCACCGCTCCATTCGCGCCCGAGCCCCGAATGGAATAGCCAGCGTCGCCCACGATGAAGAGCCTCCTGCGCCTTCTCAAGACAGCGTGTCTTTTCGTCACTTTGAGTGTTCGACATCACACGCGGAAATGCCGCCTATGACTAACAGGCGAACGGGAAGGGTCTTTTCCTTTGTGGTCACGCTCTCCCTGAGCGGGCTGGCGCTCGGAGCTCTGGTCCCGCGGCCCGAGACTACCCTGGCACAAGAAGCCGAGGTGGTCCTGGTCGGTGCAGGCGACATCACCAACTGCGGTCGCACGGAGGACGAGTCGACCGCTCAACTTCTCGACGTCATTCCCGGTACCGTCGTCACCATGGGGGATAACGCCTACCCGGACGGTACGCTGGACCAATTCAACAACTGCTACGGGCCGACCTGGGGCCGTCACAAGGATCGCACCCGTCCCTCGCCTGGAAACCACGACTATCATGTCGCCGGCGGCGCCGGCTACTACACCTACTTCGGTGCAGCCGCCTCGCCTCTTGACCCCAACTGCACCAGCAACTGCCAGGGGTACTACTCGTACGACCTGGGGGCCTGGCACGTCATCGCCCTCAACAGCGAGATTGCCATGGGGACAGGCTCGTCCCAGGAGCAATGGCTGCGAGCCGACCTGACGGCCAATTCGAAGACCTGTACCCTGGCCTACTGGCACAAGCCGCGCTTCAGCTCGGGCCAACACGGCAACAACAGCGGAAGTCAGGCGCTTTGGCAGGCCCTCTACGACAATGGGGCAGACCTGGTGTTGAACGGCCACGACCATACCTACGAACGGTTCGCGCCGCAGAGTCCCACCGGACAAGCCGAGCCAACCCGGGGCATCCGCGAGTTCGTCGTGGGCACGGGCGGGGCGAGCCTGTACTCCTTCCCCAGCATCCAGCCCAACAGTGAGGTGCGCAACAACACAACCTGGGGGGTGCTGAAGCTCACCCTGAAGCTGATCGGCTACGATTGGGAGTTCATCCCTATCGCCGGCCAGACTTTCACTGATACGGGCAGCGGCAGCTGCGTCAGCCTCGGACCGACTCTCACACCCACGGACACCAGCACGCCCGGTCCGACTCCAACGGCGACGCACACGCCGACCTCGAGCGGCACACCAACAGCTACGGACACGAGCACACCCGGACCAACCCCCACACCGACCGACACGCCTACGCTCACAGAAACGCCCCTTCCGCTCACAGATACGCCCACACCGACCCCGACTTCCACACCCGGTGGGGCTCCGTCGGTTGATTCCGTCTCCTCCGGCACGACGGCCGGGGCCGGCCTCAGCCTTACCCACACCACCTCCGGCTCTGACCGGTTGCTGCTGGTGGGGGTCTCGATCAACAACGACAATCTCGAGACGGTCTCCTCTATCAGCTACGCAGGCGCGCCCCTCGCGCCGGTAGGCTCGGTGAGTCACCAGGGGAGCGGCGGAGATGATTCGCGGGTTGAGATCTGGAAGATGATTGATCCACCGGTCGGCACCCACGAGATTCAGGTCACCTTCAGCACCGACCTGCTGCGTTACGCGGTGGTTGGCGCCATCACCCTCACCGGCGTCGACCAGGTCGATCCCCTCGGCCCGTTCGCAAGCCGTTACGCGGACAGCGCGTCGGCGAGCGTCACGCTGCCCTCCGCCTCCGGCGAACTGGTTGTGGGGGTCTTCTCCTGCGAGACATGCACTTCGGTTAACTTCACACCACCGGCTCTGGGACGCTGGGGCCTGGCGGCAGGAGGTGGGAACACGATTGGCGCGGGTGCAAGCATCGAGGGGGGCAGCACTCAGAGCATCATCAGCGCCTCGCTTGGCAGCAGTGACCACTGGGCCATGGGCGCTGTCTCGATCAGGCCGGCGTCCGCCAGCGGAGCCACCCCTACTCCAACGATGACTCCCACGGCGACGCCGACCGACACGCCCACGTCGACGCCGACCGACACGCCCGCGTCAATCCCCACGGATACGCCTGCGCCGACCCCGACCGACACCGAGACACCCACCGAGACCCCAGTGTTGCCGGCCACCGACACACCCACGCCCACCGATACACCGACCTCGACCGCCACGGACACGCCGACACCCACCAACACGTCCACTCCGACCGACACTCCGACTTCAACGGCAACGGACACGCCTACGGCCACCAATACACCGACTCCCACCAATACTCCGATCGACACCGGCACACCCCTACCACCCGGTGGAGAGATGACCTACTTGAGCTCCACCTCGGGCGGGTCGGTCGGCGGCGTCTCCTTCGCCGACGAGGACATCCTTGGCTATGACACCGCCACCGGCGTCTGGTCGATGGTCTTCGACGGCTCGGATGTGGGGCTGGGGGGCACCGACGTGGACGCTTTCGCCCTGATGTCCGATGGGGCCATCTTACTCAGCGTCGACTCCTCCACCTACGCCATCCCCGGCTTCGGCACCGTTGAGGACCGAGACATCGTGCGCTTCAATCCCACCTCGCTGGGTGCGACCACCGCCGGCAGTTTCGAGTGGTATTTCGACGGTTCCGATGTCGGCCTGACCGCCAGCGGCGAGGGCATCGATGCGATCGATTTCGCAGCGGACGGCCGACTGCTGCTCAGCACACGAGGTTCCTTCGGCGTTACGGGGGCTTCCGGTGGCGACGAGGATCTAGTCGCCCTCACGGCGGCGACCATCGGGTCGAACACCAGCGGGACGTGGGCCCTCTACTTCGACGGGTCCGACGTTGGCCTGAACAGTTCGTCCTCAGAGGACGTCAATGGGGTCTGGGTGGACCCGGCGACGGGCGAGATCTACCTGAGCACCCTGGGATCCTTCGGGGTAATAGGCGTGAGCGGAGTCGGCGGCGACATCTTCATCTGCACGCCCAGTCAACTGGGATCAACCACCGGCTGCACGTTCCGCACGTATTGGGTCGCCGCAGACTTCGGGTGGGGCGGAGAGATCACGGACGGAATCCACGTCGCCAGGCCTTGAGCTTCTCTTCAATCAGCGATCTCCTCAGCAAGGCCGGTGTCAGGACCCGGCAAGGCTGGTCTGCACCTGCATCAGGCCTTCAATCGAAATCGCCAAGGTGATGTTCTGTCCTTCGCTGGCCATGACCATCTCGCCTGGTGGGGTCTGCCAGACCTGAGGGTTCGAGAAGCCGCTGCCCAGATCCGATTGGGCCACGCCGTTGTTTCCCCCCGTCAGGCCACAATCGATCTCGAAGAGGACGAACTCCATCGGCTCGGCGCTCGGATCTTTAAGCCCAGCGCGACCGTGGCCATGACGGCTTCAGCAGTGCGCGGCGCGTAGGTCGACTCGATGGTCAGGCGCAGGGCGGCGACCCTCTCGGCCGTCGAGGACCAGGAGCCGCGGACCCGAATAGATCGGTCGTCGGCTTCTCGTACGACTTTGGCGCGTCAGTCCAACCGGATGGGGGGCTGTCCTGGGGCATCAGGACGAAGACAGTGGCTGTCCCCAGCCGGGCTTTGCCTGCCTGCCTCGGTGGCGTCCCCAACTTTCGCTGATCCGGTCGCCAAGTTTCGTTTCGGCCATGCCCGCGTGGGTGTTCGCACCGTGGGTCATCCAGGCGGCAATATCCGAGGCCGGCTCCACTGGGCGCTGGCCCAAGCTCTGCCTAGCAGAGAGAGCACTGGAGCAGAAGCTCAGTTTCCGAATGGGCCGGGTTTCTGCTTCGGAAAGGGGATGGCCAAAGTGGATCGGGCCAGGCCCCGACGCGGCTGATTCGGGCCGCGTCGGGGGGATTCCTCGCTCCCTTCGGGAGCTCCCTGGCCTGCGGCCTGGGCAGGCGGAATGACATGGGGAGGAGGCGGAGACCCCGTCGCCCGTCTTCGGTCTTCGGTCCCCGGGAGCGCAAGCTTCGCTTGCGACCAGAAGCAGAGCTTCTGGACTCCAGAAAGCGCAGTTCGCCCAGAAGCGTGCGGCTACGGGCTCTCCCTGAGGTCCGTTTGAGAATTCCGCCTGGCTGGGTTAAGATTAAGTCGTCCTCCTTTTGAGAGAACTTCGCCAAAGGAGACAGCGGACTGCGCCGAGGTGATTCAACCCGGCGACGGTCGCTCAGGAGGACAGACGGCGCGGACCGAACAACCACCCCACGCACATTCAAGAGCACGCGACCCTCTGCCATGCCGGTTGTCCCAGTTAGGGCCGAGCCAGCCTTCCGGCCGGGGCCGTTGAGCCATCTTGCAGTGATGTACGCCCTCAGGATCTCGCCCAGATCTCTGATGGCTGAACGCCGATAGCGTTATGCTTGCTGCTAATTGCTTATTGCTGTCCGCTGAACGCTGAAAGCTGAGTGAAGATGGCGACAACTGTTGAAGAACACTCCACATCTTTGAGGAAGGACGACCTGATTGAGATGTATTGGACGATGCTTCTTGCCCGTCGCCTCGACGAGAGGGCATGGGTACTGCATCGTCAGGGGAGGATCGCATTTCACATTTCCGGGATCGGTCATGAGGCAGCGCAGGTCGGCGCTGCTTTCGCGCTCCGCCGGGGCGTGGATTGGGTTGTGCCGTACTATCGAGATCTGGCCATGATCCTCTCCCTGGGCCTCACCCCGCGCGAGTTCGCGCTGAGCATCATGGGTAAGAAGGGTGATCCGAGTTCCGGCGGCCGCCAGATGCCCAGTCATTGGAGCCTTCGCCGGGCGAACGTGGTGAGCCACTCCGCGCCGGTAGCCACGCAGACCACCCACGCCGTCGGGATCGCCCTGGGGATCAAGATGACCGGCGATGACGCCGTCGCAATCACCAGCATCGGGGAGGGCTCGACGGCCCAAGGCGAGTGGTATGAGGGCGTCAATTGGGCTGCTATCCATCACCTCCCTGTGATTTTTCTGGTCGAGAACAACATGTATGCCATCTCCGTGCGTCAGGAACAGCAGATGGCCGTCAGGCATGTAGCGGACAAAGCGGCCGGCCTCGGCCTTCCCGGGGTCAGCGTCGATGGCATGGACATCCTCAAGGTCCATGAGGCGGTGAGTGAGGCTGCCTCCCGGGCCCGGGCGGGTGAAGGGCCAACACTGGTCGAGGCGAAGGTGTATCGACTGACGCCTCACTCATCCGACGACGATGACAGAAGCTACCGTTCTCGGGAGGAAGTCGCGGAGTGGCGAGCGCGTGATCCGCTGGATCGCTTTGCCGCGCAGCTCTTGGACCAAAGGCACTTGGCGCCTGAGGCGGTGGCGGAGATGGATGCGCGGGCAAGGCAGGAGGTCGATGAGGCGATCCAGTTCGCCGAAAGTGCACTCTATCCGGAGGTCTCCGAAGGCGCCTATCCAGTCTACGCCGAGGACATCCCCCATGCCTGAGATCACCCTCATCGAAGGTCTACGGCAAGCGATGGACGAGGAATTGGCACGCGATGAGCGCGTGTTTATCGTCGGCGAAGACGTCGGTCCGCGCGGAGGCGTGTTCAGAGCGACCCAAGGGTTGTTCGAGAAGTATGGGGCAGGGCGAGTTATCGATTCGCCGTTGGCCGAGCTGTCGATCGTGGGCGTCGGTATCGGCGCGGCCTTGTATGGAATGCGCCCTATCTGCGAGATCCAGTTCGCTGACTTCATCTACCCGGCTTTGAACCAGATCATCAACGAAGCCGCCAAGATCTGCTATCGATCGGCCGGCGAATGGACGGTGCCGATGGTGATCCGGGCTCCCTACGGGGGAGGGATCGGCGGCGGGCTATATCACTCCCAATCCGTCGAAACTCTCTTTTGTCATGTCCCTGGCCTCAAAGTCGTGATCCCCTCGACGCCCTACGATGCCAAGGGGCTGCTGAAATCGGCCGTGCGTGATCCAAACCCGGTGCTGGTCTTCGAGCCGAAGAAGGGCTATCGCTTGATCAAAGGCGAAGTGCCGGAGGGCGAGGGGGAATTGGTTCCGTTGGGTCAGGCAAGAATCACCCGGCAAGGATCAGATCTGAGCGTCATCGCCTACGGCATGATGCATTACTACTGTCTGCAAGCGGCCGAAGCTGTGGCGCGGGATGGGATCGAGGTTGAGGTCGTCGACCTGCGGACGTTGAAACCTCTCGACAAGCAGGCCATCCTGAGTTCGATCAAGAAGACGGGCAAGGTTTTGATCGTTCACGAGGACAACCTGACCGGGGGCTTCGGAGCCGAGATCGCCGCGATCCTGGCTGATGAAGCGTTCACCGATTTGGACGCGCCCATACGTCGTCTAGCCGGACCGGATGTCCCGGCCGTCCCGTACAGTCATCCGCTGCAAAGCTGGTTCATGCCAGATGCGGAGAAGATCGCGGCCGCGATGCGCGACCTCGCGGCATATTGACGGCGGACGACGGACGATGAACGACTGAAGACCGAAGACGGGGGACAGGAGACGGACGACGGACCACGGACCACGGACTTTAGACGACGGGCAACCATTGAAGGGGGCCATCATCGCACTGCTCGGTCCTCCGTCTCCTGTCTTCGGTCGGCTACTGTTGATGTCCGGCAGCAATTGATCCGCGTGAACGCCAGGGAGCGCCGATGGTAACGAAGGTAGTTATGCCCCAGCTCGGCGAATCGGTCGTCGAAGGGACGGTGACCAAATGGCTCAAGAATGAAGGGGATCTGGTCGCGGAGTTCGAGCCCTTGATCGAGATCAACACCGACAAGGTCGACACCGAAGTCCCTTCTCCGGCCCAGGGCACACTTCTGAGGCGCTATATTCCGGAAGGGGAGACGGTACGAGCCGGCACGCTCCTGGCGATCATCGGGGAGGCTGGCGAGGCCGTCCCGGAGCCCGAACCCGGTCTTGGAGCTGTCATGGCGTCGAAGCCCGAGACGGAACAGCCGGGGGTTGGGAAGGTGCTGGCTGAACGCGGAAGCTCACGGGCCGATCTCGGGTTCGTTTCACCGGTTGTAGCCAGGATTGCGGCTGAGCATGGCGTTGATCTGTCTCACGTGGCAGGTACAGGTCGAGGCGGCAGGATCACGAAGAAAGACGTCATGGCTTTCGTGGAGAATGTCAGTAAGTCGGCGCTGGTCGCCCCTTGGGACCTTCCGGGTACCGGTGAGCTCTTCCGCCCGACCGAAGAGGTCTTCGGATCACAGCCGACACCTGCCGACCAGGCGCCCTCGACCTCCTCCGGGACGGTGCTGCCCCTCGACGCCGTTCGCCGGACTATCGCCGAGCACATGCTTCGCTCCAAACATACCAGCCCGCACGTCACGACCGTCATGGAAGCCGACCTGAGCCGAGTGGTCGCCCACCGCAGATCGAACCAGGAGCGTTTCGCCCGAGACGGTGTCAACCTGACTTACACGGCGTACTTCGCGGCAGCGTGTGTGGCGGCCCTCAAGGCGGCCCCCCTCGTCAACGCTTCCTGGAGGGACGAGGGGATACTCCTGCACAAGCACGTCAATATTGGCTTGGCCGTCGCCCTTGGCGAACGCGGCTTGATTGTGCCCGTCATTCGTGATGCCGACCAGAAATCTCTTCTGGCACTGGCCAAAGAGATCAATGAGCTGGCGGCGCGCGCCCGGAATCGCCAGCTTAACCCGGATGACGTCCAGGGGGGAACATTCACCATTACCAACCACGGCGTCAGCGGTTCGCTCTTCGCCACGCCGATCATCAACCAGCCCCAATCAGCCATCCTGGGTGTGGGTGCGATACAGAAACGAGTGGTCGTTGTAGAGACGACGACGCCGACGGGAGATTCGGCCGATGCTATGGTGATCCGTCCCATGGTGTACCTGACGCTCACCTTCGATCACCGCATTCTGGATGGCGCCATCGCCGACCAGTTCCTGGGGGCTGTCGTAGAACGCTTGCAGACGTGGTCCTGATGGTCGCCGAGGTCGGGTCTGACTTTCTGGCTTGATACGTTCACCGCCGACTGGGCAGTCGATTGAACCCGTTTTCGGCCTCACCCCCTTCCCCTCGCCGGGCAAGCCATTTGGGGGAGAATGCTGTCGTCAAGCCGGGGGAGGGGACAAAGGGGGTGGGGGGAGAAGCCTGGTGTCGCCTCGAATTCATCTGGGGAGGGGTTATCCCCTTATTGAAGCGACCGTGACAGCCTCGCTTCCACACTCCGCCTAAGAGGCAACATTACACGCGATGGGCGGGCCTGGAGAGACACCGTGAATCGAGTGGAGCGCTTAAGCGGTTCCTCCGAGGCTGTTTGACCGGCGGCCGTTACACTCAACAGACAAACCAAGGACCGGAGTCCACGGGAGGACTACTACATGGCTGAATACGATGTTCTGGTGATCGGCGCCGGGCCCGGTGGCTACGTGTGCGCCATTCGCGCAGCACAACTCGGGCTGAGAACCGCAATCGTCGATCGCCAGTGGCTGGGTGGGGTGTGTCTGAACGTCGGATGCATCCCGTCGAAGGCCCTCCTGAAGAACGCCGAGGTCGCTCACACCCTGCGTGAAAGGGGCCCTGAGTTCGGTTTCGAGGTCGAGGGTCTGAAACTGAACTATGCCACTGCGGTGGCGCGCAGCCGTCAGGTGGCCGATCGCCTGGTCAAGGGCGTCGGATTCCTGATGAAGAAGAACAAGGTCGATGTTCACATGGGGGAGGCCAGGGTCACCGGGCGCGGTCTCGTATCTGTGACCAAAGAGGATGGGTCGACGGAGGCGCACCGGGCTAAGAACATCGTTGTGGCGACAGGCGCCAGCGCGGCCATGATCCCGAATGTCAAAGCCGACGGCGAGCGCGTGCTGACCTACCTGGAAGCCATCTTGCAAGACCGGCTTCCGAAGTCCGTGGTGATCATCGGCGCCGGGCCTATCGGGCTCGAGTTCGCTACGATTTGGAACTCGTATGGGGTCGAAGTGACTCTGGTAGAGATGCTGCCGCGCATCGCCCCGCTCGAAGATGAAGATGTGAGCAGAGAACTGACCAAGGCGTTTGACAAGCGAGGGATCAAGATCCTGACCGGCACGAAGGTCGAGGGGATCGAGGCCCAGAAGACCAAGGTCAACGTCAAAGTCTCCGGGGGGGAAGGTGAACAGACGTTGGGAGCCGATCAGGCGCTGGTGGCCATCGGGTTCACGCCCAACAGCCGAGATCTAGGCCTTGAAGAGATGGGGGTAACCATCGATTCGCGCGGGAACATCGGTGTTGATGAGAGATTGGCGACGTCGGCCGAGGGTGTGTGGGCGATCGGAGATGTGACCGGCAAGCTGATGCTGGCGCACGTCGCTTCAGCGATGGGAATCGTCTGCGCCGAGAACATCTCCGGGGTGGAGACGATCACGCTTGATTACCCGATGATGCCCCGGGCGATTTACTCCCAGCCGCAGGTAGCCTCGTTTGGCTGGACGGAAGCGCAGGCCAAAGAACGGGGGCATGAGGTCAAGGTCGGAAAGTTCCCGTTCCAAGCCAACGGCAAGGCGCTCGGGCTGGGCGATTACGCCGGTTGGATCAAACTCGTCACCGAGGCTCGCTATGGGGAAATCCTCGGCGCCCACCTCATCGGCCCGGAGGTGACGGAGTTGCTGCCTGAACTCACCCTCTCGCAGATGATGGAGCTCACTCCGGCGGAGATCGCACGGAATGTGCACGCCCATCCCACTCTAGGCGAGGTGCTGATGGAGGCGGCTCACGTGGTGGAGGGGCACGCAATCCATATTTGACGTCCGTTCTCCATCCAGGTAGCATCATCCGGAGCGGACCCCGCTAAGGGCGTGCGGGGCAAATCCCGACAAGGGCATCGGGACAAGCGGCCCTGCCAAGCGATCCCCCTCCCCAGGCTCGGGGCGGAGGAGCACAACTAGGTTGGGATGGTGGGCTAGCGAAGCTGACCCGCTATCCCAACCTGGCTCCTCGCGGCCCTGCTCCGGTTGGTCCTTCCAGGGGGAGACGGGATCCCATTTCCGTGTGAGAGACGGCTGGTATACCCCGGCGTATACTGAGGGCGCACGGGCTGGACCGCCACGAGGAGGCTGACGATGGAACAGGCTCAAGTGAAGCAAGCCAAGGACCTACATAAGGAGCAAATACTCTCCAAAGTCAACGTGGTCGGAGTGGGCCTCGGATACAAGGTGACTCGCGGCCGCAGGACGGATGAGTTGTGCGTGGTGGCACTTGTCAGACGCAAGGTCCCGGAGGCAGCTCTGGACCAAACCGAGCTGGTGCCTCGCGAGCTCGATGGCATACCGACCGATGTGGTTGACGTGGGTGAGCTTCGTGCTCAGGCGGCACGGACTGATCGCTGGCGGCCGGCCCCGGGTGGTGTCAGCATCGGCCATTACAAAGTCACTGCCGGAACCTTCGGTACGATCGTGCGGGAACGATCCAGCGGCGAGAGGTTGATCTTGTCGAACAATCACGTCCTGGCGAACAGCAACGATGCGGCCATCGGGGATCCGATCCTGCAGCCGGGAACGGCCGACGATGGACGGGAAGACCTGGACACAATCGCCCAGCTGGCGCGCTTCTGTCCTATTGAGTTCGTCAGCCAACCGGCGACCTGCGGTATAGCCCTCGGAGTGGTTGCGGCAGGCAATGCGGTGGCGCGCCTGCTTGGATCCCGTCATCGTCTGCGGGCGTACCAGAGCAACCCTGAGGCGGTCAACCTGGCCGACGCCGCCGTAGCCCGGCCCATCAATCCGGCGGAAGTCTTGGATGAGATCCTCGAGATCGGTACGATCGGTGGCACGGTCGGGGCAAGTCTGGGGATGGCCGTCCGAAAATCGGGCCGGACCACCGGCCTGACAACGGGTCAGATCACCGTGATGGACTCAACGGTCACTGTCAGTTACGGAGATAGGACGGCCAGCTTTGAGGGACAGCTCGTCTCAGGGCCGATGTCAGAACCGGGCGACTCAGGTTCTCTTCTCGTGGAGGCGGGCTCGTTACGAGCCGTCGGCCTGCTTTTCGCCGGCTCGGAGCAAGCGACCATCTTCAACCCTATCCGTGAGGTCCTGGACTGCCTTGAGGTGGATCTATGATCGGAGACGAGCCTGGAGCGGTCGGGCAGGAGGTGACCGCCAAGGCTCAGAAGGCGAAAGATACCTACGGGACCTACCTGCTCGGACTGCCCAACGTCGTCGGGGTGGGGGTCGGACTGCGGATGCGGCGAGGTAAGCCGACGGGTGAGGTAGCCTTGGTTGTGATGGTGAACAAGAAGCTCCCGGCGGTCGAGCTCGCTCCGCACGAGCTGATCCCGACAGAGCTGGACGGCATCGCGGTAGATGTCCTGGAAGTCGGGGATCTTCGGGCGGGGGGTTAGACCCGGCCAATCCCCGTCACCGGCATCAATTCAGCCTCCCCACAAACCCGAGGAGGCCTCTCAGGGACTGTGGAGGATTCTGTCCAGCGCGTTGAGAAGTAGATCCACATTCTCAGGGGTCGATGAGTGACCCATCAGCCCGATCCGCCAGACCTTTCCTTTGAGCTCCCCCAAGCCCCCGGCGATCTCGATGTTGAAGTCCTCGAGCAAGGCCCTGCGGACCTGAGCCTCATCGACTCCCTCGGGAACCCGCACGGTCGTCAGCGTGGGAAGTCTGTGACTCAGAGGGACATGGAGTGTGAGATCCAGCGCCTCGAGCCCAGTCCACAACCTCTCGGCGTTCCGGCGATGGCGAGCCCAGCGGGCTTCGAGTCCTTCTTCGGCCACGATCCGCAAACCTTCATAGAGAGCGAAGTTGCTCGAGATGGGGGCTGTGTGGTGGTACGTTCGCTCTTTGCCCCAGTACTTTTGAACGATCGTCAGATCCAGGTACCAGTTTGCGACCGGTCGGCTACGAGTGCTCAGAATCTCCTCGGCACGCGGGCCGACCGTGATCGGTCCTAACCCGGGGGGACAGCCGAGGCATTTTTGTGTCCCGCTGTAGCACACGTCGATCCCGACTTCGTCGACCCTGACCGGAACCCCGCCGAGCGATGTGACAGCATCGACGATCAGGATCGCGCTTCTGGCGTGCACCACCCGCGCGATTTCATCGAGGGGTTGCTGGGCGCCGGTGGAGGTCTCGGCCTGTACGATTGCCACGACCTTCGGCGGATGAGCCTGCATGGCTTGCTGCACCTCGGCGACCGTGAAGACCTCTCCCCAAGGCCGGGTGATGGTGAGCACATCGGCGCCATAACGCCGGGCCATCTCGGCCAGACGAAGTCCGAAGTAGCCGTTGATACACACAAGCACGCTATCTCCGGGTTCGACCATGTTGGCGATCGCCGCTTCCATGGCGGCGCTGCCGGTTCCCGAGACGGGGATTGTCAGCGGATTGCCGGTCTGAAATGCATAGCGCAACAAGCCCTGGATTCGATCCATGATCTCAATGAACTTCGGATCCAAATGCCCGACGAGCGGGGTCGACATCGCCTGCAAGACCCGGGGGTGGACCATGCTTGGGCCGGGGCCGAGCAAGATCCTCTCGGGGATGTCTAATGCCGGATACGACGTCGGTTGTGGTCCGGCTGGATTTCCCATCCAATCTTCCTTTCTTGGAAGTCGACGGCCGAATCAATCAGTTCTGAGTTCGACCTCGATCTTCTCCGCGACCCAGAAGTGCGAGAGACCCAGGCCGCGCATAGGTGTACGCTCCAGGAACTGGAGCACGCTTCGCATGAGCTTTCCGACTAAAGGCCAACGAGCGATGACGTTGTCATACGCTCCGAAGATGATCCGCCGCTCGATGATCCGAACCGGAAGACCCTCGAATAGTCTCTTGAGATCGGCCGGGCCGTAAGCGCGGACATGTGGGGCCAGGCGGTCGCGCCAGCGGCGCGGGAGATAGTTGACGAGCGGGACGTTCCCGAAGCGATACCGGCCTTGCCAATACACTCCGTGCGTCTCGAAGGGGTAGCCTCGATTAGGTGTGAAGAGAATGATGCGACCGCCGTCAATGCCCCGGGCCGAATCCGGGGGCAGAAGCACGCGGCACATCTCCTCCAGGGCCCGCCGATCATTGCGTACGTGTTCCAAGACCTCATGCGACAGCACAAGATCGAACGCGCCGTCCCGGAACGGCAGACTTTCACCGGCCCCGCATACGATGCCTCTTGTCGGTTGGACAGGTGGTCGCCCGGATGAGAGGCTGCCGTCCTTTCTCAACCGTTGCTGGGCAGACGAGGCGCGCTCCAGATCGAACTCTAGGCCATAGGCGGATCCTGCGGCCGGCGCGAGTCGGGCAAGATACAACCCCACTCCGCATCCATTATCGAGGATCCGCCCGCTTGCCCTTGTCCCGGCTGCCTGCTGGATTAGGCGCAGACGGCGATCCTGGCCTGCGCGCCAGACATAGGACGGCTCCCCTCGCTCTGCGGCCTTGCGCAAGTCGGTCGGGGTCAACACGCGCTTCGCCGTTGCCCCAGGCGGATTCCGCGTAGCATACCTACAGCGTGCCGTTGGCGGGGAACTGATCGGGGCAACGGCCGGAACGCGGGGACATTCGTCCAGACAGTAGTGATCTGAAAAGCTCCTCGGTCAGAGCGCATTGCGGCACGCGCTTCACGTGAGGACCCATTGCCTTTGGATGGCCAAGGTGGTCCTTCGCCGGTCCGGTTCAAATGCTCGAATGAGAGCTTGCGGGATCGAGCGGCATCCGATCCCGACTGGAATCTTACCGCGGATAAGATGCCGGTGGGGAGGCGCACACGGCGGGTTGACGATCCATCTTCGCCATGCTACGCCCCGAGGGGTTTCTCTGACGGTCTACGTTACGAGATCGTGCAACGTGACCTGGAAACCGGGAAAGATCTCACCGAGGGCAGGATTGCCAAGCCGCCTCAAACATACCTCGCCCAGGACGTCCCGATAGTCGGTCGTGACGGCCAGGTCACCGGGTCCGACAAGCTTGCCTTCGGCCAAGCCGGGCCAGGTTCCATGGATCTTGCCGCCCCTGACATGGCCTCCCAGCAGAATCATCAGACTTCCATGGCCGTGATCTGTTCCCAGGCTCCCGTTCTCAGCCGCGCGTCGGCCGAACTCGGACATGACGACCACGGTCAGCCGATCGGCTAGGTCACGTAAATCGGCGTGAAATGCAGCCAGTCCGGAGGCCAGGTCCCACATCAACTCGGCCATCTGGCCCACGCTTCCGCCTTGGGCGAAGTGAGTGTCCCAGCCGCCGAGATCGATGGCGGCGACCTCCAGTCCGACTTCGGCCTTGATGAGGATGGCAATCTGGCGCAGGCCCAATCCGAAATCGGATTCGGGGTAGGCGGGGTCGGTTGCAGAGTTGTAGGAAAGAGGATCGGTCGCCTGAAGAGCATCCAGGATCCGGAGAGTCTCCTGGCCGATCCCGCTGACGGCGTCAATTCCGGAATAGAGCGAGTTCAACGCGGCCTGCATTTTGGCCAGGGCTTGCGGATCACCTGCCAAATGGAAGTCGGCGATGGATCGGAGTGCCGTCACCGGCACGGCGCCGCTCAAGCTGCGCTGAGGGATCTCACCCAGGGCAACCGCCCGAAACGGAGACGCGTTGCCGGTCTCTAGCGTCGCAAGGTGCCGACCGATCCAGCCCGACGCCGGTCCGCGTTCATCCTCAACCCCGCGCTCCATCAATTCCATGGCCTTGAAGTGACTGCGCGATTCGTCCGGGGCCCCACAGGCATGCACGATGGCCAGCTGGCCAGTCTGCCAGGCCCCGACCAGCGGACTCAACTTGGGGTGCAGGCCGAAAAAACCGTCCAGGTCGAGGGTCCGGGAAGAAGGCTCGGCGCGGCGATCATCCGGCCGCGGGATCCCGAGCGTCGGGCGCAGTTTGTAGTATGCGTCATCGCCGTGGGGGACAACCATGTTGAGAACGTCGGCCGCGCCGCGCAGGAAAACCGAGATCAGGACGTCCCCGCGCGGGCCGTAGCCCGGCGGGGAGAAAGCCAGACGCGGCATCCAACGCGGCAGGAGGCTGGCTCCTGCGAGCAAGGTGCCGGACTGGAGGAACGAACGGCGAGTGATCGTTTGTGACATGACTTCACCGCCACTGAAACGCAGGTGAGGCCAGGATGGCTGCCAGCAAGAGCGACGGCGTTCCCTCGTCATCGATCGCTCCGGCCCTCTCGACCGAGTCGAGAAGCGCTCGCTTCGTCGTCGGCGGGAGCGGTTGGCCCAGCAGGAGCGTGCTCATCCGGTCCACAAGGGAGGCCGGATCACCCGGTCCTGCTGCCTGCACAAGCCCAGGGAGGTCTACCGTGGTGTGAGACAGCGCGCCGTGGGCCAGGTCGTAAGCGAACTGCCAGCGGGGCAAGAGATTACCGCTCCAGGCCTCGCTTCGATCGGGATATCCGTCGGGAGTCGGCCATGCGAAGTAAGGCTGGCCCATGCGTTTGAGGTATCTCTGGATCGCCTCGCCACCATCGGTACGCGCATTGAGAATCCGCAGGGCGGAGACAACGAAGTGAGACGGGCGTTTGAACTTCGGCTGGACGAATTCGAGCCCATTCATCAGCAACGCCCGTAGAACGGACCGAATGTCACCGTTCGTTTGCTTGAAGACCCCGGCAACGAGATCCACCAATCCAGGTGGCGGATCCTCGGCGATGAATCGCCGGGCGAGTTTGGCGGCGATGAAATGGGCCGTGCTCGGGTGGATGGAGAGTACATCGAGGACTCTCTCGGCCTCGATCTGGCCCAAAGGATCGATCGCCTCGCCCAGCACGCGCTTGGGCCCTGCATCATGGAACTGACTGTTGAATGTAAATTCACCCCGCCAGAAGTGTTCTTTGACCGTCCATCCGGTCAGGCAGCGGGCGAGCTCCATGACATCCGCCTGGGTGTACCCGCCACTCACGCCGAGGGAGTGGAGCTCCATGAGCTCTCGGGCATAGTTCTCGTTCGGAGAGCCTTTGCGGTTCGACTGATTGTCGAGGTAGACGAGCATCGCCGGCGAATGGGCGGAGGCCCACAGCAGCTCACCGAAGTTGCCCAGCGCATGACGGCGGATTACCTCCCGGTCATCAACCGTCTTCAGAAAGAAGCAGTCGCCCTTCTCGACGCTGATGTTGAAGTGATCCGTCCAGAACTCGACCATAACCTCCAAGAGTTGCCGGCGGCTGTACACCTGGCGGATCAGAGTCGCCTGGCGTAATTGGTCCGGGACGGTGAATCGATCGACATTGTCGAAGATTCGGTCACTGAGATCCGCCAGCACGTCGGATGGCAGGTCGAGTGTAGTGAAACGGCGAAGCCTGAGGTCGGCGCCGGGGTCGTCGAGGGACTCCGGCGCCAGTTGTTCTTCGATCCACGCTTCGATCCCCGCATCATCCGCAGCGGCACGCTCATCCGACATCGGTCCGTAGGTCATGCGATTCAGGTGCAGAAAAGTCGAGGGTCCCGCGTTGGGCCAGGGCGTCCATGAGCTTGACTCGGGTACCAACCGATCGTAGACAGAGGCGCACCCGGCGACGCCAGTGCTGGCCGCGATCAGGCCTGCCAAGCGGATGAACTCGCGTCGGTTCAAGCTTCGCCGCATGTCGCGTTTCTACTTATCCCGAGGTCGCCGTGGCGGTGCTCGAAGGTGTTGGCACAGGCTGCAGCCCTGGGTCGGTCATCCGCGGCATCCAGTTCAACAGTGCGAAACCCGCAGCGCCGGCGGCGGCGAGGGTCGAGAGGGGCAGG
>Ga0209751_10000345_pt1 | contig 49498 bp, 51 predicted proteins | sample RifCSP13_1_FD_184019 | JGI IMG/M metagenome (GOLD analysis project Ga0209751, IMG submission 184019) | Soil microbial communities from Rifle, Colorado - Rifle CSP2_sed 13_1 (SPAdes) (version 2) | ecosystem: Environmental > Terrestrial > Deep subsurface > Rock core/Sediment | place: Rifle...
AAGAATCTGTTTGTTTTTCATCTACTGTGAATTGATGGTACCGTACCAGCCTATAAAATTTTTCAGCTTGTTTTTTAGAGAATCTAAGCCGTTTTGCGATATCCCTGGCTATCCTTCCCGAGACTAGCTCATGATTATAGAAAGTAATTACGCCGTCATCTTGTTTTTTGAAAGTTTTCGGCTTTCCTATATCGTGGATGAGTGTTGCCAAGCGTACAATCGCATCATTGTTTTTTTCAGCAACATTTTTTAATGAAAGTAGGCTATGAGTTCCCACATCGTATATATGGTGTCTTCCCGGAGATTTTTGTTCAACACCAAAAGCTGCCTCCATTTCGGGTATGATTTCCTCCATCAAACCCGAGTTTCTGAAAATGACAACACCTTCGTAGGGATTGTGTGATGCTATTATTTTTAAAAGTTCATCTTTTACCCTTTCCTTGGCGATTTTATTTATTAAACCGGAATTATTTTTTATTGCTTCGAAGGTTTTATCTTCGATAGTAAAACCCAGCTCGGCCGCAATTCTTACAGCCCGCATCATTCTAAGTGCATCTTCACGAAACCTTTTATTAGGATCGCCAACCGCCCGGATTAATTTGTTCTCAAGATCGTTTTGGCCATCATATCTATCGATCAGAGTGAAAGAGCGGGAGAGCGGGAGAGTAGAAGTTTTATTCTTCCACTCTTTTACTCTTTTACTCTCTTGCTCTATGGCGAGTGCCATTGCGTTGATAGTAAAATCTCTTCTTTGAAGATCGTCCTCTAGCGTTTTTCCCCACTCAACTTTAGTGGGTCTTCGGTGGTCGGAATAATCAAACTCGCGCCTGAAAGTAGTTATCTCATAAGGGTTAGGAGACGATTCGTGTGAAATCCCTACTGTGCCAAAGACGTTGTCGTAAAATCCGTCAGGAAAAATTTTTAGAATTTCGGGAGGAGTGGCATCCGTTGTAAAATCCCAGTCGTCGACGGGGCGTTTTGTGAGTATGTCGCGCACAGCTCCTCCAACGATATAGATTTCATAACCAGAATCCTGAAATTTTTTCAGGATCTGTAAAATAAATGGAGGTAGTTCAATTTTCATATAATATTATTATAAACTATAGTTTACAAGCTATGCTTATGTCGAAGCATGAGACACAAGCTATGCTTATACTTTAGAGGATGGCTACTATGAAGAAGTGGGAAGTATTAAGAAAGTTAAAAGTTAAAAGTGAAAAGTTAAAAGTTGAGGAAATTGTTGATGTACTTTTAGAAAATCGTGGAATTAAAACCAATAAAGAGAAAGAAGAATTTTTTAATCCAACCCCGCCGGATGAGATTTCAGTTGAAAGTCTTGGTTTAAGTACACGGGAAATTAATAAAACGATTACTAGAATTAAAAAGGCGAAAGTAAAAAAAGAGAGGGTTATTGTTTTTGGGGACTATGACGCGGATGGAGTTTGCGCAACTGCGATACTTTGGGAATGTTTGCATGCACTCGGCCTTGATGTATTGCCTTATATTCCGGACAGGTTTAGCGAAGGATATGGTTTGAAGACTGAAAGCCTTCAAAAGCTAAAAGCCAAAACCCCAAAGCTCAAATTAATAATAACTGTTGATAATGGGATAGTCGCAAATGAAGGAGTTGACGTAGCAAATAAGCTCGGTATTGATGTAATTATTACTGATCATCACCAGAAGGGCAAAAGACTACCAAAAGCGTATGCCATAGTTCATACGGACAAAATCGGAGGAGCAGGTATAGCCTGGATTCTGGCTCGCGAGATAAAGAAAAAACCAATCACCAATCACCAATCACTAATCACTGGTTTAGAACTTGCTGCTATTGGTACTATTTCTGATCAACTTCCACTAATCGGGCCGAATAGATCTTTTGCAAAGTATGGACTTGCGGCACTTAATAATACAAAGAGACTGGGACTTTTAGCTCTTTTTGAAGAAGCAGGATTAATCGACGCAAAAACCCGCCTTCGTCAAAGGACTTCGGCGAGGCAAGTTGGAACTTATGAAGTTAACTTTGTTATTGCCCCGAGAATTAACGCTATGGGGCGTATGACGCACGCAATAGACTCCCTAAGATTACTTTGTACGAGAAGTTATACTAAAGCACAAGAATTAGCGCAGCTTTTAGGAAAGACAAATAGTGAAAGACAAAGAGTTGTTGAAGAAGTTGTAGCTCATGCAAGAATTGAAGCAGAAAAAAGAAAATGGGAAGGAATTATGATTCTTCAACATGAGCGCTACCATGAGGGCGTAATTGGACTCGCGGCAAGCCGGTTAGTTGAAGAGTTTTGGCGACCGGCAATAGTCTTTTCAAAAGGAAAAACCTATTCAAAAGCTTCGGCCAGATCAATTCCTGGTTTTAATATAATTGCCGCGATAAGGGAGCTTGACGATATGCTATTGGATGGCGGAGGTCATCCGATGGCAGCAGGATTTACAATTGCCACCTCCAAACTTAAAAAGTTTACCCAAAAATTGGATAAAGTTTCGTCCTCGCTTTTGACTGACGACCTAATGACTAAAAAGCTAAAGATTGATTTGGAACTTCACTTTAAGGAGTTAAACTGGGAACTTGTTGATTCGATCAAAAAATTTGAGCCTTCTGGTATTGGAAATCCGACACCGACTTTTGTTACTAAAGATGTATTTCCCTTGGATGCGAGAGTAGTAGGTCGGGACAGAAAACATTTGAAATTAAAGCTGAGACAGGAAGATAAAATATTTTCTGCAATTGCCTTTGGATTTGGAGAAATTTATGTTAAGCTTTCGCCCGAAAATACAATTGATATTGCTTATCGGCTAGAAGAAAATATTTGGAACGGAAATAGAAACATTGAATTGAAGATTAAGGATATAAAGATAGATGAGTCATATGAGAAGTCATGAAATAGAAAGAGAATTCGAAGAGTTACTGGCGAAAGTTGCTGGCTATAACGACAAGGCGGATTTTAAGAAAATAAAATCAGCTTGGGAATTTGCAAAACTTGCGCACACTGGGCAAATGCGATTGACCGGAGACCCTTATTCTTCCCATCCTCTTGGGACGGCGGCAATTTTGGCTGATTGGAAACTCGATGAAACTACAATTATTGCCGGACTTTTACACGATTCTATTGAAGACGGCGGTGCAACAAGAGGCGACTTGGTTGAAAATTTCGGAGAAGAGGTGGGCGAGCTCGTCGACGGAGTTACAAAAGTTTCGCACCTTAAGTTAAGAGGAAGCAAAAAGGAAGACTTTATAGAAAATTTAAGAAAGATGTTTCTGGCCATGGCTCGCGACCTTCGAGTAGTACTTGTCAAATTAGCCGATAGGTTACACAACATGAATACATTGTCTCCACTTTCACCAGAAAAGCAAATAAGAATTGCGACAGAAACAATAGAAATTTATGCTCCGCTTGCCGAGCGTCTTGGAATGGGCGAGGTTAAAGGTCAATTAGAAGATTTAGCTTTTCCTTATGTATATCCGGTTGAATTCAATAGAGTTATAAATGAATCTAAATCTTATTACAAAAAGTCTGAGAATTATATCAAGAAGATGAAGAGAACTCTTTTTAAGGGTTTGGCAAAAGAAGGAATTAAAACAGAAATTCATGCAAGGAAAAAACATTTATTCTCTTTATGGCGAAAACTTGAAAGACCAGAAATCCATTGGGATTTTGAGAAAATCCATGACATTGTTGCGCTCCGGATTTTGGTCGACTCGATTCCGCAGTGCTACACAGCTTTGGGTGTAGTTCATAATTTGTTTAAGCCGATACCGTACGTGGGGATATCAGATTTCATTGCACAACCCAAACCAAACGGATACCGTTCGATTCACACTAAAGTTTTTGGTCCAAAGGGAAGACAAGTTGAAGTGCAAATAAGAACTAAGGAAATGCATAATGAGGCTGAATACGGAATAGTAGCTCACTGGGCTTATGGAGAAGCTAAATCCAAAGGTCTTAAGGCTAATATATTAGATAAAATAAAAACTCCTGAGAAACTTTCTTGGGTTAAACAGCTGGTTGAGTGGCAAAGAAGCATTACTGATTCAAAAGAATTTTTACGGGCTGTTAAATTTGATGCGCTTGGGCACAGAAACTTTGTTTTTTCACCAAAAGGGGATGTGTTTGATTTGCCAATGGGAGCTACACCTGTTGATTTTGCCTATGCAGTACATACAGACTTAGGGAATTACATTAAGGGGGCAAAAGTTGACGGGAAGATAGTTCCATTGGACTACAAACTAAAAAGCGGTCAGGTAGTAGAAATTCTTAAGTCGAAAAATTCCAAAAAACCAAACAGAGATTGGTTGGATTTTGTTGTCACCACAACAGCGTTGAACCAAATAAAGAAGACTTTTAAGACTTAGGCGCCTCAGGTCTCTCAGTAATTATTGTTTGAATTTCTTCTCCTGCACGGTGTACAGTGACGACATCTGTTTGGGGATCTTCTATTCTAACGGAAATCTTGTCAGGTTTATTTGTACTTCTATTAAGACCCTCTACTAATTCAAATGTAGTTTTGAATAACAATTGTCGTTCCTTATTTTTCATACTTTCATCTCCAGACTAAAAAACCTCCCAAAGTAACCAGGAGGCTAGGGCAGAATTACACAAAGGTTATTTTACCGTGAAAACTACCCTTCTTGTCAAGAGTCAAACTACAAACTAAAATACCCTTAGGTATGTCGATAAAAGAGATAAAAAGAACATTGGCGGTCGAAACTATTAAAAAAGTAGGTGAGAAAGTGAAACTTTATGGTTGGGCAGAGTCTATTCGAGACCACGGTAAAATTACTTTCATTGATTTAAGGGATAGAACCGGAGTTGTTCAATGCGTAGGACAGGACATCCTCAAAGTAACCTCTGAAAGCGTTGTTGAAGTAGTTGGAGAAGTTGCAAAACGCCCAGAAAACCTCGTGAATCCTAATATGGATACGGGGAAAGTAGAAATTAAGATTGAAAATATCGATATTCTTTCTCCATCAGAGTCTAAATTCCCGATATCGATGGATCAGTATTCAGAGAACGAGAGTGTCCAGCAAATTCGTCTTGACTGGCGGTTCCTCGATTTAAGACACCCAAAAAAGCGGTTAATCTTTCAGATATGGACGACGATGGAACAAGGCTTTCGCAACTATTGGGTGGAGAATGATTATATAGAAATTCATTCGCCGAAATTTATGGGTGCTCCCAGCGAGTCGGGAGGCGAACTGTTTGAAGTAAAATACTTTGACCGCAAAGCTTATCTGGCTCAATCGCCGCAATTTTATAAACAGATGGCAATGGCTGCCGGATTTGAGAGGGTCTTTGAAGTTGGGCCGGTTTTTAGGGCCAATCCCTCATTTACCTCTCGGCACGATACCGAGTTTACAATGTATGATATTGAGATTTCATTTGTTGAATCTCACCAAGATGTGATTGTCGAGGAAGAGAAAGTAATAGTGAGAGCATTGGCAGAAGTGAAAGATAAATACGGGTCGATGATAAAAGCAGAGTTCGGGCAGGAATTAATCATTCCAAAAATACCCTTCCCACAGGTTACCATGAGGGAAGCAAAAGAAATTTTAGAAAAATTAAAAGTTTCTAGAGAGAAAGAAGATGATTTGAGCCCCGAGGAAGAAAGAAAACTTAGTGAGTATATTCTGAAAAAAGAAGGTCATGAATTTGTTTTTGTGACCGATTACCCGATTTCGGCAAGGCCTTTTTATCACATGCGTTATGACTCCGACCGTTCTTTAACAAAAAGTTTTGACTTATTATGGAAGGGTGTAGAAATAACTACGGGGGCACAACGAGAGCATAGACTTGAGGTATTAAAAGAACAGGCAAAAGAAAAAGGACTTTCTTTAAAATCAATTAAATTCTATCTGGACTTTTTTAAATACGGTATGCCGCCCCATGGGGGGTGTGCTCTCGGCCCATCCAGAATGTTGATGAAAATGTTTGGTTTGCCAAACGTTAGAGAAGTTACATTTCTTTATAGAGGTATAAACAGGCTTTCTCCATAAAAGATGAAGATGCAAGGATTGGCCGTACTTTCCCTAGTTATTATAGTTTCAAGTGGACTTGCCACATCAAAGCTAACTAATAATTCTAAAAAGAAAGTAGTCAGTCAAGTTTTAAGCACGAGGAGCGAGAAGTTTGTTGCAATTCCAACTCTTACAGGACAATCTTATCCAATGCTTTCTGCCCAAGCGGCTTTGGCGATTGATCTAACTTCAGGGGTAGCACTTTATGAGAAGGATCCGGATAAACTTTTGCTTCCAGCCTCCACTACAAAAATAGTTACCGCGCTTGTAGCCATGGATTATTACACACCTGGCGAGATTTTGACTGTACCCAATATTAAATCCGAGGGACAAAGGATGCGCTTGATTTTTGGGGAAAAGCTGAGTGTGGACTCGCTTTTAAAAGGTCTTTTGATTTCTTCTGCCAATGATGCAGCGGAAGTTTTGGCGAGTGAATTTCCCGGAGGGCGCGAAGCATTTATTAGTGCAATGAACACTAAAGCCAGGCAGTTAAATCTTAATAATACAGAGTTTAAAAATCCTTCCGGACTAGAGGCGGTTGGTCATGTTTCAACTGCCCGCGATTTAATAAGAGTTTCAGAAATTGCCATGGAAAATCCTTATTTTGCAGAAATTGTGGGAACAAAGGAAACCAAGGTTGTAAGTATTGACGGAAAGTTTGAACATAAGCTTACCAATATTAACGAACTTCTGGGGAAAGTCGATGGAGTAGCCGGTGTTAAGACAGGCTGGACAGAAAATGCGAGGGAGAATCTAGTGACTTATATTGAACGCGACGGAAGAAAAATTATGATCGCTCTTTTAGGCAGTCAAGATAGATTTGGAGAAACTAAAGAGTTGATTGAGTGGATATTTGGTAATTACGAATGGAGAGAAGTTGCATATCCTTAGAATTCTATTCTCCGTAGTATTCATCTGTAACAGCTGGTACATAAGCAGAGCTTGTGGTTCGTTTTACTCACCATAATACTCCTCTGTAACAGCTGGTACATAGGCTACGAAGTCATTGTCTCCTTCAAAAACTACAATCGGTTGGTAATAAGTGGTATATTGGCCTGCGTCGTAGTAGGCAAGATACACATTTCGAATTTTTATATTTTCAACTGAAGGGTCGTCAATGCTTACTATCTTTGCCTCTTGAGAATTCAACTCTTCCCATGCTTTTTGAGCAGTTTTAATCGGATAGGTGGCATGCTCTTCCTCGTTAAGAGGATAATAGTGATACTCTGCGGCTATTATTTGATTGGGCCGGTCATCTGAACCACTCAACATAAACCAGACGTTAGCCTCTTTTGGAGTCGAGGTTACACTGGGAAGCTCATCTATGCTTTTTCGGAATAAATTGACTTTAATTAAGTGAGACTCTGACAGCGAGAGAGCCGGAACAAATCTTCCTTCCTCAATTTTAATAAAGTCGTGGGTTACAGGACCTGAAAGATCGTCTTTCAGAAGTTCTGCTCGAGCAAGATATGAGCGTACTTGAGTTGTAGCCAATTCTGGTGCAGGAGGAATAGATTCAATTGCACTTGGATTCGCACGCAAATCATAGCTTATAGAAAAAATACCACTTACTATATTCATTGTTAAAGTTGAAGGCGCGCTACTGTTTAGGAAAAGAAAGACGGTTTCAACTAATTCTCTGCCTTCTCCCGAGAAACCTAAAGAGGATGATTTTTGTTTTGCAAACTCTAGACTTTGAATTGTAGGCGGAATTTTCGGCATAACATAAACCTTTGCTTGTTGCCCAAAATTCGGAAGCTCTCCCTCGGGTGTTTCAAGCGAATAGGTTAAATTTCCGGTCCCACCTGGGTTCTCTGGGAAGGGAAGAGTCGGCATCTTGCCAAAAGAAACTGTAGGAGTTGGAGGTGGTTCGGGGAAAAAGTTTCTATAGATTCTTATACCCAATCCTATTGTGAATCTCGCAACTATGATAAAAATAACAGCGTAGATAGAAAAGCGAATTATTTTTCTAGCAATTATTGATGTTTGAGTTAGAGAAGCCATCTTTTTTGAGTATATCTTCACCCGATGTTAGAATCAATTGAAATGAGCAAGAAAGTTCATCTCTTCGAGCCTGAGCGAAGTCGAAGGGTCAGAGTAAGAATAGCTCCATCACCCACTGGGTTTGCACACGTTGGGACTGCGTACACTGCACTTTTTAACTTCGCATTCGCCCAAAAAAATAAGGGTAAATTTATCCTCCGACTCGAAGATACGGATATAAAGCGTCATGTAAAAGGAGCAGAGAATGCAATTTATAATGGACTTTCTTGGTTGGGTTTGACTTGGGATGAGGGACCAGACTTGGGTGGCAAATACGGCCCTTATCGGCAATCAGAGAGGCTAAAAACTTATAGCGAGTGGTCCGAAAGACTGCAAGAAGAAGGCAAAGCCTACAAAGAAGAGGGAGCAGTAAGATTCAAAAATTCTGGGGAAGATATGGAATGGGAAGACTTAGTACGAGGAAAGATATCTTTTCCGGGAGGGGAGGTTACCGACTTTGTGATCATAAAATCGGACGGTTTTCCAACTTATAATTTCGGAGTTGTTGTCGATGATATATTAATGAAAATTAGTCATGTTATAAGAGGTGAGGAGCATATTTCAAATACCCCAAGGCAATTGGCCTTATACAAGGCCTTTAAAGTTAATACCCCACAGTTTGCGCACCTGCCAACTTTAAGAAACGAAGAAAGAAAAAAACTTTCTAAGAGGCGCGACCCAGTTGATCTTAGGATATTTAGGGAACAAGGATACTTGCCCGAAGCTCTGGTTAATTTTTTATCCCTTCTCGGTTGGTCGCACCCCAAAGGTGAAGAAATTTTTTCTTTGGATGAATTCATTAAGCTTTTCAATCTAGATAGGGTAAGACCTGCTGGACCAATTTTTAATATGGAAAAATTGGATTGGTTGAATAACCAATATATTCAGAAGTTATCAGATAAAGAGTTTGCAGAAAGAGTTAAACCTTTCTCACCGGAAAAAGTATCTTTGTCAGAATTACAACAAGTTGCACCGCTCGTAAAAACGAGATTGAAAAAGCTGTCGGAATTTGAAAGTTTGGGTAGCCCACTATTTTCTGATCCAGGGAGTCCACCGAGAGATATGTTAAAAAGAGTGAACAAAAAACATTTAGAGGCAGCATATAAAGATTTAATTGCTCTTAGTCCCGAAGATTGGGAAAAGAGTTTTGATAATGTTGTATTGGTTACGGTTGATAAAAATAAATTCAAAACAGGGGAGTTTTTTATGAGTCTTCGAATAGCCCAATTTTCAAGTAATGCTACGCCTCCGATTAACGATTCGATGAAATTTTTGGGAAAGGAAGAATCTTTGAAAAGGATAAAGAGATTGATTTAAAATGACCAAGTCTGCCCACAAAAAATCAAGTAAAAAAAAGTTAACTTCGGAGGAATTTCGACAGAAACTGAAACTTAAGCATTTAGAATCTAAAAGAAAACTATTTGAAAAATATCCTAAAGTCGATAAATTTTTTAAGGATAAAGGAATCGATCCGGGAAAAATTCGTGAGCATTCGACAAAAATTCTTGGGGCAAGCGCAATTGCAGGCGCACTGTTATTCTCTCCACCGCTTACATCTTCCGCTCTCCCTACACCCCAAGAAATAATCGAGAAACTCAAAAGCGATAAAAATATAAAAATTGAAGATAAACAGAGTTTGTTGCTTCGCAATAATAATGTTAATCTGGCAAACTCTTTGACAGGGTTATTACCCAAAAAATCCCGACCATTAAATCGTAATGAAGAAAAAATTTTAGAGCAAGTATTTTCTCAAGTTTTGGGAGTAGCTGCCCGCGCTTCTTTGGAAGGAGAACACCTCAATACTACATATGGATATATCGGAGCAGAGCAGCATTTGAGGCGCTTCCCCGGAGACACTTTATTACAACACGCCCCCACACCAAAAGATTTTGGTGGTGAGGGGCAAGGTAGTGGCTCAATTTTAAAAGAAGGACTTGCTCCGGGACTTGGTGCTTGGGGTTATTTTGCTCCGTCAAAAGATGCCCTAACACCTAGGATTGAGGAGATTGAGAGATGGTATGCGGTAGTGCAAACACTTTATTTGCCTGATTGGAGCGCGCGCCAACCCCATTTAAAAAATTGGTATAAATACCGAAAAGTATTAATAGTTAACATTGATAATGGTAATGCAGTTGTAGCTTCGATAGCTGATTCAGGTCCTGCAATCTGGACAGGAAAGCATTTTGGCGGAAGCCCTGAGGTTATGCATTATTTAGGAGGAGCTAAGTATAAAAAAGGACCTGTAATAGTATTTTTTGTCGACGACCCTTATAACAAAGTTCCGTTGGGACCAGTAGAATACAATTAAACTATGTCAAAACTTTTTTACGACCACCTAATCATTCTTACCGAAGTAGAAACGGAAATTAAATCTATGGCTGAGACCGAAGAGGAGCGTCACGAGCTTTGGCAGATAGTCGATGAGATTTTACATCATAGGATACTTCATTTATTTCTTGATAAATTACCCGAGATGCACCACGACGAGTTTTTGCATAGATTTCACAAATCCCCCCACGATGAAAATTTGTTAGGTTTTCTTAACGAAAGAATTGAAGAAAACGTTGAGGAGTTAATAAAGGAAGAGATGGAATTATTAACGTCAGAAATATTAAGAGAAATTCGAAAATGAAGTTTGTTGTAAACAATTGACGATATATGTCTTTAGATAGAAACTTCGGCGGTATAATCTGGACAAACCACGCTGTAAGACGGATGCAGGAGCGAGGGATAAAACAGGGGGATGCCTGGGCTACGTGGCGTCGGCCCGACCAAACTAGGTACGGAAAAGCAAAAGGAACATGGGTTTATTACCGAACTTTCCCTGCCACTAACGGGGCACGTGGACATCAGAGAATTGAGGTAGTTGCAAAAAAAATGCCTCCGGCCCATAGGGCCTCTGGCCCGGCGGGAAAAAAGTGGGTTATTTTGTCTGTTTGGAATAGACCGGTTGTAGCTTATGCAAAAGGGAAGAGAGAGAAAAAATCTCTTGGCAAGATGTTTCTGGATGGCTTATTGGGGAGAAGAAAAGGATGATATGAACTTTTGTGTTGACAAATGTAAGAATTCTGTCATAATTATGACAGATGAACAGTCAATTAATTACCCAAGAGGATTTCGCTTCTGTCCAAGAAGCGCAAGCCGGAATCACCAAGCTTTTCAAAAAAGCAAGCAATAAATCCAAATTTATTAGAATAATGAGAAACCAAAAACCTTTGGGTGTTCTTATTCCCAATAATGTTTGGGAATCTCTGCTAGAAGACTTCGAAGCAAGCCTCAGCCAAAGATATAGGAAGGATATTGCCGAGTCGAGAAAAGCGAAAAAGCTGATAAGTGCTAAAGAAGCAAAAAAGCTCCTCGGTATAAAATAAGAATTTATGCCTCGCTATAAGCTGACCCCCAGAGCTTTGAAACAAATGCAAAAACTTGATATGGAGATTAGAAGAAAAATATTCAAAAAGCTCGACTATTTTATGAGTTCGACAAATCCTTTGGATTTCGCAGAGCCAATTGCTGATCCAACATTAGGAAAATACAGATTCAGAATAGGAGATTTTAGAGTAATATTTGATGTTGAGGGAGACTTATACAAAATTCTTATAGTTGGCGATAGAAAAGATATTTACAGATGAAGAGAATAATTTTACTTGGCGCGAGATAAAATAAATTTTTGAATTATTGGGTCGACGTCTGAAGTAAATTTATTTAAAACTTCTTTTGCAGGAACCCAAGCAACTTCGGCAATTTCGTGTGGTTCACCAACTGTTGGGTTTCTATTGTTTGTAACAGAGCAATGGTAATAGGCGATTTGAACGAAGGTGTCAGGGTGTTTTCGCTCAAGAAGTTTTTTCTTTACCTCGACATCTAGCACTACTTCTTCCTTTGTCTCTCTTGCGACTGATTCTTCCTCAGTTTCTTCTTCGTGAGTTACGCCTCCTGGAAACGCCCATTCTAATTTTCCAAGACGAACCTTTCTTCTAATAAGCAGAAATTTTCCGTCTTTCTCAATTAGCGCAAGAACAACTTTTGGCCTAAATTCCAATTCTGGCATGGCTAGATTTTACCTTAAAAAATTAAGGAGTGCTTGTTATCTTATGAGCATAAAACTCCAAGCGTAAGCTTGGAGATGAAAGCAATAAATTAGGCGCGAAGCGAATAAGACAAAAACCATGGGCGTTAGCCCATGGAAGTTTATATTAATATTCGACGAAATAATTAATTTTTGCTTTTTGTCTTAGGTCGGCAAGCCAAATTTGGATTTCTGAGGATAATTTTTGCTGTTGCAGTTGATTTTTAACTGTTTCGTTAATTTCCTCGGCTGATGCACCTTCGGGTAAAATTTCAGAATTCGTGTTAATATATTCACTCACATCCGCCTCAGTTACAATAATTCGGTTGGTAAGCATTTTCTCAACCAGTTTTTGCATCTGAATTTGCTTAACCAATTCCTCTCTTGTCATGCCTTCAAGTACCAGTGCTTGATCAAGTCCACCTTGATTTTCAAGTCCCGCTTCAATTTTAGAAATCACTTCCTCGACCTCTTCGTCGGTTACGCTAACATTCTCTCTCTTTGCTTCCTGAAAAATAAGCGCTTCGTTGATTAATGTATCGAGCGCTGCTTGCCCTCCGCGTTTTTCGAGATTCTTGACTATAGAAATTCTGCTAATCGGTTGTCCATTGACAATCGCGGCGACAAATAAGCTTTTAAAAATATAGAGGATTAAAAGTATTACAACCGTTGCGATTCCAAAGATAAAACTTTTTTTAATCCTTATCTTTTTGAAATATTTTTTTGGGTCCTTAATAATAGTAGTCAGCTGTTTTTTTGGCACTCAGAAAGTATATCACACTGCCTAAGTAATGAATCACACTCGCAGGGTGATTTGGTTTCACACTCCAGCAATTAGAGTTTCTTTTTTGTTTCGAGTCCATTTCTTTAACAGGGCTTCTCGACGCATTGCTTTTGTTCTTGTTGGATGGACTTCCTGATAAACAAGTTTAAACGAAGGGAAATAACGAATATATTTTGCGGATTTTGAAGATTTGTTCTTATGTTCCTTAATCCTTTTTTCTAAATTATTCGTTTGACCAATGTAGAGTGTATTTGAAGATGTTCGGAGAATATAAATGTAATAGATCATTAGTATTGTTCTCTCGACTTCGTCTTTCGACTATGCTCAAGACTTCGCTCGAGACATTCGACATTATTTAGGGGGCCGAAGGCCATGAGTGATGGTGAGTATAATCGAACCAGAGTCGAATGGCTGGCCATTTGGGACTATGTTCGGACTGTTTCCAACCTCAATATAGCTTGCAATATCACAAATTAATAAAGACAATTTCAATTTTTTTGGCGACAAATTATTTTACAAAAATTACCTTTGTGCTCCGCCACCGCCAGCAATAACTTCTTCCTTGGTGCAGTTGTTCGATGCTAGGCAACTGTCAATATGTGCATCGGCATTGTTCCAGCAAGTATCGGAACAAGCCTTATCGGTTATTTTACAATCCGTATTTGGAGGAGTACCCGGCGGGCACGTTGCTGATACATACGGGCAGGCGTCAATACATCCCTGCAAACTAAAAGTGTTCGCGCACTCCTGAAAAGCCGGAATGTTACAAGAAGACTTAGGCGCTGTGGTAGGTTTAGGTTTTGTCTTTGGTATTTCCGGTCCCGCAGGCACTGCATCTCCTAATATATCTTCGATCGAATCCGGCCAGTGACTCATATCAAGATTGCCAGCCCGCCATTCATCGTATCCTAGTGTCTCAACCCTTTCACGCAACCAATTCACAATATCCAAAAGTTTTTGTGCCAACTCTTGTTTTTTCCCCAAATTTTGTTCTTTACCCACCAGGTCCAAGAGGTTATTGATTATAGATTCTGATTGCTCCTTAAAGATGGTTGACTCTTTCAAAGCGTCCTTGGCAAGCGGCAGAGCGATACGTTCATCCATTCCTGCGCTGGCATTTTGCTTTAGAACCCAGTCCGTTTTATCCAGCCTGTCTTTCAAAAGGTCAAAGCGCTTTAGTGGATCAGCCTCCTTTCTTATTCGTTCATCAAGCTCTGCGAAAATCTGCTTGGCAATCCCGCTTCCCCTCGGACGCCCGATTACCAATACAGTTCCGTCATCAAATGGCTCTATATCTATGATAGAATCTATACCCCGTGCCTCCTTAGCCAATTTCAGCAACACATCTATTCCAGGCATGCGGGAGGTTCCCTTCTCAATAGGAATCTCGAATCCTCTTGTAGACTCACCCAATGCCCTGTTCAACATTGAATCTTGCCCGAGGACAGGGTATTCAAACTGACTATCCCAAGCAGCACCGCCCCATTCCGTCTGAAGCGCATCAGTTTTGTCAGCCCACTCCTTTAGCAGATCGAATTTCTTGTTGGGGTCCTTGGTAAGCTGGATTTGTCCCAGATAATCCTCTTCCAGATTTTTGCCGTATTGCTCTAGTGCCGCGGACTTATGGTATGCATTCTTGCCTAATTGCGGAAGGTCGCTGTCATCACCAAAGCGCTCCACACCTTCTTCTTCCCACTGAAATCCTTTTTGGGCAAGTTCGTGAAACTTTCTTGCCTTCTCGCTGTAGAATGTTTCTTGATTTGCCTGTTGCAGGAGCCAATCTGCTTCCTCTTGTCTTCGCGCCACAAATTCCTTGGCTGTTTCCTGTGTTTCTTTCTTGGTTGCGGAAATTTCGGAGAAGTGGTTGACAGACCCCGTTATAGTAAGTTCCTGTTTTGTTTTATTGAAGGAAATTTGCAGGTCTTTTATTTCCTCTGTGCCAAGGTTTCCGGTGTGCCACAGCTGGGGTGTAAACTCATGGTTAGCAAAAACAGTCATGGTAAAGGAAACGGGCTCGGAAAACTGGATATTGCTTGGTTCTAATTTTATGGCTGCCATGATGATGTCCTCACCCGCTTCCTGCTTTACATTTTCAGGTAATTCAAAAATGTTCAAAACTGTTGCGGAAATCTCATTTTTGGCAATACCTTGGGGGAGCGCCTTGGATGGAACTGCAAGTTTTATAGAACCGACAATTCCCGGAGGGCGAAATGTTAAGAACTGATAAGCACGGAAAAGGCCAAAACCGGCTGCAGCCAAAAGAATCAACAGAAGTAATGCAACCTTCCATCTCGCCATGGCTAATTGGTAGTATTTCCTTATTGCCTTTACCCCTTTGTTATTACGTGCCCTCATTTTATCCAATACATATTATAAATGATACTGCTCTTTGTAATAAACTTTTCTTCTTCAAATTTTTGAGTCTTAAGTTTTCTTTAATAACTCCAAATTTCCCTCAAATGAAGCCTCTTTCTTAACTTTAGACAATTTCTTCAGTTGAGCTTCCCTGCGCATTGCTTTTTCTTGTTGGATGGACTTCCTGATAAACAAGTTTAAACGAAGGGAAATAACGAATATATTTTGCCGATTTTGAAGATTTATTCTTATGCTCTTTTATTCTTTTTTCTAAGTTGTTCGTTTGTCCAATATATAGAGTGTTTGAAGAAGTACGGAGTATATACAAGAAAAAAGGCATATAATAGATTTATTCCCTAGACCCCTTCGATTTTACTCAGGATTATAATTCGCTCGGGATCTCGCAATCCTGCTTGCTCGAGCTGAGCAGGACGGTCTAGAACCTTTCAACTAAAGTGTTCTAATCAATTGAATGAGCTCTGGAAAAGCTTCCTGATTAAAGTGTTCTCTATCCTTAAAGGTCAGTGTTTTTGCCTCGGGTAAAGCTTGCTTGTATTTTTCAAGCTCCCCAAATAGAACAACCGGGTCGTCTTTACTTTGGATCAAATAGATTTTCCCGCTCTGTTCTGAAAACTTCTTAAGGGAAGGCGGTAATTTAAAATCGGACAAAGATTCACCGCTATCCTCATCGTCAAAAGGAGCTGCCACAAGTATGGTTGCTTTAATCTTAACTGGAAAAGTATTTTCGGAAAGGTATTTTGCCAAAAATATTCCGCCCAAAGAATGTCCTATTAATATTACATCCTTCTTAATAAATGGAATAACTCTCTCAAACCAAAGTTTCCACTCTTTGTAGCGCGCATTTGTTTTATTTGGCATTCGTAAAAGAGTACCTCATAATTCTTACCCAATTTATCAGAAAGTGTATCTTTCCAGTCTTTTTGCGGTTTAAATTTGTCTAGACTAACTTCAACATTTTTAAGATAGGCGAGATAGTCTTTGTAGGAATCGAAGCTCTCCCCGCCACCGATTACAACAACTTGCCTTTTCATATCTGCCTGATTTTACCGTAAAAAGGCGATATTTGGTATAATTACCTTATATTGCGGGGTGGTGTAACGGTAGCACGCGTCCCTCTGGAGGATGAAATCGGGGTTCAAATCCCTGCCCCGCAGCTCGAGGTAAAGCGTTGCCGAAGATCCCGAGAGCAGCAGCGAACGGGATTATACAACTCACTGCCTTCGGCCAAATTTATAAAACATTAATTTACACCAAAGGGTCGAACTTCCTGAGCGACCCAGAGTTATTTATAAAAGTCTTCATGCTTATCTTAGGCTCAAACTAGAATTTCGACCCAATCTTTTATACTTGTTACTGTTCACGAAGGAAAAATGGCTGTAGACATAATTACGGAATTTTTACCTTCTCCGTGCCCAATCGAATGACATTGGCTCACTGCCGTGTTTTTCTATTAGCAATGAGACTCCATTCTCGTCAGCATATATATGTAACGGAGAATGATCTTTTTCAGCCATTACCATTACATCGCGCATCGGTCCTTTACCTGTTAATTTCCATTCATCAACCATTCCGCTTACCCTAACTTCACTGAGATCTCCCTTTTTTTCCGCAAAATGAATTGTTACGAAGTCCCCCATTATTGTTATAGGGATTTCCACCCCGTTGTGGGAGATTAAATGCCTTCCATCTTTCAATTCTCTTACTTCGATAGGTCTAAATTTAATTTCCCGAATCATAGTTTGTCTGTCACTTCTTTTTACTTGATAAATTGCCATTTTTCCTTTAACTTTCTTTAGGCTGGTCCTGGAGGGATTGTAACAAACGACATTCGAAATTACAAAGGACCAGAAAGAAAAAATCTTTTTAGAAGTTCACTCTCAAAGTTCTTAGAAGTAAGATAATAAGTTCGAACATCGTTCACTAGACGACCGAAGGAAGTCGAAGGATATAATAGTTTTATGCCATACTTTGTTTATATTCTCCGAACATCTTCCAACACCCTTTATATCGGCCAGACAAACAACTTGGAAAAAAGAATCAAAGAGCATAAGAATAAATCTTCAAAATCAGCAAAATATATCCGCTACTTTAAATCATTTAAATTAGTTTATTCAGAAAAACATTCAACCAGGGAGGAAGCTATGAGAAGGGAAGCCCAATTAAAAAAATGGACACGTTCTAAAAAAGAAGCTTTAATTAATGGTGATAAAATTGCGTTAAAGGAACTTTAGGCCGGCCTCTCAACAAATGAATAATCTAATTACAACGATTACCTATCTAGTCAGTCGTAGTGCTGAGCTAAAAAACAAATTTACTAACGCATCTACAGCGCCAGTAGAATTTGCATGCATTTTTTGTCAAAGTGAAAAGGAATATAGAGGGGTTACAAATCCGATAGAGAAAGTAGGAAAGATAGTTCAAGATACTCCAAGTGGTTTTACATATCTTTTAGATAAACCCATTCAAACAATTGCCGGCCCTTTGCGATTAGTAAAGATTCGTAAACCGGATATTCATCGTACCGAAAGAGGAGATGCTGATTTTAATACTGATTACAAGGAATTTAAGAAAAAATATCAAAATAATCCAAAATTTGAACTAGTGAAAAGAGATACATTTGAAATGTTAAGATTATCAGATTCGAATTTTGATGTAATGACGTGCTTTTCCAATATTCCCAAAAGTATAGATTTGGGGATAAAGTTATAAGGACTGAATAAGCTTAGGCCGGCCTGCTCAGCCATTCGTCTCGCCCCACTCACTTTTGGCGATATCTCCTTTCTCTTCATTCGGATAATATCTGGCAACATTTGGCAATATTTGGTAACCTTTCCTGTAAGTATTACGATGAAAATAGAAGATTACCTAATGCTCAAAAGTGCATATCATTCTGCAAGAATTGAGGGAAATGATTTACCTTGGAAGGAGGTTCTGAATAACTTTCTTAAAGAAAAAATAAAATCCTTGTTACCGAGAAGAAGCAAAATCTATAAACTTATTAAGACTAACAAAATGATGAATTTTAATCAGGTTAAAAGAAGGTTCGCAAAAGTTAATGCAAGGACTTTAAGATATGACCTAAAAAAACTTCAGGATCAAGGTTTGATTAAAAAACTTGGAACAACGAGAGGGGTATATTATCAAATCCGCCGCTGGAGTATTTAAAGCTAATATTTGCTAAGATAGGGAAGAGTGACGGAAGCTAAACTTAACAAAGTAAAAAATCTTGTTAATGAGAAAGTGAAAGGTATTTCCGACCCTCAACATGGCTTTATACACCTTCAACGAGTCGCTAACTTTGCACAAAAAATTGTTAAAACACTGAAAGTTGAAAACAAGATCGACGTTAATCTGCTTTCGGCAGCTTGTTACCTTCACGACATAAATCATACATTTTACTCTCCGGGTCTTTTAAACTATTTTCTGGAAAGGGCAAGACTAAAAAAAGTACTACCCAAAGTACTTACAGAAATGGATATTGATGTGGGCGAGAAAGCAATTCTCGAAAACGCAATTTATTCCAGTCCATTTTCGTTTCCATTCAAAATGCTAAACAGAAATGGAGACTTGTACACGAAAATTTTACAAGATGCAGACACACTGGATTTCTTCTCTAGGCAGAGGGAGGTAAGCTTTAATAAGGCTAAGAAAAATATTGTATTTTATGCATTTTTAGGATTGTTTTCAGACCCCGCCCTTGCTTATGGTCGGAAAAATATTGCCAATTATTTAAACTTTCCTCAATTAGCAAAAGAGCCATATGTACAAAAAAGTTAATTGTGTAGGGGGACCGTGCTTTTACGTAGAGTATGGGGAGGGAAACAAGAATACTATCCTTATCTTGCACGGCTACTCCGACTCGGCAAAAACTTTCGAACCTCTAAAAGATTATTTGAGTTCAAAATACCGAGTCATCATTCCAGACCTCCCAATGATCAGAAGGAAAGGTATTAGCTATGACCTTCAGGGATTATCTACATTTGTCAATGAAGCAGTAGTGAAAATACACCTTAAAAGATTTATCTTATGTGGATTTTCATTTGGAGGTTTGGTGGCAGCAGATTATGCATATTGGTATCCAAAACGGGTCACAAAACTATACATGTTAAGTTGTGTACCCCGATTCCTGGCACCGGAAATGATAGACAAATTACTAATCCGGATAGAACCACGCGAGGTACCCCGCTTCATCTATCCATTCCTTGCATTTTTAAAAGCCAGCAAGGTAGGACGCGCTGTTGTACCCAAAACAGATAGGTTGGAAGAGTCAATAAAACATATCAGACTTAGGCCATTTGAAGTATTTGGTACCTTCTACGACGTATTATGGCACAACATAATAGGAGGTACGTGGAGGGATCGAGTGAGAAAATTTAACAAAATGCCCATACCGAAAGCTGTAGTTCTTTTTAAAGATGATAATTTTGTCTCTTACAAAAAGTATGCCACCAAGCTGAGAAAGTCGGGAGTAGATGTAATAAGTTTTGATAAAGGCGGCCACGGAGAAACCAAAGAATATTGGGAAAACTTAAAGACACTGTTTTGATCACGGAAATCTTCAGGCAAAGCCAGCCAGGCTAATACATTGTGATATACTTACGTGAATGGAGGGTTTTTAGATTATGGATGCAGATAGAGAAACATTGCGTAAAGCATTTAGCTCACCAGAGGCAGACGAAAGGGTAAGAAGAACATTAGGAAAAATAGATTCAGAAATTGAAGAAGCTCGCAGACTGCCATCAAATGAAATTGTCATGAATAGCACTGCAATGCGGCTGGCGGAAATACAGAACAAAGTTGATAGAGCTTTAGCCATAGAAAATGAACTGACAGCTACACGTCTTGAGACACGCTTGGATGAAATTAAGGATTCTATAACACCAGTAGTGATAGCTGAAATTGATAAAGAGATTAGGAGATTAAGGAAATTCTAGTTTCCCAATAGTACCCTATCCAAAGATATCAACAATCTTGTCAAATTTATTGCAACAAGAAGAGTAATCTTCGGAAGTTCAAAGTTGGCTTCCCAAGAAGGCGAAATGCTTAATAGCTTCTCCTTCTTCCTCCGCCGCCTCCTCCTCTGCTATCTCGTCGGGGACCTCTTCGGTCGTCAAAGTCTCGACGTCCACCGCCACCAAAACCGCCTGGTGCGCGTTCTTCTCTAGGTCTTGCAACGTTTACGGCTATTTTTCTGCCTTCTAACTCGGTCTCGTTTAGTTTTTCAATAGAGGCATCGGCTTCTTCGTCTTTTTCCATTTCTACGAATCCGAAACCCTTGCTTCGACCGGAGTATTTATCCGTTATAACGTCAGCAGAAACTACTGTTCCAAATTGGGCAAACATTTCTCCCAATTGAGCACTTGTTATAGTGTAAGGAAGACCTCCAACAAACAATCTTTTACTCATTAATTATCACCACCTTACGAGCCTAAGGGCTCCTACTTTTTTACAAAACTGTCGCAGTCCTGACTCGAATACCTTTTGAGGAGATCTTCATTCTACCTACTGAGGTTCTATCGAACTTGCAGACACAGATGTAAAAGAGAAGTAGAGTATACCATATTGCATTTCATTTTCCTAAAAAGAATCATCCGCCTCGGGTAGATAAGTTTACACCCGACGGGTGTAAGTAATAGGTTTGCACCTGTTACTTTTTAGAAAAAAATCGAAGATTTTGAAAGTTTGTATAAAAAGGCCAGTATTTTCTGCTAAAATAATCAAGTTATTAGATAGCCTTTAAAATATGAGTAACTTTTGGGACTTGGAAGAAAAAAGAAAAATTGATGGTTTAACCTTTGTGTTAACTTCTTTTGCTAGCCCCGAACAGTACGAGGTATTCGACAGGAAAGGAAAACAGGTTGGATACTTACGTCTAAGATGGGGTCGCTTTCGTGTTGATTATCCCGATTGCGGAGATGAGACTCTTTATGAAGCATTTCCTAAGGGCGATGGAGCTTTTGAAGAAGAAGAGAGAGAATTTTATTTGAAGGAAGCAATTAAAACAATTAAACTCAAAATAGAAAAAAAACCATAGGATACCGCCTTTTGGGTGGAATATTCTGAAGAATTATAAAGCGGTATCTTTTGTATAGTCTCCAAAAGAAAGTAATCACCCGTTGGGTGAAACAGGTTTGCACCTGTTACTTTCCAATAAAAAGAATTATCCGCGCACCAAATTACTTCATAAATTGGTGCGGGACTTACGCATTAGGTAAATTTATAAATAAACTATTTACCTACAAAGAGGATTACATTAGGGAGATTTCGGCCGGGGCCGACTTTGTAGCTGCCGCTCCAGAGTGCAGTTGAACCACCGTCATCAAGATTCATTGCATTCTCCATTCCAAGTGCCTGCATGACTCGAGCGCTCTCAGCAACCGTTGCGCTGTGGACTACTCCTATATAGGCAGTATTTCCTTTGTTGGCGACGAATGACCGGGCACCTTTACTTCCCTTTTTTGGATCGTCGTCTCCTCCGAAGGTAACCTGCCCGCCTGAAACTAAAAGCGGATAATTTGAAAGTACTCCATTTGGGCTGGTATCTCGACCCCAGGCAGAAGCCGCTGAAACAAATCGAATATATCCATCACCGAATATTACGGCAGGATTATTTGAATAAACATTGTTTGCTGAATTAAAGTAGGTTTTATTTTTGTTCATAACCAAGAGGTCATAAGTATTCGTCTTTCCGGCGCAAGAGGCATAGTCTGCCGGACAAAAGTAGCTTCCGTTGATTCCAGCATATGCTCCGTTTCTTGAAACATAATCGGATAGAGGTAAAACCGGGCAATCATTTGCGCAGTCTGAATCCGCCGCAGTATCCACAATAACCCTAGTTGAGCTGATATCGGCCGCAACCATGCTGACCATATAGCTTCCCAACCCCTCAACATTAACTGTTTGTCTGGAGTAACCTGAACCCGGAGGAGAATTGTTGGCTGGTACGTTTTGGGGGATTGTAAATGCAGCTGCTATTTTTTGTTCTTCTTGGGCAATTTGTGCTGTAATTGATGCCAATATATCGTTTGCGCCCGAGTAATCGCGATCAGCTAGTTTGGAGAGTGCTTCTGCAAAATCTTCTTCCAAAGCTTTAGTGTTTTTTGACTTTGTTCGAAGCTCAACTAACTCGTCATAAACCAATACTGCTTTATCATAAGTTAACTCTATTCTTTTGATAGTTTCTTGAAGTTCTTGATTTTTCTTAATCTGATCTTGATTTTTGAGTTCATCAAGTTCGGTTGCAATTTTTTGCAGCTCCTCAAGATTTTTATCTCTTTCCTGGGTTACCGTGCGAACCAAGTCTTGTAAGGAGGAAATTTTGTAGTAAGAGAAGAACGAGCCGATAACTAAAATAATACTTATTACTATTATTATCGGGACGTGTTTGTCCCACTTTAATTTTACTAAATCAAACTTGTTTATTTTGAATTTATTAAATATGGGCAGTTTCGCTTTCACACATTTAATTTAGCATATAGTAACTGTAGTAGTATAGTAAGGACATAGAGCTGAATGGGTAACTTAAAAGTAAAAAGTGAAGAATATTGGAAGAAGAAATTAACTCCCGAAGAGTATAAAATCCTGAGGGAAAAGGGGACAGAACCGGCATTTACCGGAAAACTTTTAGATAATCATGAAGACGGGATGTATCATTGCATGGCGTGTGGAGCTACTCTTTTTTCTTCAGATACGAAATACGATTCAAAATCCGGCTGGCCCAGTTTTTGGAATGCCGTTGACAAAAATAGCATAGAACTTTCAGAAGATAATAGTTATGGAATGCACCGAACTGAAGTTATGTGTGCCAAATGCGGGTCGCACTTAGGCCACCTTTTTAATGACGGACCAAAGCCTACTGGGAGTCGTTACTGTATTAATTCAGCTTCACTAAAATTTTCTCCGCAGAAATGAAGCCTCCCCGAGTACGGAGACTCGGGATTTCCTCTTTTTTAAGAGGAGATCGCCTTCGGCGATAGGCTGTGTTGCTTAGCTCATTCATCCCCGAGCACAGAGGCTCGGAGTATTCTGAGATGCGCAATAAATAGCAACTCTAATTTTTACTAAAACAAACTTGTTTATTTTTCTAAAAAATGTAAGGAGGAGCGGGAGCGTCTTTTGTTGAATATGGTTAATAAAGACGGATTCCCGCCCCCCAATGTGTTGCACCAAAATGGTGGATTGTCAGCCTTAAGGCGGTCCGATGGAAATCTGGTTGCTGGGCATTTGGTGCTCCACAACGGTGACTGATAAACCATCGTCCAAACGGATGGGTCCGTGTGGCAAGCCAATGTTCGGTGCTATCCAAGCCTCCAGTTCTTTACTCGTCAATTGGCCATTTGACGATCTCCTTAGTGCCGAAACAGCGTTTGCGATGTTGTCTCTCAGAGAAAGCTTGTGGTCCAAAGTCCAACGTGTTCTTTTCACCATCATCTCCTTTTGTGCAACTTTAAATGAGCCGAATTGCTCCAAGCAGACGTCCGCAATTGGACATTACTTCGGATACAAAAAGCAACCTTTAAAAAGGTTGTGAAAAAATTCTATCATGTATTGAAGCGTAATGACAAGCTCTGCTTACCTTAGGTACTTTTTTTATGCAACCACTAAATCTAACTATTGCTAATGTATACTAAATTATAGTGAACTACTTTTGGGCACTTCTATTAGGGATACTTCAGGGTTTGACCGAGTTTTTGCCAGTTTCTTCATCAGGACACCTTGCTATAGCTCAAAGCATTATTCCAAACTTCAAACAACCCGGAGTACTATTTGATGTTACCCTGCATTTAGCAACAACTTTCGCAGTGGTAATCTATTTTAGAAAAAAATTAAAAACTATTCTTTTCTCAAACCGTAAGTATTTTGGGTTTCTAATTGTTGGTACCATACCGGCCGCACTTTTTGGTGTTTTATTCAGCGATATATTAGAACGGATGTTTTTGAATGTAGCAGCTGTCGCTTGGCAGCTTTTGTTGACTGGAATAATGTGTATCTTAATAGACAAGTTTAGGGAAAAGAAGAATGATTTGAGCCTAAAAAACTCTTTTCTTATCGGCATCTCTCAGGCTTTGGCGATTATTCCGGGTATATCGAGATCTGCGTCAACAATTTTTACAGGAAGTTTTTTAGGAATTAATAAGAAAAAAGCGGCTGAATATTCTTTTTTACTTTCGATTCCTGCAATTTTGGGTGCAAACATATTGCAGTACATAAAATACGGCGACTCTTTTCAAATCGAAGTTGTTAATTATTTGGCTGGGTTTATCGCAGCTTTGATTTTCGGATATTTATCTATAAGAGTTGTATTAACTACTTTACACAAAAAACAATTTAAGTATTTCGGAATATATTGTATTATTTTGGGAATTTCAGTATTGCTCTTTGTCTAGCCTAAAATTTTGGGGACGAAGAGAATCAGTCCAATAACTATCGCGAGGATTGCTCCAAGCAGAACCACCGACGCTGAAATATCTTTGGCTATTTTTGCTTCTGGTTTAATTTCAGGACTTACAAGATTAACAAGTGATTCAATGGCTGTGTTAACGAGTTCTAGGCTTATGACGAGAAATATAGTAATTAAAAGTATCGCCCATTCAACTGTATTGAATCCCGCCAAAAGTGCGGCAATAATTACGCCAAATGCGAAAAGTAAGTGAATCCTTAGGTTTGGTTCTTTATTAAAAGCTTCTTTAATTCCGTGGATAGCATAGCTAAAACTTTGTACTTTCGAATGACTTTGTCCCACGGCATAAGTATATCGGCAATATTTGTAAAAACAAAGCATTCTGGTATATGCTTTACGAAATGACTATGCCTAAATGGTTTGGCTTGATACTTTCTTTCTCAATTTTATTTTTTGCGGAAGTTGCAGTACTTTTTTTTCCTCAACGCAAAGTTGTTGAGACCTTTGCTGATTTATCCTGTTCAGCCTCAAACTTAAGCGGAGATATTGATTTTCTAGATTCATTTGCATATTTTGATAGTAATCTTATCGGTATTCCCGAAGTGGCTTTAGTTCAAGAAGAATTTGCAGTTCTCGGAGCTACGCATGGGGAGCGCTGGGTTGAGGTTGATCTCTCTGAACAAAAACTAAGAGCTTGGGACGGTAGTACTCTATATCTCGAGACTCCGGTATCTACAGGATTGCCCTGGTGGCCAACACCAACCGGTGAATTTAGAATTTGGATAAAACTGCGTGCAACAAAAATGGAGGGAGGATCCGGCAAATATTATTATTATCTTCCAAATGTTCCATATGTAATGTATTTTGAAAATGAAAGTACGCCGGGCTACCGAGGTTTTGGACTTCACGGCACCTATTGGCACAATGATTTTGGTACACCAAGAAGTCACGGTTGTGTAAATCTTCCGACAGAAGTAGCCAAAGAGCTTTACTTCTGGGTAGATCCGATGCTTTCAGACGGTAAAAGTACTGTTTGGGCAAGCGTAAATAATCAGGGGACGAGAGTTGTAATACATGAATAATATGCCTAATCAAGTAATAACTTTTTTTGCCAGTTTTTTAATATGGGGAATGTTTGCAGGTCTTTTTTTTCTTTGGTTTTTTAACGGACGGATTAAATGGCAGCACGTCTCAAACGCCCTTTTGGTAAGTTTTATTGCTTGGTCTATTACTCAAATTATAAAATTATTAGTCCCTAGTATTAGGCCTTATGAGCTGAACAATCTACCGCCTTTGACTTTAACGGTTCCAGGAGACTCTGCTTTTCCATCCAGCCACACAGCAACGGCCTTTGGTCTGGCAACCAGTGTTTATCGGCATCACAAAAAGGCCGGAATTATTTTTATTTTGTCAGCGGGAGCAGTTGGTATAGGCAGGGTATTAGGAAATGTTCATTATGTAGGGGATATTGCAGGCGGAGCCATTGTCGGAATAGTCGCAGCATTAATTTTAAGCAGAGTAAGTTTAGAGAAATTACTTAAAAGGAAAATTTGGTGAGGGGTTGACCCCGTAGTAGAATTTTGATCAGATTATGTTCTTTGTGTATGTATTAGAAAGCCTAAAGAATGGAAATTTATATATTGGTTACTCGAGAGACTGGAAGAAGAGATTAAAAGAACATAATCTGGGTTTAAATATATCAACAAAAAGCTACATCCCATGGAAATGTGTTTATTATGAAGGTTGTCTAAACATTAAAGACGCAAAGAGAAGGGAAAGATATCTTAAAACCAGTCAAGGATCAAGATTATTAAAGAGAAGATTAAAAGAATATTTTTATGAAAAAAATATTAAATCAAAATTTCACTACGGGGTTGACATTTAGCAGACTGGGTGTTAGACTGCTAAGAATCGAAAAGTAATCATGGAAGAAAAAGGACTAAGAAATATACCAATCGTAGCTATAAGAGGTTCGGTCGTTTTTCCCCATACCGATTCTGTTTTAACATTTGGTCGGAAGAAAAGTGTTTCTGCAGTGCGGGCTGCATTTCAGGCAGACCGCGTTATCGCAATATTTACCCAAAAAGACCCAAGAAACGATGGTCCCTCAGAAGAAGACCTTTATAAAGTTGGGACAATTGCGACCATAACCCAAATGATGGATTCTGAAGGAGAAATCCACGCGGTTGTACGAGGTCAAGCCAGGATTAAACTTCATGAGGTTATTACGCATGAGCCCCACATGATTGGTAGAGTGTCAGAAATAAATGAGGATAGGGACGCAAGCAGCGAAGTTGTAGCAACAGCTAATAAACTTTCTGATTTATTCAAAAGAGCAATTAATCTGGGGAAGCAGGCAGAAATAACGACCGTTATAAAACTTGTATCGGGTAAAGCAGACCCTGTTGAATTAGCAGACCAAGTTGCGTCCTTACTTGAAATAAAAACAGCAAAAAAACAGGAACTTCTCGAAACTGCTTCTTTAAAAGATAGACTTAAAAAAACCCTTGAGTATTTAGCCCACGAGGTTAATGTATTTGAGTTGGAAAGAACAATATCTTCTAAGACGCAAAAAAGATTTGAAGATCAAATGCGAAAAGCCATGCTTCGGGAAAAGAAAAAGACTATAGAGGAAGAACTAGGGGAAGAAGGCGGAGATTTGGGTACTGAAGAATACACTACATATAAGAGGAAAATTAAAGAAGCTGGTATGGGGAAGGATGTAAGAGCGCGCGCGGAAAAGGAGCTTCAACGCCTAATGCAGCTTTCTGTCCATAATCCTGAAGGGGGTTACATTAGAAACTATCTGGATTGGCTTTGCGATATGCCTTGGAGTAAGTCTTCAGCAAATGATGTTTCTATAACAAAAGCAGAAAAAGTTTTAGAGGACGATCACTATGGGCTTAAAAAGGCAAAAGAGAGAATCTTAGAATACTTAGCCGTGATGCAAGTGAAAAAGATTTCAGAGAAAAAACAGAAAAACGAAAAAACAGAAAAACGAAAAAACTATGTTAGTGAATCGCAGCCTACAATTTTGTGTTTTATAGGTCCTCCAGGAGTGGGTAAAACTTCCATAGGAAAATCAATAGCTAAAGCACTTGGGCGTAAATTCGTCAGGATGTCTCTTGGTGGAATTCGTGACGAGGCAGAAATTAGGGGACACAGACGAACATACGTCGGAGCACTACCTGGAAGAATTATACAGGGAATTAAAAACGCGGGTACGAAAAACCCTGTATTTATGCTCGATGAGATAGATAAACTCGGAGTCGATTTTAGAGGTGACCCATCCTCAGCCCTACTTGAAGCACTCGACCCGGAACAAAACAAAGAATTTTCCGACCATTATTTAGAGGTTCCATATGATCTTAGCCAAGTAGTATTTATCTGCACAGGAAATATCCTGGAAACAATTCCTCCAGCGCTCAGGGACCGAATGGAGGTTATTACTTTTCCGGGTTACACCCAAGATGAAAAATATAATATTGCGCGCGACTTTTTATGGCCAAAACAGCTAAGGCTTCATGGATTGGAAGATAAAAAACTCAAAATAAACGAGAAAGCATTGTATGAGATTATCAATCGTTATACTAGAGAAGCAGGTGTCAGAAATTTAGAGCGTAATTTAGCAACGGTTTGCAGAAAGATTGCGAGGATTGTTGCCGAGAAGAAGCGTCTTAACGCCAATTTAGTGCTTTCCGATATTAGAGCCTTTTTAGGACCTCAGAAATTCTCAAGTCTAATTGCGGAGGAGAAGGACGAAGTCGGTATGGCTACGGGTCTTGGGGTTACCGCCGCAGGCGGAGAAATAATGTTTGTAGAGGTTGCTCTTATGCCAGGACGTGGAAGGCTTACCTTAACCGGTCAGCTGGGAAGTGTTATGAAAGAGTCCGCTAGGGCTGCATTTACCTGGAGTAAGGCCCACTGGCAGGATTTAGGATTAAAAGAAACATTTGCCAAAGGAATTGATGTTCATATACACGTACCCGAAGGGGCGGTCAAAAAAGACGGTCCCTCAGCTGGGGTTGCTATGACCACGGCACTCATCTCTGCACTAACCGGTGTTGAAGTAAAGCGCGAGGTCGGAATGACGGGCGAGGTAACCCTTCGCGGCCGGGTTTTGGAAATTGGGGGAGTAAAGGAAAAGGTGATTGCGGCTCATAGGGCGGGACTTAAGACGGTAATACTGCCCAAAGACAATAAGAAAGATTTAGAAGATATTCCGGAGTCAACTAAAAAAGATATAAAATTCGTCTTTGCAGAAAAATTGGAAGATGTATTAAGAGTTGCGATGAAAAAATGGCCTACAGTTTCTGTACCTGTCAATAAAACTTACCCCCGCCCAACCTATCTCGCCGCTAATTAGCCAGTTCATTTTAATCCTAAAAGGTCGACAGCTTGTTTGGGAGTTAAGATTTCAATTTTAAACTTGCTTAGAATCTCCCTTTTCTTAAAATCGGCAATATTTCCTGTCACGAAATATTTGACTTTGGCAGAAATGGCGGCACCCATTATCACTCTGTCTTCTTTTGAAACTAACCTGCTAATATTTTTATGTACCCTAACAGGGTCTTTAACTATATAGGGTGGAGCTTCTTTTAGAGTTTTCTCGAAAACGTAAATTGCATGAGGTATCTTTTCATTTATGTTCCTTACCGTTTCTACTAAAACCTGTCTTGATATAACTGCCTTTATTTTTCCTTCAACGTGGGCACGAATTAATTTCTGACAATTAGGAGAACCATAGAAAGAAGAGAACCAAACATTTGTGTCTATGAAGGTATTAGGAGGCTCTTTCCACATAAAGTTCTTTTCTTATTTTCTCAGCATTTTTGAGCATTTCCTTTTCAGTTATACCACTTTCCTTGAATATTCTCTGGATTTCACGAAGAGCATCAAGGGCTATTTGTTTTTTAGATTTAATAATTGCCTTTTTTCCTTTTAGTGTGACTTCCACTGCGTCTCCCACATCAACTCCTAACGCGTCCAGTAGGGAGGAAGGAAAGGTAGCTTGTCTTTTCGGCCTTATTTGAATCGTATAAGTCATAGTTAAGTAGGATGTAAGACGTAGGATATCAGACGTCTGATAATATGTCAATATTTCCAACTAACGACTTTTCCTCATGCTCTGAAGTTCTCTGAAAATTGGTTCTAATTCTTTCCCTTCTAGGTATTGTTCTGTGTTTTCCCAGAACTCCTGAAGATTCTCGATGTTTTTTTCAGAAGTTTCGTATTCTAGAGCTTGTATAGCCATTTCCAATTTTTCGACTTGTTTTAAAAATCTTGCTTCTACGGTTTTTTGTTCTGCGTATTCTTCCCACAATTTAATATATCTACTAGCTTCTTTCCCAATAGGATTAAGTAAATCTTGAATAACCTTTTTTTCCTCCTCTCTTTGACTTTTTTGGTTACCAACAACTTCAATTCCATGTTCAGAAACCACATCTCCAAGTTTTATTGTTCCCAAATCATGAATTAAGGACATTTCTAAAAGTTTCTGTTTGTCAATTTCTTTATATCTATTACCTAATAACATTGCAATTAGAGTAGTTCTTAAATTGTGATCAGCAACACTCTCTGGAGTTCTGATTCCTTTTAACACCCATCCCGTTCTTTCAATTTCTTTTAAAATCCCCAGCTGGATAAAAAGATTTACTATATTTTCATTAAAGCCAAGTTCACGAAGAGGTTTAATTTCAGTTTTTATACCCATAAGTCTAGACATAGATGTATTAGTTATAGTTGAGATATTTGCTAACGTTGATACAGGAGGTGTTGCTCTCCCAGTTTCATAAGCAGAGATAGTTTTATCAGAAACTTCTAACCTATTTGCTAATTCTTGTTGTGAGAATCCGGAAGCGAGACGAGCTCTTCTAATATTTTTCGAAATGTCTTGGGATTGTTTCATCAGTCTAATTTCATTATACCAGACTTGACAATACTCTAATTTTATGATATACACTCTAATGACAATAGAGTATTATGTCATGAACTCTTGGTCTTTTGTTTATAAATGGCAAATGAATCTATTACAAATCACCATTTAGTAGCACCTTAAGATGGGTTCAACAACTCCAATAGCGGAGTTGTTTGAGCTAACAATGCACAGAAGATCCTTGAATGAGGACAGGATGCGATAGGTGGAAGATTCGATTATTCGAAAAGCCGAAAGACTCGCTTTGACACTCCAACCCAAACAACCAGCTTCTTACAGGAAGCACTGGTTATGCCAATAAATGGCGATAAACGGAGACAAAGAAGAGTTGGACGACTTCAAGCAAGTCGAATTCTGAAACCGATTCAAATCCAATCCCCTTTCAAGTCATCCCAACCCGTACGGATGCGGGTAGTAGGCAACAGTTTAGAGTGAGGTTTACACTCTGGGCTTAGCCGATATCGCTCGGGGTAACACCCCTGTTTAAAGGAGTCCGAAATGCCCAAACCACAGCTTTTCGATGGACACCCAGATGGCCAACACCCGTTGGCACGTCAGATGGGAAAATATATCCAGTTTGACGGCGCCGGAGGCTCAACACACTCGACCTTGAGAGATGCGATTGAGTCGATTGCATCCAAGGAACAGGCCGATGTGAGAGAGGCTTGCAACCGCTATCTGGACGACTCTCGATTCTTTCCAGAAAGAGGGCCTTTTGGCGGCGGCGGCCCGTTGGGTGGCGATCCTGCCGGCGGCGGCAGGTAGCGACCGACGGGTAATTGAATAAGTGACTCAAGAAAGAAGATTGCTGCGCTGAGCAGTTTACACGTAGTCACCGTGTTAGGATAATCTCCCAATCTTCTTTCCATTTTTTATAGTAAAATCGAGTTGATAACATCTTAAAATGGAAAAAACAGTTTCATCTAAAAGATTTAAAAAAAGAAAGCTTTATCCAATAGAAGAATATTATGCCGTTGTAGACCCTATGGAAATAAATAAGATTAGGGTTGATATTTATTATCCTCCAAAGACCCTCTCTCAAAGAAAAGAGGCATACAAAAAGCACAAAAAAACTATATTAAGACTTAAGCCTCTTTTCAAAAAGGTAATGAGATATCACGAGAGTATTGCCAAGGAACAAGGATTTAAGGATTACGTTGAGTTAATATTGAAAAGTGATGGGGTAGAAAAAAATAAAGTAGAACATTTTTTTAAGAATGTAGATGTAGTTATTAAGGATCTAAATAAAAATTTTCCAATTCCCAAAAATGTTCCTTCCTGGTACTGGTCAAAGTTTAATGTTCCGGATCCACTAGACTGGGTAGACAGAAATAAATATTTAATTCCAGATGATGTCTATAATATGGCAGAAAAAATGAAACCGGGCATAAAAAAGATATTGGATAGAATAAAAATTATTAATGATGTGGATTATTTATATCCACATTCAAGTGCGAAGTACGAAAAGAATACAAAATCAGTATCGATAAATATCGCTGCTGGGGAAAGAAGAATATATGGACTTTTATCTTTTGTTCATGAATTAGGACACGCTATATCCATGTTGAAACTTGCTGATAGAGGTTTGGATCTTAATAAAAAAAGCAAGTTTTGGCATGAAAAGCAGGCTTACAAATTCAAATTTGAATTTGAAGAAAAGTGTTTACCCGAGAAGACAAAAAATGCCTCAAGAGGGGAAATTTTTGGTAACTTTTTAACTGCCTTTTTCCAATACGGGATATATACTAATTCCAATCAAGATTTTGACAAATTATATGCTGAGGCGATTAATCGTTGTTACCCGGGAAAACCAAAACAAAAAAGTAACCCTTTTTATGTCCTTGAGAATGGATTGATATATCGTCCTGGAGGAGCAATCACATCAAGTATAGTTCAAGCCGAGCTTCTGCTTAAGCACTCAAAGAATGTTTAGAGAAGAAGATGTTATTAGAGCTGCTAATCTTGTAAATCTTACAAAGAAAGAACAAGATTTACTTATTAAATCTATCAGGGGAAGCAATGTAAAGAGGAGCCTGTTTGCAAAAAACTTGCTAATAATAAGATGCGAGCCTTTAATAAGAGCAGTTTCAAAAAAGTATATTGCTTATTCTGTGCCATTAGATGAGTTGATGAAACTTGGCAAAAAAGGTCTTATTAAAGCAATTGAAAAGTATGATACTGCCAAAAGGTATAGATTTACAGTTTATGCTTCATGGTGGATTAGAGCAGAAATACATAGAAAGTTAGGATTACCCACTGATGTTGAGGGGTATGGAGAATTAAGAAAGAAAAATAAATTGTGAAAGGTAATCTGGATTAGAAGTTCAAAAAATAACTAATAAATGATACCAGCTCTTTAACCTAAAAGGTAGCCGTCTCGCCCGCGAGGCGGTTTTTTTTAGGAAAAAAAATTGACAACAGATTAATTTAAAATAAAAAGGTTTTTTTAGCTCTTTGACAAGTAAGATTGTGTGTCCGATCCGAATATGCGCAATCACGGAGGTGAAAAATGCGCAAAGAAGTAGTGGCAAGAGTAAAGACGTTGGTCCGATTCTTTAGCGCCGCACTGCGGCAAGGAGAGTAGTTTTATTAATAAAAGCGGCTTTTTGACTGTGCAAGAAATAAGTTTTCTATATATATGAAGTCGTTTCTAGCTGTCGAGCGTTTAATTTGTAATTAGCGATATAATTATATAGTGTGAGCTGCTCTTTAACAGGTAAATAAAGTAATATCTTATTGGAGAGTGGGAAAAACTGCCAAACCGTAGTAAAATATAGATATGAAGGATAAGTTTATATATTTTCTTGTAGGTGCCGCAGCTGTTTTAATAGTAACGTCACTATTAATCAGTCAGAAAAAACTATATGGTGGGAAAACAAGTAATGAAAAGGGGACCGTTGCTTCTTTAATTTCAACTCTTCCAGAAGGTTGGACGATTGAATTAAAAGATAGTAGTAAATGCAACGATGTTAATATTTTTTATGAAGGCAAATACAGTGGAGAAGTAAAAGATTATATTAGATCTTTAGGATACGGTAGAAAGAGGTCTGGTGAAATTAATGATCTTAATACATATAATATAAACTCTCCAAAAGTAATTGATTTAGGTCAAACTGGCGTTGGAAACTTGAACACAATATATGTCAAGTCAAATTCAAACGAGATATTTGTAGTTGAAGTAAATGATACTTTCTATGAGCCTGAAAATCAGAGTATTAAAGATTATAAGTGTAACGAACTTCAACCGGTTATTCAGCACTTAGTCAGATCCCTTCTTAACTCCTGAATCTTCAGTCTTTTACTCGTTCTGGATTTTTAGTTATGGAGCGTTTGTTTAGGACCGCTTAGTTTACTTCATATTTTCTTTGTATAGGCATTTATGAAGTAAATTGGGAGGTTATAAACCTCAAGCTCTTTAACAAGTAAAGATTGTGTGTCCGATCCGAATATGCGCAATCACGGAGGTGAAAAATGCGCAACCAAACGATGGGAAGAGTTGTATCGGCAATCCGAACCTTTAGCGCCGCAAAGCGGCAAGGAGAGAGTGGAATGTTTGCCAGAAGTAGGAAGACCTTTTTGGTCTTCGGGATAGCTTTAGCAGCTATGTTGATGATCCTGCCCATTCCCATTCAAGCCCAAAGTATTTTGCAAGAGGGTTTGGATTATCCGTTTCCCGATCCCGAAAATTGGGAGATAATTAACGGATATAATGACAGAGCTCTTCACGGCAGCGTGGTCGGTACGTACGACTATTTTTACGCGTACTACGCGTTTGACTTCGCAAGAGAAAATGGGCAGACAGCTGGATCAACTGTGTACTTACCAGCCGATGTCTACTATTTCCGGATGCAGAGATCCAGTGAACTATGTGTAGACTTCTCCGTGGGAGAATTCACCGGAGACTACGACTTCTATCTGGAAATGTGCCACATCAACTTTACCTCGTTGTTTACACAGAACCGGGGTTTAGTTGTGTACCAATTCCTACCAAGGGGTACAGTTATTGGCACAGTTGCGAATACAGGGGATTGTCCAAATTGCAATCCACCGCATATCCACATGGCTGCACATGTAGGTCCCGAAGAGATCCCCTGGGATGGAGACGATTTCTGCGGAGCAAGCCCTCAATGGCTATGCAGAATACCACTACCTTTTCAGTCGTTCGCTAACTTCAGTCTTGCTCTCGGTGGGCATGAGTATCCTCCTTTGGAGGACAACCTGTTCCAGAACAGAGGTCAGTATGACAACTCACCCACACTGAGTGGTGGAGGAAGTAGTGAAGGTTCATATACCCCTACTTTAACTCAATCTGATCCTTGGCTCCTCATCTTTTCCAAAGGTCAGAAGCCACCTATCGAGGTACAGATCCACACATTAGTGGATGCTCCGGCGGGTGTGTACGACGCTCATCGAGTGCTTTACGACGGGAACGTTCTCTTCGAAACGAGCGCCGCTGAGTTTTTCTACACCTGGAATACATCCGGATGGCCGGATGGCGAACACACCCTCGCGGTGGAATACAGAGTCCTTTCCGACGGCGGCAATTGGGCAAATGCGGACAGATACGAAGAGCAATTCTATCTGTCTCCGGACAGAAACGTCTACGCTCCATGTGACGGTGGTGATGGGGTCACACTCACCAGCGGCTCGGATTGTATCCGGGTTACTGAGGATGTAGTTGACCTTGGTCCGGCCGGATGGAGCGACCGTTGGGAAGTCACTGCCTGCACCAAAGGAAACCTTGAGGCCTGGCTTTACGACGGAGTTCCAGATCAGTACGGCAACTATGGCGGAGTTCCCAAAATCGTCAAGGATGGCGAATGCAAGTCGGTCGGTGGTAATGTTTCAAGTATCGACTTGAGACCGCCGTCGTCAAGCGTGCCGCCAATTCCCGATGCTCCTTTCGAAGTTGATGCAAATACCGTGCATCTTTACCGCTTCGACGAGGGAAGCGGAAGCACCGTTTCCGACTCCGCGGGAAGTTTGAATGGTTCCGTTTCGTCGGGCAACAGTTGGGTTCCTGGGAACTTCGGGTCGGCAATGTACTTTCCGAATCCGAATGACGGGCGAGGAGTAACTTTCTCACCCATCAACATATGTCCGATCACTTTCGAAGCTTGGTTGCGTGCACCTTCTCCTGCAAACGCCGGCAGAATTGCCGTACAGCAGGGCGGGGGCGGCAACTCCGGTTCCAACAAATGGGCACTCTACTTTGAGGGCAGGAAGCTCAAGCTCGAAGTTTGGTCCGGCGGCGGAAGCAATTGGGTAGTTGGGTTCCAAGAACTTTCAACAACCGATTGGCACTATGTCATGGTCACCTATGACTGTGGCACAGCCGCAAAACTTTACCTCGACAACGAGCTGATGGGAACGCTTAACACTGCATCCCAGTGGAATTCCGGTGCAACGACACTCGAGATCGGTTCAGCCGAAGGCGTTTACAGGTGCAACTGTGAAGTAGACGAGGTGCGAATAAGTAGCATTGTTCGTTCACCCCAAGTAACTCCTACTCCGATACCTACAATTACACCTACGCCAACGCCCATACCCACACCGACTCCCACGGAAACACCGACTCCTCAGGTTGCTGGTACCTTCGCTTGCGAGAGCGCTGCCTTCATCAATGAGGGAAGTGCGAATCTTTGGGGCCAGTTTTTCCTGGATGAGGTGTTTTACGATGAGGGCCCGTTGGATCCAAGTGGCCTAGTCGAACTTCCTCTTGGTCTCTCTGACGGAGGAATACACTCGGGCAGGTTGGATTACTGGCCGGTTGGACAATCATCTCAGAGTGAGACTTTGGATCTAGGCCAGGTTGGTCCATGTGGAGCAACTCCAACACAGGTTCCAACTCCTACGGAGACACTGACTGTTACACCGACACCAACTCCAACGCCAACACCGACGGTAACACCAGAGGTTAGTGGAGTCGAGCTCCTCACCGATGGACCCTTGCACTTAGCAGGGAATGATGGTGCAAGTGAAGCGTACCAGAGCATCGACCCATACGCTCTGCAAGGTATGGATATGCTTAGAGTGACGCTCGACCTTCACGGGTTGGAGCCGCTTTGCGGTGACGCAAGCGCTTTGATCTTTGACCAGAATGGCTGGCAATATGTGAGTCTGTGCGACTACGTTCAGCCTGGTTTAAACGGTGAACAGACAGTTGAAATACCACTGTCAAACTTCATCGGTTTGAATCTGAGCGAACCAGCGGGGACTCTCCATACCCGCTTCTGGTACGGGAGTGTGTTTGTGGTCGACATCACAAGCATTGTCGGCTACAACTCACAATAGAAAGGACACACAATCGAAACTTGAAAGCAGTTTCTTCTGCGCTTTTGGATTGAATGATGCGAAGGCCGCATCACAAATGAAGAAAGATGTAGAGGCAGCTGAAGCAGCCAGTTTTTTGAACGCACATCGTGCGATTTCGGAAGTTGGCTGCTTTTTTTTGGGATTTATTATTTGAAAATATTTTCTACCGATTTTAAAGTTTTTTGTGGAACGTTTCCCATTAGAGATATATTTACTTTCTTATAATCGATAATTTCTCTCGCAAGTTCATCTAATTCGTTTTTAGTTATTTTATTGGCTTCTCTTGTGTAATCCTCGGGAAACCAAATTTCCTCTTCATCAAAAGCTTGGTAGCCGAAATAGTAAGTTATTGATTCAGGATTATCAAATCTCATTAAAGTAATTGCATTAATGTAATTTCGGGACAATTTTATTTCCTTTTGAGAAACTCCATCTTCCACTATTTTATCAATTTCTTGTTTGATTAATTTCATGGCTGGTAATAATTTTTGAATCGGAGTAGAGCCCCAAATTTCTAAAGCTCCCATCCAAGTATGAAGATGTAGATCACTCCCTATCCTGTAAACCAATCTTTCCTTTTCTCTTAGAGTTTGAAATAGCCTTGAAGCCGATCCTTCGCCAAAAATGTGGTTAAGTAGGTGAAGTTGAATTCTTTTAGTTCTACTAATTTCTTTTCTTCCAAATGCCGGGAATGAGATGAAAAACTTTATTTGTTGCCTGGGTTCTTTTTGCCGGAATACTAAAAAATTAGAATAATCTTTAGTGTTAAATTTAGGTTCTTTAGCTTTCAAACCCGCGTTCTCTTTAGCAAAGGTGTTTTCAATTATTTTTATAGTTTTGTTTTCATCAAATTTACCAACGATAGACAAAATCATATTAGAAGGGTTGTAATATTTTTCTCTCCAAGACAATATATCTTTTTGCGTAATTGAGTTAATTGTGTCTGGAATTCCAACAGCGCGATAACTATATGGATGTTTCTTTTGTTTAAATCTTTTTCTCCAAGTTTCATAATTAAATCTTAGGTCAGGATTGTGCCAGAAATCGTTAAATTCTGATAAAATAACGCCTTTTTCTTTTTCGACATCGCTTTTTTTAAGCAGAGGTTTAAAGACCAGTTGGTAAAGGAGTTCAATCCCTTTTGCAATATTTAAATAAGGGAGAATTACAAAATATCTTGTGTTAAACCTATCTGTCCAGCCATTGTCTTTTGCTCCAATTTTTAATTCTTGTCTGGATAGTGCGAGTGGTCCTTGAAATTTCTTAGTACCTAAAAAGGGCATATGTTCGGTAAAATGCGAAATTCCCCTTTCTTTTTCCTTTTCATAAACAGCACCGACTCTTACAAATGTGACCAAGTGAACAGACAAAACCGATTCCATCGGGTAAAGTAGTAGTTTTAATTTATTAGGAAGAACAATTTCCTTATAAGGGTATTTTTTAACCATTATTTCGTATTATACAATTTAATTGCGATTCAGCCTCAAATCGGGTAAAATATAATGGTTTACCGCGTTCCACGCGGCCCCATCGTCTAGCGGTCAGGACACTAGGTTCTCATCCTAGAAACCAGGGTTCGATTCCCTGTGGGGTCACTTAGTTTGAAAATGTTCCTACCACATAGCTTGTTCCGTTAAGATCTGGTTCACCTTCGATAATACTTCCATGAGTTGAATAAAGAGTGGTCCAATTTTTAGCACCAAAATTTTCCATTATTTTTAGAAAAAGTACTAAAGCAACCGGCGAATCCAAATACTTATCATTGAAAGTAAGTATCTTGTCCATATCGAAATTTCTTATAGCATCTATTGATACTTCGTTATTTTTCAATCCTTCGTCGACTCCAACATTATGAGCAAAATCTACGGAAAGGACATAAAGCGCGTTATCTGAGACTTCAGCACTTAATACTTGAACAATTTGATTAAGTATCTCATTTGTATAAAAAGGCGAGACGGCAATTGGCACGAAAGTTGCATTAGGATAGATTTGGTTTAGGTACTTTATGGGTATTCCTACACTGTGTTCATTTTCTAACTTTTCCTGATCCAGAACTAAATCATTAATTGAGTTTTCCATTTTTTCAATAATTATTTTATCAATTGGATAATCTTTCAAGGAATAAGACGAAATGATAGTAGGGCTTTCCGGATAGAAATGATTCGGGCCGATAATAATTATTTTTTCATAATCATTATCTTCCTTTAATCTACGGAACGCATCGATTATCATACTATCAGCAAGATCGTGATGGGGGATGATGGTGCCGCGAACGTTTGTCAAAGAATCATTGGCTCCTCCCAATGCAGCTGACTTTCTAACTTTAGAAAAATAATATCCAGTTGATATAAATAATATTAATATAATGATATAAATAATTTTTCGCATGCAATGGAGTTATTCGACCACAATTTTACCTTCGTCGGTTTTGGCGAGCACTGTAAGATCGTCTTGTGACTGAAAGACGGCCGGTTCGGCTTTGAATTTCCCGACGGCAGAAGCTCGGGCATAATATGTTATTTTTTTATGACCGTCCTTAAAATAATAATCCGAATTATAGACGTTGAATGTTGCCACATTGTTAACCGCGCTATTAACATAGTAATCACTTTCCAATCCAAATGAACCGGGATTAGAGAGGTAAGTTAAACCAGACGGCAATATATCTTTGACTTCATAGCTACCTTTTGGAGAGCTATCGAGATTCATAGTTAGGTCGAGGTCTATTCGTACAATATCTCCAGGTTTTATCGGATTAGCATCATCTTTCACTTTAGAATACGACCGTTTTACGGAAAGCCTGTTATCCACAGTTTTTGTGTTCAAAGTATCGATGCCTATCATGTATTTAGCCAATAGTTCGGCCTTTCCTGCTGTAAGAGTGAAATCAAATCTATCTATATCAAAAGATGTAAATTCGTAAGTTTCGCTTCTACCTCTGTCCAAAGTTACATTTGTAGTTCCTGATGATGTCGTAATGTTATAAGTTGTATCGCTGTCGGGAAGAGAGTCGATTTCTCTTTCTATATATGCCATTTCGGCAAGATTGATAAGATAATTTTCCAAACTTCCCCGGTAATCGCTAATGTAAGCATACAAGCCGTTATTGTATTTTTTATCAACCAACTCGCCTAAAAGAAGCACTTTTCCGGTATCGATAACAAAATCCTCGGCTTTACCTCCTCTATTTTGCTCAGCATCAATTCGAATATAAGGAGGAAGGGTGTAACCATAATCTGCCAGAATATCTAAATACATTTCTCTTGCAACTTCGGTATCTCCCAAGTAGGAAAGTGCTAGTGCCAAATTTACCTTCTCTTCGAAAGATAACATTTTGGTCATCAAGCTCTTCAATTCCCTAAGTTTACTTTCCCCGAGAAAGGACAATGCCCATCCTGCTTCGATTTTTTGAATTGTACTTCCCTGATTATTGACAAATTGCTCTTCGAAGTAGCTTATTAACTTTTCTTTATTAAATTCCTCAGGAGCAACAATAACCGCCCAAAGTGAGGTTGGTAGACTACTCCCACCCCATTTAACCTGGGCTAATCCGCCATCATTGTTCTGGAAATCCTTAAAGCTCGATTTATTATCCAAACACTTGTCATAATCAAATTTCTCCTCGAGTAGAATATCAGCTTCTTTAGAAGAGATCTTTTTCTCCAAGCGGTTGCTACCACCACCCCAGCAGTATCTTGTAAGTGTGCTGAAAAATATTCCCTTACCTTTGTCAGTAACAATGAGTACAACCGGCTCCTCCTCAAGGAATTTATCAGGTATAAGTTCGCTGAGTTTTTCACCTTCGCTGACAGCGTGCTTGGCTGAATAATTTTGTTTGAACCTTGAATAAATTACTTCTATAGGCAATTTTATGCCATCGGTTCTATCGTTTGCCTCACCTCTAACAGTAACATTATAAGTTCCATTAACTAGCTTGGGGAATTTAAAGTCAATTTCATTGAAGGCCTTTTCTTTTGCAGTTTGACGTTCAATCTCTTGGTTATTCTTTGTATAAATAACCGTGTAATAAACCTCATCGCCATCTTTTAGAATTTTTCCAAAGCTATTTGCACTCACATATGTTTCGTCCAACTCCAGAATGCTTTTAGGGAATTTCGATGTAACGAAGAAGTCTTTAGTGACAATAATACTACTCTCTCCAATCCCGGCATCAAAATTAGCAGTTACTGCTTGGGCGTAGGTAAGCCAGGTAGTTATATTGTCCGGTAATATAAAATTGAATCGGGCAATACCCGAAGCATCCGATTGCGATTGTAAAAATACCGCTGTATCTTTAAATAACTCACGATCTCCACCCCCTCCACCTTTTTCGGCAATTGGAAGGTCGGGAACAATTGGCTCGTGACTAGTGTAAACATAGTAGATCTGATGAGGGACATTTTCATAAAGACCGCTTAGTACAGTTGGTTTGCGTGCTCCGCCGATTGCTGCCAATGCGGCATCTACCATTATAAGATTAACACTTGCATCTGCCACGGGAGAGTTATTTTTGGTTACCACCGTCTCAATTAAAGCAGAATCTCCGGGAGCATAGACTTTTTCTGAATATTTTATTTCGATATCCAGTCGACTATCTTCGGAATCATAGACAACTTGCATGCCTTGAAAACTGTTGTAACTATATGAGTAGTCATAATAATATCCGCTGCAAATCCATTCCCTGCGGCATGTTGATATCGCCCTTTTGTATCTATTCCCATTGAAAACTACAGCACTTATGTAAGTATTGGGAATGTTTCTATCCCCAAAAGTAAATGAATAATATGGAATGTCTGTTACTGTAGTATCTTGATTGCCTCTTTGGGAGGTTGTAAAAAGGTAGGCATCATTGTCTTCGTCCTTATAGTCATCACCTTGTTGGGTAAGTTTTATGTTGACATTGTCACCAACGGAAAATTTATTAGTATCTCTTCCAAAGGCGAGATCCAAATATATATTGCTGTTATTACTATCTCCTTCATAATACGAACTCCATTTTGATGCATAAAAGTAATGCTTTTGAGTTACTTTATGTTCTTTTTCATCACTTGTTTCAATGGTAAGTTCGTATGAACGGTCATTCTTCATATCAAATTCAAAAAATATCTTTCCTACTTCGTCCGTTTTTACATTTCTTTCTACGATTTGTTCGGAGTGCCTATCATATCGATACTTTTTGTAGGTAATTTTTTCAATGAAATTATAAAAAACCCCGTCTTCTTTCCTTTCCGTCCAATTTTCCACAACTTTTAACTTTAATTCGTGGCCGGCTACGGTATCTCCTTTGGGGTCGTTGGTTGTTCCTTCATTTATTCCTGTGAGGTCGATCTTATTTATTGTTGCTGTAATCGTAGCTTTTTCGTTGGTTTGACTTCTCTGTGTGGTGACCATAACTTTAGGTCCATATACCTGTACGCTTCCGTAGCCTTGAATAATGCTTTCTTGGGTTAAAGCGGGAAGAGCTGATATACCCTCGAATCTTGGGTAATAATTTCTTTCCTCGTAAGTTGGCTTATATGAGTATTCAGCAGTACCATTATTATCGGTTTGCACTTCTGTTTTTTTTGAACTACTGTTCTCATGAATATTAAGTTTTATATTAACTCCTGGGGTTTCGTCGAAAAACGAAGATTTAACTTTGAATTTTACTTCTTCGTCGGTAAATATTGCTTTTTTATCAGCCGAAATTTCAATCTTCATATCAGGTTTTAAATATTCCCTGACTGAAAAGTTAATGCTATTAACGACCTCATCGGCAACTTTTAAATTTAGCGTATACCAACCGTTCGGAGCGGATTCTAAAGGAATATTGCCTATAAAAGATCCGTCAGAAGAAAAAGTCAAATTTCTGGTAAATACTTCTTCTTCTTGAGATGTAATCAGTACTAATCGGGCGTTAACAGGAATCGAGCCTGTATCTCTGTCTTTTAATAACCCCCAATAATTCACCGTATCGTCTGACGCATAAAAATACTTCTCCGTATAAATGTATGACCAATAATCGTACTGTGTTTGATTACCTGGCCTATCCCTGCCTTTTTGCGAAGGAACGGGAAGTACCAATGAATTTCCTACTGGGTCATTTAACTCAAAATAATGCGAGTTTTCGTCAAAGTAAACATTCGATGTCGGGAATTTGGCAACTCCATCTGAATTTGTGTACCATGTTCCTCCAGTGGAGTGACTTCTGACCAAAGTTGAAGAAGCTGGGCGCTGGTCGGCAAGACTATTCGCCCAAACAATTGTTTGCTCTTTCCCCAACGATACATATCCTGTTAATACTGTAGATTGGTACCAGACTTGGTCAGAAATAAGCCTACCATCGAGATGAAACTCCACTAAGTAATATCCCGGTTCCAGTGACTGAGAAAGTTGTAGATACTCGATTTCTTCGTGCTTTTGAACGCTGACATCCTCCTTGAGAACTTGCGCCAATCCTTCGGAAAAATTATGCCTCTGAGGGTAATAATCATTCCAACTTGAATAAATTTTGTCGTATTTTTGTCTAGTGGTTATAAAATCAGATGCATTATTAAAGCGGTATACTCTGAGATCAACTTTTATTTCGTCGTTCCAGTCATTCTTGATCACCTTTGTAATGAATGGTTCCGTAGGGGATGTTTGTACAAAAGTGTCCCTTATAGATAGCCATGGTCTTGCTTCTTGGGGAGTGGGCTTTTCTCTTGTCTGAAAAGAAAATACATAATCCTCATTTATTTGGTCAGTTCGGGAATTTAATCTCAATCCGTTTCTCAAAATTACTGTATAGATGGTTTCCGGCAGAAGTTCGGATTGCGGTATGATAGCCAAAGTTTCATCAACAATTTTGGTCTCAAATTTTATTTTTGGGGTTACTTCAATAAAGCGTGTTGGGTCAGCGAAATCGTCTTGGTTGAAGATTATCTCGATTCCTGTATTCAGGGGAACTTTTATCTTCTCATTGCCTGGAATGGTACTAACGACTCTAAATTTACCTTGTGACTGAAACGACCAGCTGTAATTTCTATCAAAAATATACCCTCCAATTTCTTTGCCAACAGTATTTAGCGTAATTGTGAGCGGTTGGTCAAGTCCAAGAAGTTTTCTGTTCTTAATCCTGAATTCCTGATCACCAATTTGTTCAACGACATTACCCTCAGAAGTTGTCAGAATGGAGTTAAGAAATTCCAGACTAATTGGTTGCTGGGTCTTTAAAACAAAATTCTCTTGAGGTATAATTCCAAACTTTCGTAACTTCTCCGTTTGTAGCTCAAAAAAAGCTTGTTCGCGTTCTGGTATAACCAGTTTTTCAAAGCCTTCTTCATCGCTTGTTACACGTCCGTCACCATCTTTGTCAGACTTAAGTGCCAATGCACCGACAGATACTGCTGTAATTAGAAACAGTGCTAATGCCAAAATCTTCTTATTTTTCGATTCTTTAAATCTTTGACGCAGAGGAACAGTAAATCTAGAAGTAATTTTTGAAAGCATAGCTAATTTTCCCATATTTTAATATTCGTAACAAGCAAATTTCCGGATAAAAAATCAATTATCACCTAACACAGTTCTCCCATCTGTATTCGTATATACAATGTGTTCATTTATATTAAGAATTAGATCATTTGGATCAATTTCAACTTCCAATACTAAACCATTTTTGGTTTCTTCTGAAAAATATTGATCAAAAATAAAATTCCCCAATGAATAGTAAATCATTCTATCCTTATAGTTTTCAGATTGTTGGACAACATGGGGGTGTGACCCTACAACTATATCAGCCCCATTTTCGATAAAAACATGAGCAAGCCCTTGAATATCATTATTTGCAACTTTTGCATATTCATTACCCCAATGTGCGTAAATAATTAAAATGTCCACATTTTTTCTAATGGCGTCTAAATCTTCGAGTGCTAGTTTTAAACTGTCGTTGATAAACTGGTTGTAATTGACAAAACCGATTTTTAATTTTCTAATCTCTATGATTTTGTAAGAATATTCAAGCAAACCGCTTCCAACGTTTCCAAAGTAATTTATTTGATTTTTGTCCAAAAACGAGAGGGTGTCTAAAAATCCCTGTTCGCCAAAGTTCAATGTATGGTTGTTGCCTAAGTTCACAAGTCTGATTTTGTTGAGATATAAGGCAGTGGACACTTCTGGATGAAATGTAAAAATGTAATTTTCTTTTGATCCAATTTCTGATCCAATACTAACCGAATCATTATTTGTAATGGGACCTTCCAAATTTCCTACCGCTAAATCTGCCGACTGAAGTAAATCCTCAACTCCTTGAAAAATATAACCATAATCATTATTTTGTGCATAAACCCGTATTTGTCTGTCGAACATCATATCTCCCAACAACAACAACCGTATTTTTTCATCCTCACCACTGAATTCCATTTTGTTTGATTGACTTTCATTCGCCACCTTCCTAGGAACCACACCTGAATTAATAATTATTAGAACAATACCAATTCCTAAACCGAAAACAAATATCAGCGAAAATAGAACTACCGATTTGAAAGACATCTTGTAGTTAATAAATTTCAATTTAGATTATAGGGTACTTTTTTACTTCCCGCATTTTGTCTACAGCAAGTAACGTTACAAATGCGCTGGTTCGTATTTAATAAGAGTTTAGTAAAAATGTATAAGTAAGGTGTTGCAAGTTATGCATAACGAATCTCCCGCAAAGCGGGACTTACAGCTTTCGGGGTCACTCAAATGGATTCAGGATTTTTATCTCCTCGTAGTTCTTGAAGTCCCTAGTGTTGTCTGATGCGATTATATTAATATCATTAGTCAATGCAGTTGCAACTAGATAAGCATCAAATATCCTGTTAGAAGTAATTTTGTATTTTCTAATTAATTCTTTAACGAGAGCGATTGTTTCGATGTTAGGAGCAACTATTCTTAAAGCTTCTGCAATATTCCAAACCGCCTCAAGAGCTTTAGAAGATACCATTGGATTTGCGAATTTTTGATGTGTCAAGACTCGCATTGATTCTAAAATTACCTGATGAGATAAAAATAAAATGTTTCGCTCAGTGCTAAGAAAATTTTGTGAAATTTTATTTTTTGAAGATTGTTTAGTTAAAGAATATATAACAATATTTGAATCTACTAAAACATTCATTTTATCTCGTCAGAAACAAACTCGTTTATTTTTACTAAAACAAACTCGTTTATCTGTTTATTTTCGGAATTTCGTAAAAATCGTCTCTGGTTAAGTTATCCAGAGGTTCTCCTAAGTCATGCATTTTGAAAACAATTCTTTTTGCTCTTTTTTGAGCTTTTTTCTTAAGATATTCCTCTAAACTCAGGTTAAAAATTTCCTGTAAGGTTGTTTCTTCTTCTAAGGCGTACTTTTCAGCTTTTTTCTTTAAATCTACTTTAAGTCTTAATGTTGTTCGAGCTAATTTCATATCAAATAAAATATATCATATATATGACAATATGTCAAAGTTATCTTAAATGAAAAAAAATTATATTCTTTAAATAGCCTTTTTGAAGTATATTAGAAATAGATGGTACAGATAAAAAGGATTGGGGTAAAACAAACTGCGAAATTTGCAACAGCTTTTTATTTTGCGTCGAGTAAGATTGAGTAGTATTGTTTTTAAGGACTACTTTCAGAAGGAGCGGGTTTTTTAGCAGGTTTTCCGTTGACATTATTGCCTCGTGGTACTTCGAAAATACCTACGGTTTCAAGAGTTTCTAAATCGAAAACTTCTATGGATATATTAGGATTTTTGGGGTCGCTGAATACAAATTCAGAGGTATTTCTTTCACTGCCCGACATTAAATTATTATGAACTTATTTCAATAATAGTTCACAAAAGCCTCTTTACACAAGTCCCGCTTAGCGGGAGGCGTGAGTTATTGAGGAGGCGAGGGTATTCGGATATAATTCAGCTAATACTTCACTATGGAGAAAATTATTCAAAGGCACGAGGCGAGATTTGACCGAATCTTAGAAATTTTGCCGGGGTTATTCGCTTGGGGAATAATATTGACTCCGGCAATTGGGGGACTAATTATTCCAAATGTCGTGGCTTATGGAATTATGGGTTTTATCATTTATTGGTTTTTGAAATCATTCAAATCTGCTTTTTATAGCATGCTGGGATACATTTTAGTTAAAGAGTGGGAGAAAGTTAACTGGTACAAAAGGTGGAAGAAATCAAAAATTCCCGGAAAACTTAATTGGGATGATATCAAGCACGTAATTATTATTCCCAACTACAATGAGACAGAAGAAAAACTTACAAAATCGCTTCGCTCTTTTGCTTCCCAAACACAAATCGACAAAAAAAATCTTTATGTATTTTTGGCGATGGAGAAAAGAGCAGAAGGTGCTGTCGAGCGAGCCAAAAACTTAACATTGCGCTTTAAAGATGATTTCGGAATGCTTATCTCTACATTTCATCCAGCAGACATTCAGGGAGAAATAAAAGGCAAGGCTTCAAATGAAGCCTGGGCAGCCAAGGAAGCAAAAAAAATTCTTGATGAAAAGGGGATAGAAATTTCTTTCGTAACTGTTACCTCCTGTGACGCTGACGCAAGATTTCACCGGTTATATTTTTCTGCCTTGTCATACCATTTTGCAACTAGTCCCAATAGGTATCTTAGGTACTGGCAGTCTCCAATTCTTTGGTATAACAACCTACACCGAGTACCATTTCCAATCAAAATGCTTGGAGTCATCGGGCACGCAATTCACCTTTCCGACCTTCAGGAACCAAGCAGGTTAATTTTTAATTATTCGTGTTACTCGTTGTCTTTTAAGCTTTTGCATAGTGTTGGATACTGGCACACGAATATAATCCCGGAAGATTGGCATCTTTTTCTGCAAACCTTTTTTGCCCACAGAGGAGAAGTGGAAGTTGATGCGCTCTTTCTACCCACCTATATCGATGCTCCGGAAGCAGCTACCTGGTTTGGTTCATTGAAAAACCGTTATGAACAGTGCAAACGTCACGCTTGGGGTGCAACCGACATTCCTTATGCAATAAAAGAATCAATCAAGCACAAAGAAATTCCACTTATGTCAAGAGTGATGAGGATTTACAAGATGATCGAAACTCATATAATTTGGTCGACTAACTGGTTCATTCTGACGCTCGGTGCGACTCTGCCGGTTTTGGTTAATCCCGCATTTTCAAGAACTTCTTTGGGTTATAACCTTCCGAAAATGGCAGAAACGGTTCTTACAATTTGTCTTTTAGCACTTCTTGTAATGATAATCGTGGATTTGATGTTAAGACCTAATATTGCTAAACCTAAAACATTTTTTTCAGTCATAAAAGAAGCTATACAATGGGTAACTCTTCCAATTATTACTCTTCCTTTGTCTGTACTTCCGGGTCTTCACGCACAAACTCTGCTTATGATGGGAAAGAGGATGGAATATAAGGTTACAGAAAAAATATAACCCCGCACCAATTTTGCTATGAAATTGTTTAATTGGGGGTTGACCCCGTAGTAGAATTTTGATCAGATTATGTTCTTTGTGTATGTATTAGAAAGCCTAAAGAATGGAAATTTATATATTGGTTACTCGAGAGACTGGAAGAAGAGATTAAAAGAATATTTTTATGAAAAAAAATATTAAATCAAAATTTCACTACGGGGTTGACAAAAAAGCCTATTAGATATAAACTTCTCGAGTAATTATTCTTGCTGTTATGCTAATCCCCTCACTTATCTTAATTACCAACTCTTACGAAACGCGAAGGTAATTATAGGGGGAGTTTGAAAAAAAGCAAGCTAACTCTCCCAAAAGCGGAGGGATTTTTTTTGAGTTCAATAATTTAAAATGGCAGTTACTAACCAAATACAAATAACAAAACAAGGGTTTATATCTCTTCAGGGTGAGCTTGATACGCTTTCCAATGAGAAAAGACCTAAGTTAGTCGAAAGGCTAGCTTTCGCCCGAACTCAAGGGGATTTGGCTGAAAATAGCGATTATCAAAATGCCAAAGACGAACTTGAATTTTTAGACGGAAGAATTTCTGAGCTGGAAGAGGTTTTAAAACAAGCTGTAATTGTCGTCGCAAGGTCAAAAAGCGGTCAGGTTTCCTTTGGGACAAAAGTTACTGTTAAAACAAACGGCAAAAAGCTACTTTTTGAAATAGTCGGAGAATGGGAAGCTGACCCTGCTAATAGTAGAATTTCTCACACTTCGCCTTTAGGCCAAGCATTAGTTGGTAAAAAGGTCGGAGATAAAGTGCAAGTTGAGGCTCCAGCAGGGAAACTTACTTACGAGATTCTAAAAATAAGTTAACAAATTCTTCTTTTATCGTCAGAACTTAAAACCATGTGCGTTAGTACATGGATGTAGTTCTCTCTCGCCGAAGGCGAGACAAAGCTTCAGCTTAGAGACGACAAAAACCATGAGCGTAAGCTCATGGAAGTTTATAACACTTGGCTCATGGGCTATACTAAGGCTATGGCTTTGAAAAGGTTAAGCTTAGCTTGACCTTTGGAATTTATATATGGCTTTGAAAAGGTTAGAAGAAATTCGAAAAATTCGGCTTGAAAAGATTAAAAGTCTACGAGAAGCTGGAATA
>Ga0209751_10000347_pt1 | contig 49378 bp, 48 predicted proteins | sample RifCSP13_1_FD_184019 | JGI IMG/M metagenome (GOLD analysis project Ga0209751, IMG submission 184019) | Soil microbial communities from Rifle, Colorado - Rifle CSP2_sed 13_1 (SPAdes) (version 2) | ecosystem: Environmental > Terrestrial > Deep subsurface > Rock core/Sediment | place: Rifle...
TTCCCACATCTACGCGGCGGAGGGCACGTACACGGTCACCCTGACCGCCACGGACGCCCGAGGCGCCGCCGGGTCCCTCCCCCGGTCCGTGACCCTCACGATCCTCCCGACCGCGCTGTTCGTCGCGCGCACGACCCAGATGACCGTCTCCGTCGACGCGAGCTCCTCGTTCGTCCTGAACGGGGCGATCACGACCTACGCGTGGGACTTCGGCGACGGGAGCACGGGGACGGGCGTGCAGGCCACCCACGCCTACGCGACCCCGGGCCGGTACACGATCACCCTGACCGTCACGGATGACGACACCCGTACGATGTCCACGACCCGTCTCGTGAGCCCTGCATCGACCACCGTCGACGTGGTGTTCGACCAGTTCTACCAGCTCAACTGCCCGTACCGCGAGTACTGGAACCTCCGGTACGACTCCTACGGAGACCAGATCCTGACGGACACGGTCCCCTGCACGAGCTACTACCCCTGGGTCCTGTTCTCCGCCTCCACGGCCCTGCAGCCCATCAATCCGTCCTGGGTCTACACGACGTACCGTCAGGATTCAAAGGTCCGGAACCACCCCGGGTACAACCTCCTCGATCCCGTGGTCCTCCCCGTCTTCAACTCCAGCGTGACCCCGGGCCTCGGCTCCTACATCATCATCAACATGACGATGGACTACCTCGACTCCGATCTGCTCAACGCGCTGAAGAACCCGCCATGGTACGTGAGCCAGAAGTACAGCGACGGCTTCGGGTACCTCGTCCAAGGCAACATCACGATGGACCTCACGATGTCGAAGCGGATCTTCGGCGTGAAGGCCGCCAACGCGGACGAGGCCCAGCTGTGGTGGTGGAACTACACGGGCGAGGGGACGGGGACCTCGCCGCGCTCCCCCGGCCCGCTCGAGGCGAACGTCGCCCTGTGGCTCGAGGACAACGGGAACGTGAAGTACGACATCTACAACGGCTTCGAGTGGTTCTACGAGACGGACCTCACGTACCTGAACGCGACCGTGGATCCCGACGGGACGACCCACGTGCGGATCTTCTGGGACGGCTGGGGCTACGACGTCCTCCTGGCGCGCTGGTTCTACTGGGGCAAGGCGAGCTACCGCGACGCGGTCTGCGTCCAGTCCGAGAACTGCACGGAGACCCAGCCGTACGGCGCCATCCAGCCCCTCGGCTGGGCTCCCATGGAGATCTGCTGGTGCGAGACGGCGTCGATCGACCTGAGGATCACGAGCAGCCTCGACCTCGATATGACCGCCGTCGCGGGATATGTCTTCTACGCGGGGGCCGACCCGGGCCGGGACCAGATCCTCGGGACGAGGGACGACGAGCCCCGCTGGGTGTTCGAGCCCGCGAACATGGACTACGTCCCGCGCCTCGGGTCCGGCAGCGTGGGCCAGGGCGGGTACGGCCAGTCGGAGCTCCGGTTCTACGAGGACGAGACGCGGATCGTCACGACCCCCGGGGGCTACGCGTACGGCGAGCCGTACGAGTACACGTTCGCCCCGACCCGGTGGCGCCTCACCGCAGGCAACACACTTCAGATCATCCTGCCCCGCGATGTAGACGGGAACCCGCTTGAGGTGCCTTGGTACGACCCCGTGAACTCCCGCTGGGACCCCGTGGCCAAGATCGGGGTGTACCAGTCGACGATGGCCTCCATGACCCTGAGCCGGGTGACCCCGGCGGCGAACCCGTTGGACCCGTACTACGTCTGGGACGCCCGGGGCCGGGTCGTCTCCCTCGCGGGACCCTTCAGCTCCGGGGCGACGGGCGTGCCGCTCTACGGGGAGCCGATCATCGAGTTCCGGCCCGGGTAGAAAGCCCGCGGACGAAGCATCTCGAGGGGGCTCGCGCGCCCCCCTCCCTTTCCCGACTTCGCCGCGAAGGGGCTCAGAACTTCACGGACCGCCAGTGCTTGAAGTACCGGAGGGTGGCCCTCACCCCGACGTCCTTCTGGTACTCGCACCGGCTCAGGATCTCCGGGCCGCTGTAGCCGATCGCGAAGTCCCCGTAGATCCGGCTGTCCTCCGCGGGGTTCCAGTAGTAGGGGGTGCCGTCGAGGTTCCGGCCCCGGAAGGCGTACGAGGGATCGTCGTGGAGGATCTCGAAGGACCACGCGTTCGGGGTCGCGTAGAGGTTCCAGGCGGACACGTCCGCCTGGACGACCGGGTCCTGGATGTAGTTGATGAACTGGTGCGCGAGCCACAACTTCTCGCACTCCCGGTGGATGACCATGTTGTCGATCCATCGCGCGCCCCCCTGCTTCGGGACGAAGTACTCCACGGGGAGGTGCTGGTTCGAGTTCGGCCGCACGGCGTACATGATGTCCCCGGACCACGCCTGGTCCACGAGCATCTGCTTCGCGACGAGCCACGGGCCCTGCTGGGGCGTGTTGAAGCCCCAGGTGTCCCCCTTGAAGGAAACGAGCCAGTCCGTCGCAGCCTGGAGCTTCTCTTCCGTGGTCTCGTTCGAGGACCACTGGTAATCCCCGTTGCTACGGGTGACCGCCGTGGGCGTGAGGCCTTCGTCGACCTGCCGCTTCCATCCGACGTCCTTGAACGCGGCGGTGTAGACCTCACGCATGTCGTCGAGCATCATCTTCTTCTTGTGGAGGTTGTACGTCGTGCCCGTCCGCGGGTTGTGATACTCGGGAAGCTCGAGGACGTCCCACCCGTACCGCTCGATGTCCTCTCGCTCGAACACGTCGGTCCGGTACCCGATGCCCGTCGTCCCCCATTGGAAGGGGACCGCGAGGAGGCTGTTCGTCTCGTCCCAGGTGAAGTTGTCCGTGCCCCGCGGGTTCGGGTACGTGTCACGGTTCATCCGGTACATGTATCCGTTCAGAGCGGGCGTCCGGAAGTCGAACCCCGCCTCCGTGTTGTAGCCGTTGGGCCACGAGGGGTACGTCGTGACGAAGGGATTCGGACGCCACACGTCGATGTGGTCGACGGAGGAGGGCACCGGGCCGAACATGCAGTCAAAGTTCGGGACCCACTCGCGGTTCATGTTCACGATGAGTCCCGCCTTCTCCATCGTCTCCACGGTGTAGTTCGTCGGGACCATCACATCGAACTTCCGACCCGTCTGGCTGATCCACGTGAAGAGCTCCTCGTTCGACGTGTAGATGTTCGAGGTCCATCGGGCCTCGCAGCCGGGCAGGTTGAACCTCTCCGCCATGTAGACCCCGAAGTCGCGGATGACCTTCCCGGGCCAGTAGTCGTACCACTGGGCCACGTTGAGCTTCCTCCGGTCCTCGGATCCTTCTCGGTAGAACCGGGGGACCCCGAAGGCGTCCATGGCCCCTTCGTGCTCGGCGACCTTCGCGTAGTCCACGACCCCCGTGGCGAGCTCCCAGGGCTTCTGGCCGTACGTCATCCAGCGGGCCCAGCCGCTCGGATAGACGATGCCCGAGTAGACTCCCCACGCGGCCACGCCTCCGAGGGCCGCATACTTGAGAAACGAGCGACGACTCACGCCGTTCGGCGTTCCTGGGTCCACTGTGACCGCCCCGTTCCAACCCGAGGAGTCGACGGAATCGACCCTCTCCTATCGTGAGGCGCGAGCCGGCTTATAAGGGTTCGGCCCATGGGTGGAACCCTCCACGGGAGGGACTACACAAACCGTTAAAGAGGATGCTCTCATACCGTCCGGAGGTACTCGGGAGGAGTGAGGACGAGCCCTGGGGATACGGGGCCTGCGACCACGAAGTCCATGCGAGCGCCGACGGGCTGGGGGCGGTGGCTGGCCGTCGCGACCCGGAGTACAGGCCCGCTCCGTTTGTTCTTGATCCTCACGACGCCCACCTCGTGGATGTCCCTCTTCCTCATCGTGCCCCTCGCCTTCGTCGCCCTCTACGGGTTCTCGTGGTACGACGACGCGTACCTCCTCCGGCTGTGGCCCCCGGACGGGTCGAACTACCTCGATGCGGTCTCCCTCTCGCACGACGCGATCGTCATCCCGATCCTCGCCCGGACGTTCGGGATCGCGACCCTCACGACCCTCGTCTCCCTCGTCCTCGGGTACGTCATGGCGTACTACATCGCGCGGATCGCGAAGGAGAAGTGGCGCGGGCTCCTCATGGGCCTCGTCGTCGTCCCCTTCTGGGTCTCCTTCATCGTCCGCATCTACGCCGTCTTCCCTTTCACGAACACGGAGTCGTTCGTGCATAAATGGCTCAACAGCGTGGGCCTCGGCGGGTTGAGCTCCCTCATTGCCGGCTTCTTCCAGCTCGGCACGGGCCAGATGGTCGTCTTCACGCTCATGTACGTCTGGCTGCCCTTCATGGTCCTCCCCCTGTTCGCCTCCCTGTCCAAGGTGGACCCCATCCTCCTCGAGGCCGCGTACGACCTGGGCGCGAGCCGATGGCGCGCCTTCCTCACCGTGACCCTGCCCCTGACGTATCCCGCGATGATCGTGGGATCCATCCTCGTCTTCATCACCTCCACGGGGGCCTTCATCGAGCCGGAGATGGTCGGCGGCGGGGAGTGGCTCCTCATCGGGAACTACGTCCAGACGCAGTTCAATTTCATCGGGGGATTGCCCCAGGCGGCGGCCTCCGCGCTGTTCATCATCGCCGTCACGGTCAGTCTGATCAGCGTCTACCGGAAGTACTCCGAACTCGAGGAGGAGGGGGAGACGGAGGTCAAGTCGCGGATCATCCAGCCCCTCTGGCGGTTCATCAAGCGCACCCTCAAGATCCGCAAGCCCGCGGAGCCCTCGGAGGCCGTCGCGCTCCCCGACGGCGGCGAGGCGGCCACGCCTTCGCTTCTGCGCCGCCACGAAGGACCCATCAAGAAGGCCCAGTGGGAGCGGATCCTGGACGTCGTCGCGGAGAAGGGCGGGAAGCTGATCCTCGGAGGCATCACGACGTTCATGCTGCTCCTCTTCTTCATCCCTTTGATCATTGTCGCCGTGTTCTCGTTCAACAGCGTCGACTCCCTGAACGAGTTCGGGGGCTTCTCCCTCGAATGGTGGGTCGGCAGCGCGGTGCGGGACGGCCTGTTCACGGACCAGAGCGCGATCGACTCGATCTTCTACAGCGTCGTGATCGCCTTCGCGTCGTCCCTCATGGCCGTCATGTTCGGCATGCTCGCGGCCTTCGCGATCACGCGATATACGTTCCGCATTCGCGGGTTCCTTCGCACCCTAATGTACCTGGGACTCGTCATCCCCAGCCTCGTGATGGGCGTGTCCCTCGCGATCCTCATCCGGTTCCTGAACTACTACCTCCTGGGTCCCCTCTCCCTGGGCTACGGGTTCCCGGGCCCGGTCCAATGGGATTTCGGGCTCGCCTCCGTCATCGTGGGGCACACGACGTTCAACATCCCGCTCGCGACCCTCGTCCTCCTAATCAGCTTCAAGGAGTTCGACCGAACGCTCGAGGAGGCCGCCATGAACCTCGGGGCCGACGAGATCACGACGTTCCTCAAGGTGACCTTGCCGAACATCATGCCGGGGATCATCTCGGCCATGCTCCTCGGGTTCACGTTCTCCTTCGATGAGCTCCCTGTGACCCTGTTCCTGTACGGGAGCGGCGTGATCACGGTCCCCGTGTACATCTACGGGCTCATCGCGAAGAAGATCATCAGTCCGCGCGTGAACGCGATGTCGACCATTGTCCTCCTGCTTTCGCTCGCCTTCGTCATTGTAATCAACCGGATGGGAAAGCGGGGTGGCCAGCTATTCCGCATCTGATCGCGATAGACGAACCGAGGGGGACTTATCGTGCCTGAATACGACGTGGAGGTCCGGGGCCTGACGAAGATCTTCGACAACACGGTGAGGGCCGTGAACGACGTGTCGTTCGGGGTCGAGAAGGGTGCGTTCCTGACCCTCCTCGGGCCATCCGGAAGCGGGAAGTCGACGATTCTCCGGATGATTGGCGGCCTCGAGTCCCCGACGAAGGGGACCGTGCTGATCGGCGGCCGCGACGTGACGGGACTCCCGCCGTACGAGCGGGACACGAGCATGGTGTTCCAGAGCCTTGCCCTGTTCCCCCACCTCACGGTGGCCGGGAACATCGCCTTCGGGCTCCGGATGCGGAAGGTCCCCAAGGACGTCATCTCGAAACGTGTGGACGAGAGCCTGGACCTCGTGGAGCTTCCCCACCGCAAGTACGGCCGGCGGCGGATCAACCAGCTGAGCGGCGGAGAGCGCCAGCGCGTGGCCCTCGCCCGCGCCCTCGTGACGGAGCCCCGTGTCCTCCTCCTCGACGAGCCGTTCGGGGCCCTGGACCTGAAGCTCCGCAAGCAGATGCAGGTGGAGACCAAGAAACTCCAGCGGCGCTTAGGGATCACGTTCATCTTCGTGACCCACGACCAGGAAGAGGCCCTGACGATGTCGAACGTGATCGGGGTCGTGAACAAGGGCCGGATCGAGCAGATGGGCAACTCGAAGGACATCTACGAGCGACCCGCGACCCGCTTCGTCGCGAGTTTCATCGGCGAGGCGAACATCCTGGGCGGGAAGGTGGAAGCCCTCCAGGACCCGTACGCGGTCGTCCACCAGATGTCGAAGGACGCGCCCGGGATCTCCGTCCTCGTGCCTCCCGACGGATTGGCGGCAGGCCAGGACGTGTTCGTCTCCGTCCGCCCGGAGAAGCTGCGGGTGGGTCCCGACACGGACGGTTGCGTGAACGTCTACGAGGGCACGGTAATCGACGAGGTGTACATCGGCCTCGCGAGCCGCATCCAGGTGCAACTCGACAACGGCCCAAGGCTCATCGCGAACGTCCAGATCTCGAACATCGGCGACACGGTCCCCATCGGTACGCGGCTGCGGGTGGGGTGGAACCCGAACAACTCGATCGTCGTGCTGCGCTGACCGTTCCTCGGGCGTATTCCTTGGGGGATCCGAATTCCCGGGTTCAGCTCGGCCACGGGCTCCGGCCGACGTTGATCATGACCGTCTTGACTTCGGAGAAGGCGTCGAGGGTCCACCGGCCTGCGATCCGTCCGAGCCCGCTGTTCCGGAACCCGCCCCAGGGGTTCATGTAGTCCCAGGAGTAGACGGGCTCGTTGATGCAGATCTGCCCGGACTTCAGGCGCTTCGCCGCCTCCATGGCGACCCGGAGGTTCGACGTGTGGATCGCCATGCTCAGCCCGTACCGCGGCGCGTTTGCCATCTCGATCGCCTCGTCGAGGCTCGAGACCTCGAACACGGGAGCGACGGGTCCGAACGTCTCGACCGAGTTGAAGTCCATCTCCGGGGTGACGCCGTCCACGACCGTGGGGGCGTAGTAGAGGTCCGTGGGCATTCCGGGGATCCGCTTCCCGCCCGCGACGACCTTCGCGCCCTTGTCGACCGCGTCGGAGACGTTCTCCTCGATCTTCTTCAGGGTGGGGCGGTTGTTCACGGGCCCCATGTCGACGTCGGCATCGAGGGGGAACCCGACCTTCATCTTCCTCGTCCTCTCCGTGAGCACGCGGATCAGCCGGTCGTGAATCTTCTCGTGGACGAACACGCGCTCGTTGGCCACGCAGCAGTGTCCCGTGTTCGTGAAGCAGCCGAACATGATGTCCTCGACCGCAGGCTCGATCTTCGCGTCGTCCATGATGATCAGGGGACCGAGGCCGCCGAGCTCGAGGGTGAGCTTCTTCAGGCCCGCGCGCTTCGCGATATCGAGGCCCGTCGTCGTCTCCCCCGTGAAGCCGATCCCGTCCACGAGGGGATGCTCGACGAGGGTCGTGCCGACCTCCCCGCCAGGCCCTGTGACCATGTTGATGAACCCGGGCGGCACGCCCGCGCGGTCGACGGACTCCATGAGATGGACCGCGCTCACGGGAGTGTTGCTCGCGGGCTTCCAGACGACGGAGTTCCCGGCGAGGAACGCCTGGACGACGAATTCGGAGGGGAGGACCCAGGGGAAGTTCCATGGCGTGATGACGGCGACGGTCCCCAGGGGCTCGTGGAGGGACATGTACACGACGTCGGGCTTCGAGTAGCCCTCCTGGACGGGGGCGTCCCAGCGCTTGAGGTCCTCGACCTGCCACAGGAGGTTCGGGATGACGTCCTCGACCTCGACGATGGACTCCTTGAGGGGCTTCCCGTGCTCGAGGGAGCAGTCGACCGCGTACTCCTTCACGAACCGCCGGACCTCCTCCGCGACCCGGGCGCCGAGGCGGCAGCGCTCCTGGATCGGCATGGAGCGGACGTCGTCCTGGGCCTCCACGGCGACCTCGACGGCGCGCCTCGCGTCCTCCCGGGTCCCCTTCGGGAACGTCCCGAGGACCTCCCCGGAGGCGGGGCTTGTGAGGTCGAACGTCTCCCCGCCTTCCGAGTCGACCCACTTCCCGTCGATGTACATCTTGAACGCGCGCTTCGAGCCGCCCTTCTTCGAAGACTTCACCATGACGTCCCCCCGAGGGTGGCGTGCGAACCGCGCGCCCGGACGATATACTTTACGTTCCCGCGAGAGGAGCGCGTCCGCGGCCCGTGAAAAAGGGTGCCGGCCGGGCCCTCCCGGGTCCGGCCGGGGAGGAGGGTTACACGCTCGGCGGCGCGGACGTCTCGCCGTACGCGGCCGCCTGCTGCTGCAACGCCTGAAGCTTCACGGGCGGGGCCCGCTCCCTCTGCCGCTTGACCTGCTTCGCGACCGCCGCGAAGCCGTTGTCCGCGACCTCGAGGGCCCATTCGACGTCCTCCTCCGTGTGGACGGCGGAGATGAAGGCCCGCTCCCCCGTGTTCGGGATCCCGAAGAGGACGTTGTTCCCGAGGCAGTGGATGAACCAGTTCCACCAGCGTTTCGTGTTCGCGCTGAAGGTGTCCCGGAACCCGCGGATCTCGTCCTTCGTCGTGAAGTACACGTTCCCGATCGAGCCGACGTATTCGACCCAGGCCGGGAGCCGCCGGTCGTCCGCGAGGTCCTGGAGGCCCCCGAACAGCTGACGGCCGAGGGAGTTCACGTGGTTATAGTACTCCGGGTGCTCCCCGAGGATCTGGAGGGCCTTGAGGCCCGCCGCCACGCTGATTGGATGCCCGTTGTACGTGCCGCCGTGATACGTCAGGTTGCGCCAGCCCTTGCCTGGCTCGAGGACGTCCATGATCTGCTTCTCGCCCCCGAACCCCGCGAGGGGAAACCCTCCGCCCGCGATCTTCCCGAAGCACGTCATGTCGGGCCGGATGTTGTAGTATTCCTGGGCGCCCCCGTACGCGAGGCGGAAGCCCGTGAGGACCTCGTCGAAGATGAGGACGATTCCCATCTTCCGGGTGAGCTGGCGGAGCTTTTTGAGGTAGTTGTTCTTCGGCGCGATCACGCCGGCCCCACAGAGGACGGGCTCGACGATGAGGGCGCCGACCTCGTCCGCGTTCTCCTCGAGGACTTGGGCGGTCCCCTCGATGTCGTTGTATGGGTAGATCACGACCGTCTCGGAGACTTTCTTCGGGATCCCGCGGCCGTACGGGATGGGGCGGTAGTTGCCCTCCTTTCGGACGGCCCGGCTGTCCATGTCGAGGTTGTGGAGCGCGTAGTCCTGGCCGCCGTGGTAGGCGCCCTCCGCTTTCGCGATCTTGTCCTTCCCCGTGTAGGACCGCGCCGTCCGGAGGGAGTGCATCGTCGCCTCCGTCCCGCTGTTCGCGAGGCGGACCTTCTTCATGCTCGGGATCGCCTTCTGGATCGTCTCGACGTAGGCGATGTCGAGCTCCGTCGTCACGCTTAGCATGGAGCCGGACTCGAGCTGCTTGATGACCTCGAGGGCGATGTCCCGGTTGTTGTGGCCCAGGAAGAGGGACCCGAAGCCCATCATGAAGTCGAGGATCTTGTTCCCGTCCACGTCGTAGATGTACGCGCCGTCCCCGTAGTCCGCCACGAAAGGATGGGGTCGGAAGAACCGGATGTTGCTCTGGACTCCCCCGGGCATGAAGCGCGCGGCGCGGCGCCACAGCTGATGGCTCTTCTTGTGGCGCGTGACGTACTTCCGGCTGAACTTCTGGGCGGGCAAGGGACCACCTCCCGCGGGCCGTGCGCCCGGCCTCCGGCCGGACGTCGGGGCGCGCCGGGACCGAGGAGCCGTTCCCCTCTTCAGTTCAGATCCGGACGAAGCCCGTCGTGCCCCATCCCGTGGGCAGGGACGACAAAGGCTGGAAACTATGAATAGGTTTCGCACTTAGGTGCGGGTTTATATATCATATCGATTCCTAGAGAAAAATGAATGTCGAACCTATATCGTCTGTCCGACGTTCGTCCGTCACCGGCTATTTAACGGCCCTTATAAAAGCCATCCGGGCGACGTACAAAGGGGGCCTTCGGGGGCCTCGAGATGGCATCCGGCGAGCGGGTCCGAAGGATGTCCGATGTACGTTTGCGTACAATGTGAACGACCCCGCCTTGCGTCCCGTGGCCACGCGTGAAGACGGTGCGTCCCCGGCAGGGATTGGCAGCGGCCTGCGCCCGCCGCAATCCGCGCGTCGCGCGACGGGATGCGTGGGGCAGGATTTGAACCTGCGAACCCCTACGAGACAGGATCCTGAGTCCTGCGCCTTTGACCAAGCTTGGCAACCCACGCACGCCGCGGATGTGCCGAATCGGACGACGCGTAATAAACTTGCGGAGACGTCGGGAATCTGTCGAATCTCTTAAGAGGCCCGCTTCCTTGTGCAGCCCCGTGTTCGAGAAGCGGGAGGCACGCCCCGTCCTCGGGGTCCGACGGGACGAGTTGTGGCCCAAGGTCTGGGACTGGTGGACGCGCCAGGGATTCCAGCTCAGCCAGACGGGGCCCCACCGGTTCCACGGCACCTCCTTCTACTCCCGGATCGGTCTTCGGCGGGAGCTCGACGTCATCCTAGACGAGGCGGGGAGCGCGACGACCGTCGACCTCACGTTCCGCGCGAGCGTGACGGACGAGGGCCTCGTCGGGGGCGCCGTCACAGCGGTCCTATTCTTCCCCGTCGCCGTCCTGGGAGGGGCCCTCTCGTACTCCGAGTACGAGACGGACGCGAGGAACCTCATGGGGGCGTTCTGGCAGTTCCTGTCCGCGGCCTCGGGGCCCGGAGGGTCCGGTGCCCTCCCCGTCCCGCCCCCGCCGTGCACGGCCTGCGGCGCCGCCCTCCTCCCGGACTGGAAGGTCTGCCCCTACTGCGGCAAGGCACGACCCGTCCCGTGAGGCACCCCGCGCCGCACGCGGGCGCGTCAGCGCTTCTTCCGCATGATCTTCATCCAGCCGCCCGAATCGAAGACCTGGAGCTTCCGGTCCTCGAGGGTCCGACGGAACTCGTCCCAGTCGATGACCTCGAGCCGGTTGTTCCGCCCCTTCGTGAACTGGATCCCGTCCGTCCCGCGGACCCGTCCGGGGCGGAGTCCCTTCTTCTTCGCCTTCTCAATGGCGACCTCGACACTGATCGGTTCCATGACCAATCCGATTCCCTCCTGACGCGCACGGGCCCGCGAGGCCCGGCGGCAGAGCATCCAGACGTCGCTATTTAATGATTGGTCAACGGAGGAAAACGCCTCGTGTCCCGAAGGGATTTCAAGGCGGGACCTCCTACCCCCGGGCGTGCCTCGGTTCGGCTCCTCCGGGATCCGCGGGCTCGCGAACGTCGACGTGACCCCGGATTTCGCCTTGCGGGTCGGGCAGGTCCTCGGGGACCTCTACGGGGACGTCGTCGTGGGCCGCGACCCGAGGACGACGAGCCCCATGCTCGCCTGCGCCCTCCTCGCGGGCGTCCTGTCCTCCGGGGGCCACGGCACGGACGCGGGGCTCGTCTCGACGCCGACCCTCGCTCGGGGCGTCGCGGGGTACGGGTGCGGCGCGATGATCACCGCGTCCCACAACCCTGCGCCGTACAACGGCATCAAACTCTGGAACCCGGACGGGATGGCGTTCGACGAGACCCAGCAGGGGGAGGTCGAGGCGGCCCTCGACGGAGGTCGGTTCCGCCGCGCGGCCTGGGACGGCGTCGGCCGTCTCCAGGAGCGGCACGACCTCGTCGAGCGGCACACGGAGGCGATACTGAAGGAGGTCGGGACCGCGAAGCTCCGTGTCGTCGTGGACTGCGGCTGCGGCGCGACGGCGACGATCACCCCGTTCCTCCTCCGGCGGATGGGCTGCGAGGTCCTCGCGATCCACGGCCAGCCCGACGGCCGCTTCCCGGGCCGGGACCCCGAGCCGACGGAGGCGAACCTCGCACTCCTTGCCTCGACCGTGCGTGCGACGGGAGCCGACCTTGGGGTCGCCCACGACGGGGACGGGGACCGGATGGTCGCTGTGGACCGCGATGGCGCGTTCGTCGGCGGGGACAAGCTCCTCGCCCTCTTCGCCAAGCGGGAGGTCCGCTCGGGCCTCGTCGTGTCCGTCGACGCGTCGATGGTCCTCGAGGACCTCCTCCCGAAGGCGAAGGTGTGGCGGACCCGCGTCGGGGACGTCTACGTCGCCCAGGAGGTCAAGCGGCGGGGCGCGGACTTCGGGGGCGAGCCGTCGGGCACGTGGATTTTCCCGAAGGCGTCCCTGTGCCCCGACGGCGTGTACGCGGCGGCCCGCCTCGTGTCCCTCGTCGCGGAGCGGCCTCTCGCCGCCTATCTCCGGGAGATCCCGACGTACCCGATCGTGCGCGGGTCCCTTCCGTATCCTCTGGACCGGTGGGCCGCGATCCAGGAACGCCTCGATGCGGCCCTCCGGGCCCTCCCCGCCCAGCTCGACGTCGTCGACGGGTGGCGCCTCCGGTTCGAGGACGGCTGGGCCCTCGTCCGCTTCTCGGGGACGGAGCCCAAGATCCGCCTCCTGGCGGAGGCGCGCACGGAGGCCAGAGCAAAGGAGATATACGGCACGGTCCTATCGAGCGCACAAGGCGCCTCATGAAGGCCGTCGTCCTTGCGGCGGGCGAGGGAACCCGGATGCGCCCCCTCACCGCCAACCTCCCCAAACCCCTTCTGCCCGTCGCGGGGAAGCCGTTCCTGCGGCACACCCTCGAGGCGATTCGCGACGCGGGGATCGTGGACGTCACGGTCCTCGTGGGCTGGCAGGGCCACCGGATCCGGGAGCGGTTCGGGCGGGGCGAGGACCTCGGGATGCGCCTCGCGTACGAGGAGCAGACGGAGCGCCTCGGCACGGCTCACGCGATCGGGAGCCTCCGGGCCCACGTGGACGGCCCCTTCCTCAGTATCAACGGGGACGTCGTCGTCTCGGGGGAGGCGCTCCGCGGGCTCGTCGCCCACGCGAACAAGGTCGGAGGCCCCGGTCTCGCTGTCGCGGAGGTGCCCGACCCGAGGCCCTTCGGGGTCGTCGAGATGGACGACGGGCGGGTCGTCGCCCTCGAGGAGAAGCCCCGCTCCCCGAGGACGAACCTGATCAACGCGGGCATCTACGTCTTCGAACCTGACATCTTCCCCCTCATCGACCGGACCCCGAGGTCCCCGCGGGGGGAGTTCGAGATCACGGACACGATTCGGTCCCTCTTCGCAACCCGCGATGTGTTCGGGTACCGACTGCCCGGGGAGTGGATCGACGTGGGCAGGCCCTGGGATCTCCTCCGCGCGAACGCGGCCCTGCTGAGGGGGCTCAAGGGCGCCGTGCACGGGGACGTCGAGGCGGGCGCGACCCTCGTGGGGCCCGTCCTCGTCGAGCCCGGCGCGACGGTCCGCCACGGCTCCTACGTCGAGGGGCCCGCGATCCTGGGCCCCCGCGCGGACGTCGGCCCGAACTGCTACGTCCGCCCTTCGACGACGATCGGTCCGGGCGCGAAGGTCGGAAACGCCTGCGAGGTGAAGAACTCCATCGTGATGGCCGACACCCACGTCCCCCACCAGAACTACGTCGGGGACAGCATCCTGGGGGAGCGGTGCAACCTCGGGGCGGGCACGAAGGTCGCGAACCTCCGGCTCGACGAGTCGACGATCAAGGTCCTGTGGAAGGGGGCGGAGGTCGACACGGGCCTCCGGAAGCTCGGGGTCATCATGGGGGACGACGTCAAGGTCGGGATCAACGCGTCGATCGACACGGGGACGATCATCGGGGAGGGGTCCTTCATCGGCCCGGGGGCCACAGTCCGCGGGAACGTCGCGCCGCGGAGCCGAATCTACTGAGGCGGGACGATGCGAATCGTCCAGGTGACCCCGTGGTTCGCCCCCCACCTGGGCGGCGTGGAGAGCCACGTGATGTCCCTTTCCCGCGAGCTCGTGGCCCGAGGCCACGACGTCCGCGTGATCACGACGAAGCACGACCCCGCCATCCCCGCGATCGCGGAGGTCCACGGAATCCAAGTCGTCCGAGTGAAGCCCCGGGCGATCCTCGTGCGGACGCCGATCGCCCCCCGGATCATGGGCGCCGTCCTGGGGACCCGCACGGAGTTCGTCCACGCCCACTCCCCGCCCCCCCTGAGCGCCCACTACGCCTCCCGCGCGGCGAAGGCCGGCGGCCTGCCGTTCGTCGTCACGTACCACTGCGACATCGAGCTGCCGTCCCTCGCGGGGCCGCTCCTCGAGGGGCTGTACCGGAGGACGATCGGCGCGACGACCCTGCGGCGGGCGGAACGGGTCATCGTGACGACTCGGACGTACGCGGCGACGAGCCGCGCCGTGTGGCGGTACAACCCCGAGGTGATCCCGAATCCGGTGGACCACCGCCGCTTCCATCCCGACGCCGACGGGGCCTCCGTCCGGGAGAAGCTCCGGATCGATCCGGCCCGGCCCGTCGTCCTCCTCGTGGGCCGGATTGTCCCCCACAAGGGGATCGAGCACCTCATCGAGGCCGCGAGGTACGTTCCCGAGGCCCTGTTCCTCGTCGCAGGGGAAGGCTCCTCGCTCGAGGGGATGCGCGCCCTCGCCCGCCGGATGGGCGTCGCGGACCGGGTCCGGTTCCTCGGGCGGGTCTCCGAGGAGGCGCTGCCCCGCCTCTACGCGGCCTGCGACGTGTTCGCACTCCCGAGCGTCTCCCGCCTCGAGGCCTTCGGGATCGTCGCGCTCGAGGCGATGGCCTCCGCCCGCCCCGTTGTCGTTGCGGATATCCCCGGGGTGCGGGAGGTCATCGAGGACGGCCGCGAGGGGCTCCTCGCGGACCCCGTGAACCCCCAGGACCTCGCGGGGAAGATTCGCCGGCTCCTCGGCGAGCCCGACCTGCGGCGGGAGATGGGCCGGCGGGGCCGGGAGAAGGTCCTCGGGTCGTACACGATCGCGAAGGTCGTGGACCGGATAGAGGTCCTGTACGCGTCCGTCCTCGAGGGTCGCGGGGCTCAGGGGACCACGCGGAGCGGCACGCGCTCCCCCGCGTGAGTCCACGCGGCCCACGTGTCCTCCGTGTAGGGACGGCCCACGATGATGTGGATTCCCCCGAACTTGCTGAAAAGATGGAGGTCCTCGTCGGAGGGCTCGAAGACCCCGCTCGGATGGGAGTGGACGGTCCCCACGACCGTGAAGTCGGCGGGGAGCATGTGGAGCTGGAAGATCGCGTGGCGGTTCCCCGAGACGGTCCCGGGGAGCAGGAGGAGTTCCGTGATCACGCCGCCCTCCGCCCGTAGGATCGCCCCGAACTCCCGCGGATACGTGTCCCGGGACGCCTCGAGGATCATCCGCAAGGTCTTCCGGGAGATCGCCTCGACGCGCGCGGGCATGGGACCCCGTCACTGCCGGGACAGCTTCTCCTCGATCCGGCGGTAGAAGTCGTCCCGGAAGCGCACGAACGTCGCCCGCCGCTCGGACCCCGTGATCGCGACGTCCTCCGTCCCCTTGAGGACGACCTCGTGCTGCCCGTCCATCACGAGGAGACACTCCCGCGGCTTCACGAGCCTCACGTGGACGTCCTGGGTGGCGGGGAAGACGAAGGGCCGCATCGCCGGCTTGAAGGGCGCGATCGCGGAGACGATGATCCCGTCGACCCCGGGGTCCACGATGGGGCCCCCCACGGCCATCGAGTACGACGTCGACCCCGTCGGGGAGGCGACGATGATCCCGTCCGCGCGGACGCGCTGGGCCACGGTCCCGCCCACCTGGATCTCGAAGTGACGGATCTTCGCGACGTGGGCCGTGTGGACGACGGCCTCGTTGAGGCAGTCGAACAGGCGCTTCCCGTCCACGGTCACCTTGAGGCGGAGGCGGGCCTCCGTGCGATAGTCCCCGCGGGCGATCCGGTCGAGGTAACCCTCGACTTCGTCCGCGTAGGCCTCCGCGAGGAAACCGAGGGATCCGGAGTTGATCCCGAAGATCTTCGCATCGGAAAGCTGGGCGGCCCGGAGGATCGTCCCGTCCCCGCCGACGGCGAGGAGGACGTCGGGGCGCATGTGGGCGAGCGGGAACCCCCTGCGTCCGATCGCCTCCGCGAGGTCCGCCTCGATGAGGGCCTCGTGCTCCCGCTCGACGTACGTGAGGATTCGGCGGGCCGCGACGAGGGCAGAAGGGATGTGGGGGTTCGCGGTGATCCCGAACTTCACCGGATCGCCTCCAGGACGCGGTCGTCCCCGAACGCGAGGAGGTCCGTCCGGGCGTCCGGGCGGAGGGGCATGTCGAGGTCCTCCCCCCCGAGGCCCGTCACCCGGCCGCCCGCCTCCCGGACGAGGAGGACCCCCGCGGCGATGTCGACGGCGCGAAGCTTCGTCTCGTGGACTGCGCTGTGCATGTAGTACAGGTCTGCGGCGCCCTTCGCGACGAGGCCGAGGTCGAGGGACGCGGCCCCGAGGTTCCGCACCCGACGGGCACGCGAGGCGACCTCCGCGGCGGCGGGCGCGGCGTGGGTCCCCAGGTAGACGCTGAACAGGGAATCCTCGGGGTCGAACGGGCGGGCATGGATGGGCCGTCCATTGAGATGGGCGCCCTGCCCCTTTGCTGCGTAGTACGTCGCGCCGGAGACGAGGTCCCGCACGAGGCCCTCCTCGACGTCGGAGAGGCGCTCGCGCCCGATCGCGAGGGACACCGAGAAGGCGGGGATCCCGCGGAGCGCGTTATGGGTCCCGTCGATCGGGTCGAGGACGAGAAGCCGATCGCCCCCCCGCTCCACGAGGCCCGCCTCCTCGCTCAGGACGTCGATCGCAGCGCCCTCGTACTCGAGGACCCGGAGGACCGCGGCCTCCGCGATCCGGTCGATCCGCGTGCTCGGTCCCCCGTCGGCGCCGCGGCCGACGACCTCGCCGGGGTCCCCGCCGAGCTGGCCCACCGCCTGCTGGACCGCGTCCGCGAGTCCCAGGAGGAGCGCCTTCACGAGGCGCGCTAGGCCCTGGGCTCATATAGGATTATCGGAGGCGGGTGGGAGGGTCCCGGGGCGCGCGGGTGCGGCCCCTCCGGGAGCGTTATGTTTATATAGAAGCCCCCACATAGGCACTGGCCCGAAAACGGCAATTGGAGGAGTACCTATGATGCCAGCCGGCACACAGATTCTCGTACTGAAGGAAGGGACGCGCCGCGAGCGCGGCAAGGGAGCGCAGTTCAACAACATCGCCGCGGCGAAGGCCGTGGCCGATGCGGTCCGCTCGACCCTCGGCCCTCGCGGCATGGACAAGATGCTCGTGGACAGCCTCGGGGACGTCGTCATCACGAACGATGGCGTGACGATCCTCAAGGAGATCGACATCGAGCATCCCGCGGCGAAGATGCTCGTCGAGGTCGCGAAGACCCAGGACGAGGAGGCCGGGGACGGCACGACGACGGCCGTCATCCTCGCCGGGGAGCTGCTGAAGAAGGCGGAGGACCTCGTGGAGCAGAACATCCACCCGACCGTCATCGCCGCGGGGTACCGCCTCGCGAGCGAGAGGGCCCGGGAGGTCCTCGAGAAGGTCTCCACGAAGGTCGCGATCAAGGACACGGACATCCTGAAGAAGGTCGCGATGACCGCGATGTCGTCGAAGTCGTCGAGCGGCCACAAGGAGCTCCTCGCGGACATCTCCGTCAAGGCCGTGGCCACGATCGCGGAGGAGCGGCCGGACGGCACCTGGTCCGTCGATGAGGACAACCTCCAGGTCGTGAAGAAGCAGGGCGGCTCCATTGCGGACACGGAGCTCGTGGACGGGATCATCGTCGACAAGGAGCGCGTCCACCCCGGGATGCCGAACGAGGTGAAGGACGCGAAGATCGCCCTCGTCGACGCAGCCCTCGAGGTCAAGAAGACGGAGATCGACGCGAAGATCGAGATCACGGACCCGACCCAGCTCCAGGCGTTCCTGGACGAGGAGGAGTCCATGCTCAAGCGGATGGTCGAGACGGTCCGGAAGAGCGGCGCGAAGGTCATCTTCTGCCAGAAGGGGATCGACGACCTCGCCCAGCACTACCTCGCGAAGGAGGGCATCTACGCCGTGCGCCGGGTCAAGAAGTCCGACATGGAGAAGCTCGCGAAGGCGACGGGCGGGAAGGTCGTCACGAAGCTCGACGAGCTCTCCAAGGACGACCTCGGGTACGCGAAGCTCGTGTATGAGAAGAAGATTGGCGAGGACGAGATGACCTTCGTCACGGGCTGCAAGAACCCGAAGGCCGTGTCGATCCTGATCCGCGGGGGCACGGAGCACGTCGTGGACGAGGTCGAGCGGTCCCTCGAGGACTCCACGTCCGTCGTGGCCGTGGCGATCGAGGACGGAAAGGTCATCACGGGCGGCGGATCCAGCGCGATGGAGATCGCCCTCGCCCTCCGGGACTACGCCTCGACGGTCGGGGGCCGGGAGCAGATGGCGATCGAGGCCTTCGCGGACGCGGTCGAGGTCGTGCCCCGCACGCTCTCGGAGAACGCGGGCCTGGACCCCATCGACACCCTCATCAGCCTCCGGAAGGAGCACAAGAAGGGGAACAAGTCGGCCGGGATCAACGTCTACACGGGCAAGGTCTCCGACATGAGGCGGGAGAACGTGATCGAGCCCATCCGCGTGGGGACCCAAGCCATTTCCTCCGCGACGGACGCGGCCGTCATGATCCTCCGCATCGACGACGTCATCGCGGCCAAGGCCGGCGAGTCCGGGAAGGGCGGCGGCAAGGGCGGCGAGGGCGGCGACGGAGGCGACGGCGAAGAGTTCTGAGCGGGGTCTTCTCCGGAGGCCCCCGGTGGTCTCCATGGACGACGGCTTGGGCCCGACCGAGGGAGGGACGGAGGACTCCGGCGGGGACGCGGGCGGATCGCGCGCGTCCCGGCAGGGTCCGCCCGGGGTCGTCCTCGAGGCCGAACTCGAGCTCCGGGAGCCCGCCGTGGAGGCCCTCCAGAACCCCCGTCGGATCCATTTGACCGTCGAGCCTCCGGGCGCCATCCGCGACCGGATCGACGTCACGATGACGCCGTCCCGGATCCGGATCGAGGCCCCGAGCGCGGACGGGCGGGCGTTCGCGCGGGAGCTCGAACTCCCCGACCCCGTGGATCTGGACGGGATCGCGACCACCTACCGGAACGGCGTCCTCGACGCGACCCTGTCCGGCCGCGGGGCGTCGACTCCAGCTCCAGAGGGATGACCCATGTCCGACGAGACGCGAACGATCGAAGACGTCCCCCGCGGGAAGCTGGAGGCTCCCCCCTCCGCGGAAGAAACCCTCCGCGAGGAGCTCGAAGCCTCCCGGAAGAAGGGGGAGGAGCTCCTCACGAGGATGAAGTACCTCCAGGCGGAGTTCGACAACTTCCGGAAGCGGACATCGAGGGAGTCGGAGGCCCTCGTGAAATACGCCCACGAGGCCCTCGTCGCGCGCCTCCTCCCCGTCCTCGACGAGCTCGAGGCGGCCCTCGGGAGTCTCGACGGGGACGCGGGGGCGGGGGTCCGGATGGTCCGGGACAACTTCTGGAGGGCCCTCGAGGAGGTCGGAGTCCAGGAGATTCCCGTGGGGGGGCGCCCCTTCGACCCGTTTCTGATGGACTGCGTGGAGCGCGTGCCCGACGCAGACCGGAAGGACGGCGACGTGAAAGAGCTCGTCCGCCGGGGGTACCGGCTCCACGATCGCGTCCTGCGTCCCGCTCAAGTCATCGTCGTGAGGAACGGAGGTGATTCGAATGCCTAAGATCATCGGAATCGACCTCGGGACCACGAACTCCGAGGCCGCGTACATGGAAGGGGGAACGCCGAAGATTATCCCGAGCGCGGAGGGCTCGACGTACGGAGGCAAGATGTTCCCGTCCGTCGTCGCGTTCACGAAGGACGGGATCCTCGTCGGGGAACCCGCGAAGCGCCAGGCTGTCCTGAATCCGGACAAGACGATCATGCAGATCAAGCGGAAGATGGGGACGGACCACAAGGAGCGGATCGACGGCAAGGACTACACGCCCCAGGAGATCTCCGCGATGGTCCTTCGAAAGATCAAGACGGACGCGGAGGCCTACCTGGGCGACAAGATCACCCAGGCCGTGATCACCGTGCCCGCGTACTTCAACGACAACCAGCGGCAAGCGACGAAGGACGCGGGGCGGATCGCAGGCCTCGAGGTCCTCCGACTCGTGAACGAGCCGACGGCGGCGGCCCTCGCGTACGGACTCGACAAGAAGGGCGAAGGGAAGATCTGTGTCCTCGACCTCGGCGGCGGGACCTTCGACGTCACCCTCATGGAGACGGGGGACGGCGTCTTCGAGGTCGCCGCGACCTCAGGGGACACCCAGCTCGGGGGGATGGACATGGACAACGCTCTGATCCAGTGGCTCGTGGCCGAGTTCAGGAGCGAGCACGGGGTGGACCTGTCCGCGGACCGCCAGGCGCTCCAACGCCTGCGGGACGCCGCGGAGAAGGCGAAGATCGAGCTCTCGGGCACGATGGAGGCCCCGATCAACCTGCCCTTCATCGCCCAGAAGGCGGGCGCGCCCGTTCACCTGGACCGGAAGCTCAGCCGGACGAAGATGGAACAGCTCATCGAGCCCGTCCTCGCGCGCCTCGAGGGCCCGATCCGCCAGGCGTTCAAGGACGCGGGCTGGTCCTCCGGGGACGTGAACCACGTAATCCTCGTTGGCGGGCCCACGCGAATGCCCGTCGTCCGGGAGCGGTTCGAACGGGTCCTGGGCCGGGGCGTGGAGCGGGGCGTGGACCCCATGCAGTGCGTCGCCCTCGGGGCCGCGATCCAGGGGGCCGTGCTTAGCGGCGAGGTGAAGGACATCCTCCTGCTCGACGTGACCCCCCTGAGCCTGGGCGTGGAGACCCTCGGCGGGGTGTACCACAAGCTCATCGAGCGGAACGCGACGATCCCCACGAGGAAGAGCGAGGTCTTCACGACGGCCGCGGACGGGCAGACGACGGTCGAGGTCCACGTGCTCCAGGGGGAGCGGGCCATGGCTGCGGACAACGTCAGCCTGGGCCGGTTCTACCTCTCGGGGATGCCGCCGTCCCCCCGCGGGATGCCCCAGATCGAGGTCATGTTTGACATCGACGCGAACGGCATCCTGAACGTGACCGCGACGGACAAGGCGACGTCGAAGTCGGAGAAGCTCACAATCATGGCGCCCCAGCGGATGGACCAGTCGAAGATCGATCAGGCCGTCCGGGACGCGGAGGCCCACGGGGAAGAGGACCGCCGCCGGAGGGAGCTCGTGGAGACGCGGAACCTGGCGGACGGCCTCGCGTACCAGTCGGAGAAGGAGCTCGAGACATACGCGTCCCAGCTGTCGGACGAGACGAAGGCCGCCCTGCGGGCGAGGATTGACGAGCTCAAGAAGGCCCTCGCCGCGAACGACATCTCCGAGATCCGGAAGGCGATGGAGAGCCTGAACAAGGAGCGCCTGAAGATCGGGGTGGAGGTCCAGAAGAAGGGTCCCGGCGCCGAGGCCGCTCCGCCGCCGTCGGGGGGCGCGGCCGGGGGGTCCGACGCCCCAGGGGTCGTAGACGCGGACTTCGAAGACGTCGACAAGAAGTAGTCGCGCGACATGTGGTCGGAAGAGCGCGGTATGGCGGACCAGGACTACTATCGGCTCCTTGGCGTGGAGCGGACCGCGTCGAAGGAGGACATCAAGCGGGCCTACCGGAGGGCCGCGAAGAAGTACCACCCGGACCTCAACAAGGACGATGCGAAGGCCGCGGAGGAGAAGTTCAAACAGGTCTCCGAGGCCTACGAGGTCCTCGCGGACGACGAGAAGCGGCGGATCTTCGACCAGTACGGCGCAGAGGGGCTCAAGCAGCAGGTCTGGGGCGGACAAGGCTTCGACTGGTCCCGCTTCACCCACGTCCAGGACATCGAGGACATCTTCGGGCGTGGAGGGTTCGGCGGGTCCCTGTTCCAGGACTTCTTCGGCGGCCCCGCTCGACGCCGGGGCCCCGCCGCGGGCCGGGACTACCAGGTCGAGGTCGGCCTGACCCTCGAGGAGGTCCTCCGCGGGCTCCGGAAGGAGATCCCCCTGACGTTCCCGACAGCCTGCGCGTCGTGCGGCGGCTCCGGGGCGGAAGGGGGCCGCCTCACGACCTGCATGACCTGCGGGGGCCGGGGCCAGGCGAGCAGCGCCCAGCGCCGCGGCTACAGCCAGGTCATCACGATCACGACGTGCCCGAAGTGCCGGGGCCGCGGGCAGTGGCCCGAGACGCCGTGCCGCGCGTGCGGGGGGTCCGGGCGGGTCGCCTCATCCCGGACGGTCTCCGTCGAGATCCCCGAGGGGGTCCCGGACGGCGTCCAGCTCCGCGTCCAGGGGCGGGGGGAGGCCGGGGAGACGGGCGCACCGCCCGGGGACCTCTTCGTCGTCGTCCGGGTGAAGGACCATCCCACGTTCTTGCGGGACGGCGAGGACGTCATCATGGAGCTGCCCGTTACGTTCAGCCAGGCGGCCCTCGGCGGGGAGATCGAGGTGCCGACCCTCGAAGGCACCGCACGCCTTCGGATCCCGCCGGGCACGCAGACTCACACCCTCCTCCGCCTCCGTGGCAAGGGGCTCCCCCGCTTCCGGGCGGAGGGCCGGGGGGACCAGCTCGTCCGGGTTCTCGTCACGACCCCGACCCGCCTCCGCGGGGAGGAACGGAAGCTCCTCGAGGAACTCGGCCGGCTCGAGCGAGAGTCCCGGGAGAAGCGCGGAGTCTTCGACCGGTCCCGGTCCCCCTAGGGGAACGGGATCCCGGCGAGGAACGATACGAGCTTGATCATCCCGTAGAAGGCGGCGAGGGCGCCGACGACCGTGAGAATCGCGAGCGCGTCTCGGACGAGCAAGCCCTTCGAATCCAGATCCTGCGCGGTCTCGGGTGGCACGGGACGCTCCTCTTCTCTCCGAAGGAGCCTGTGGCTATGAATCGCTTATGGGACAATTTTCACACGTGTGAATCATTCCTGAGAACGCCGGGACCGGCCAAGGATTATCTCCCGCGAGGCCCTTGGTCGGCCCGATGCGCAAGGTCCTCGGGATCCTGACCCAGGACTTCCGGCTGTACCACGACCTCGTGGCCGCCCTCAAGGCCCGCGACATCCCGTTCACGAGCCTCTCCTTTGCCAAGCGCGTGCCCGAGAACGTCGGCGTCGTCCTCACGTCCCCCGCGGAGACCGCGAGGGTCCGCGGCCCTCACGTCGCGGTCGACGACATCGAGAACGGCCTCGCGAAGGCCCTCCAGCTCCTCCGCGGGAAGTCCTCCTGGCGCGAGCTCCTGATCGGGATCGACCCGGGCCACGAGCCGGGCTTCGCGGTCATCGGGGACGGGGAGGTCATCGACACGCGCCTCGCGGAGAGCCCCGAGGCCGTCCTCGAGCACGTCCGCCGGAGCCTCCGGACGTTCCCCGCAGACCGAGTGAAGGTGCGGGTCGGCCACGGGGACCCCACGAACCGGAACCGCATCCTGAACACCCTGGCCCGGGAGGACCTCCGGGTCGAGGTCGTGGACGAGGCGGGGACGACCCGCCGCACAGCCCAGCCCGACGTCGACGCGGCGATCGACATCGCCCGGACGCCGGGGGTCCGGGCCGTCCCGCCCTTCGAGGTCCACCCTACGCGAGGGGAGCTTCGGGAGATCCAGCGGCGGTCCCGACTCGGGAGCGAGGGGGAGGTCACGATCACGTCGGAGCTCGCGGGCGCCGTCGCTCGCGGGGAGGTTTCCCTCGACCAGGCGATCGCGAGACAGCGCCGGCGGGACCGTCGTTCACAGGATTAGCCGGTAGCGGGCCTCGATCTCCTTCCGGCGCTTGAAGTACATCTCCTCCGCGATCTCCCCCGCCGCGAGCCTCGCCTCGAGGGCCTCGAGCTCCCGCTCGAAGTCGGCCCGGAACCCCTGGGAGTACTCCGTGACGACGCGTTCGAGGAGCTCGAGGAGGTCCCTCCCCCGCTGGGTCGCCTGGTACACGATCCGGGGCCGCCCGCCGGCCGGGAAGACGGCGGCCCGGTCCACGAGCCCCCAGTCGAACAGCTCGAGGAGCTGCTTGTCTACGGACGTCCGCCGAATCTTCAGCTTCTTCGCGAGATCCTCCGGATGGTCGAACCCCTGCTGGAGCAGCCGGAGGATCTGCCGTCGGGTCTCCGAGGACGCGACCCGAACGAGTTCCAACGGCTCCGGCATGGGCGCGCCGCAAGCCGCATCGGCCTACTTCAACGTTCGTCCGCGCGCGCCACGACGTCATCTCCCGGACAGGAGAGGATCTCTCCGCGCGGGCGGAGCCTATCGTTTTTGTCTGCGACTCTTGTATAAATAAACGGCGAACCCTCGGTAGGCCCGATGTTCGCCAACAACTCGTCCGGCATGAGCAGGGTCCTCGCGAGCTCCTTCGAGTCCGGGGACGGCGGCTTCCTCCGCAGGCTCCGGCGCGGCCGGGGCCCCGAGATCCTCGAGCCCAGGACCCCGCCCGAGCTCCTCGCGCGCAGGGAAAGATATTTGGCGCTGACCCGTGCTCCCCGGGGGAACCCATGAAGCGATCCGAGCTCCTCCAGCGGCTCGAGGAGCGCCTCGCTCGCGGCGAGATCTCCGAGGCGACGTACCTGGGCATCAAGGCCCGGTACGACGCGGAGCCCGAGGTCCCGGAGGCGGAGGCCCCGTCCCTCGAGACGACGATCGCGGATGCCGTGGCGCGGGCGACGACGGAGGCTTCCCGGGCGGGCGACGAAGCCTCCCGCGCGGTCGGCGAGGCCATGCGCGCGGTCGAGTTCTCGGGGATGGGCGTGAGGCTGAGCGACGAGGCGATCCGGATCGCGGGGGCGGGTGTCGTCACGGGGCAGCCCGTCCGCACGCGGATGTTCAAGTCCGCGGGGAGCGCCCGGGTCCAGGGGGACCTCGAGGCGGACGAGACGAAAGTGGCCGGTGCGTGCGCGTTCGAGGGCAGCGTCACGACGGACGCGTTCCGCTCCTCCGGCTCCGTGCGGGTCGCCAAGGCCCTCACGGCGGACCGCGTCGAGTCGAGCGGCTCCCTCGAGGTGGGGGAGGACCTCACCGCGGACGAGGTCGTCTCGAGCGGGAGTCTCAAGGTCGGCGGGTCCCTCCGCGCGGACCGCCTCCACGCGAGCGGGAGCCTCGCCGTGGCGGGGTCCCTCGTCGCGGACGACGTGACCGTGGAGCTCGGCGGAAGCTCCCGGGTCGGGGATGTCCACGCGGACGAGGTCCGCGTCAAGGTCACGGGCGGGCTCCTTCGGACCCGGGGCGACCTCCGGGCCGGCACGATCCACGCCGACTCCGTCTACCTGGAGGGGACGACGGCGAACCTCGTGCGCGGGGACCGCGTGACGATCGGCCCCCACTGCCGCATCCAGGCCGTGGAGGCGGAGGAACTCGTCGTCCACGAATCGAGCGAGGTCCTCGAGCGGCGAGGGCCGACGACGGGCGTGTCCAAGGGATGAGCCGACCCCCGTTCGATTCCCGGTACACAAGTTTCTTATAAGCCGGAAGGTTTGGAACGCCCCGTGCCCGAAAGGGTCCAATTGAAGGTCGCCGAGGCGCCCCAGTCCGACGTCGGCCTGGGCCGCGCCCGCGTGGACACGAAGACCCGCGTGGCGCTCGGCGTCGACGTGGGCGAGATCATCGAGATCATCGGGAAGAAGTCGACCGCCGCGAAGCTCTTCCGCGTGATGCAGGAGGACGAGGGGAAGGGGATCCTCCGGATCGACGGCCTCGTCCGGCGGAACGTCGGCGTGAGCCTCGGGGACAAGGTCGAGGTCCGCAAGGCCGAGGTGTTCCAGGCCGAGCGCGTGACGATCGCGCCGATCATCAGCGAGGGCCACAAGATCTCCTTTGGGCAGGGGATCGAGAACTTCGTGAAGCGAGGCCTGCTCAAGCGGCCCGTGACGAAGGGGGACGTCGTCATCGTCCCGGGGATCGCCCTCATGGGTGGAGCCCTCCCGTTCATGGTCATCAAGACCCAGCCCAAGGGCGTCGTCCAGATCCACGACGACTCGATCATCGAGATGAAGGAGGAGCCCGTCCGGGAAGGCGAGGTCCTCACCCCGACGGTCACCTACGAGGACATCGGCGGCCTCAAGGAGGAGCTCATGAAGGTCCGCGAGATGATCGAGCTCCCCCTGAAGCACGCGGAGCTCTTCGAGCGGCTCGGGATCGACCCTCCGAAGGGCGTCCTCCTGTACGGCCCGCCGGGGACGGGGAAGACCCTCATCGCGAAGGCCGTGGCCAACGAGGCGGGGGCCAACTTCTCCTCGATCCAGGGCCCCGAGATCATGTCGAAGTACTACGGGCAGAGCGAGGAGCGCCTCCGCGAGAAGTTTGAGGAGGCCCAGAAGAACGCCCCGAGCGTCCTGTTCATCGACGAACTCGACTCGATCGCCCCGAAGCGGGAGGAGGTCACAGGGGAGGTCGAGCGGCGCGTCGTCGCCCAGCTCCTGACCCTCATGGACGGCCTCTCGGGCCGGGGCCAGGTCATCGTGATCGGCGCGACGAACCGGGACGAGGCGATCGACCCCGCCCTCCGGCGGCCGGGCCGCTTCGACCGGGAGATCGAGATCGGCGTGCCGGATCGGGAAGGCCGGAAGGAGGTCCTCCAGATCCACACCCGCGGGATGCCCATCGAGGGATCTGAGGAGGAGCGCGAAGGGCTTCTCACGGAACTCGCGGACGTGACCCACGGCTTCGTCGGAGCGGACCTCGCGGCCCTCGCGAGGGAGGCCGCCATGAAGACCCTCCGGCGGTACCTGCCGGAGCTCGACCTCGAGAAGCCCATCCCCGCGGAGGTCCTCGAGCGGATGCGAGTGACGGCGGACGACTTCAAGAACGCCCTCAAGGAGGTCGAGCCCAGTGCGATGCGGGAGGTCCTCGTCGAGATCCCGCGGATCCAGTGGTCCGACGTCGGCGGCCTCGAGGACGTGAAGATGAAGCTTCGGGAGGCCGTCGAGATGCCTCTCAAGGACCCGGAGTCCTTCCGTCGCCTCGGGATCCGGCCCCCGCGGGGCGTCCTCCTGTCGGGACCGCCTGGCAGCGGGAAGACCCTCCTCGCGAAGGCCGTCGCCACAGAGAGCGAGTCGAACTTCATCTCGATCAAGGGCCCCGAGGTCATGTCGAAGTGGGTTGGCGAGTCGGAGAAGGCCGTCCGCATGATCTTCAAGAAGGCGAAGCAGGTCGCCCCTTGCATCGTGTTCCTCGACGAACTCGACGCGATCGCCCACCGGCGGGGGATGGACAACGACAGCGGGGTGAGTGAACGGGTCGTGAACCAGCTCCTCACATCCATGGACGGCCTCGAGAGCCTCGAGGACGTCGTCGTGATCGGGGCGACGAACCGGCCCGACTTGATCGACCCCGCGCTCCTGCGCACGGGCCGCTTCGACCGGATTCTGCTCGTCCCGGCCCCGGACAAGGCCGCGCGGCTCGAGGTCCTCAAGGTCCACACGCGGGAGATGCCCATCGAGGGCGTCGACCTCGAGGAGCTCGCCGTGGACCTGGACGGCTACACGGGCGCGGACATCGAGGGGCTGTGCCGGGAGGCGGCGATGATCGCCCTCCGGGAGAACCGGAAGGCGAAGAAGGTCGGCATGCCCCACTTCCAGGAAGCGCTGAAGACGGTCCCGCCGAGCCTCGACGAGGACACGATCAAGTTCTACGAGGAGATCGGCAAGCGCCTCGAGCGCGGCGCGATCCGCCGGCGGCGGGAAGAGGAACTCCCGTACCTCCGCTGATCCGGCCTACGCCTTGGGATGGACCGTCCTCCCGCCGACGACGGTCCGGAGGACCTTCGCCCGCGTGACCCGCTCGGGCGGGATCTCGAAGAGGTCCTCCGACAGGACGACGAGGTCCGCGTACTTCCCCGGCTCCAGGGTGCCGCGGGTGTCGTCCGCGTGGCACGCGTAGGCACCTCGGCGGGTGTAGCCGTCGATCGCCTCCGCAACGGTCAGGCGGTGGGGCGACGGGCCTCCCTCCGGGGCCTCCCGGGCGACGGCCTCCTCGATCCCGACGAGGGGGTCCATGGAGGCGACGGGCCAGTCGCTCGCGAAGGCGAGGGTCGCGCCCGTGTCCAGGAGGCCCCTCCAGGGGAACGCGATCCGGGTCCGCTCGGGGCCGATGACCTCCCGCCAGCGGGCCGTGAGCTCGGGGGACGCGTGGCGGGGCATCATGCACGGGACGACCCCGAGCCGCGCGAACCTCGGGATGTCCGCGGGGTCGAGGTTCTCGCAGTGTTCGATCCGATGACGCCGCCCCGACGTGCCGTTCGCCCGGGCGGCCGCCGCGTACGCGTCCAGGGCGATTCGGACCCCGCGGTCCCCGCACGCATGGGTGCAGACCTGGAACCCCGCGCGGTCGAGGTCCGCGACGAGGGCGTGGTACGCCTCCTCGGGATACTGGGTCGGGCCCCGCCACGACGGGTCGCCCGCGTACGGCTCGAGGAGGGCCGCGGTCCGGGTCTCCTGGACCCCGTCGATGTAGACCTTCACCGCTCCCACGCACAAGGAGTCGTCCCGGTAGGGTCGCGCGATCTCCCCGAACGACGCCCGTTCCGCCGGCGTCGTCTCCACGGGATGGTAGATCGCGACCCGCACCCGGACCGTGAGTTCGCCCGCCTTCCACAGAGTCGCGTACGCGTGGAGGTCCGCGAGGTTCACCTGGACGTCGAACGCGGTCGTGATCCCGAGGCGGCTCGCCATCCCGACGGTCCGGCGGAGGCCGTCGAGGGACCGGCGCCGCTGGACCTCCGGGAGGTACGGCGTGAGGTCGAAGACCTCGTGGAACACCCCCGTCAGCTCGCCCGTCCGGGGGTCCCGGACGGGCTGTCCGAGCTCCTTCCCCGCGGCACGGAAGGCCTCGAGCGCCCGTTCGACGAACCGGCCGTTCCCGAGGCCCGTGTGGCCGTCCCACGCGCTGATCACCACGGGCCGGTCCTGAACCGCCGCGTCGAGGTCCTCCTTCCCAGGGAGCCCTTCGGGCGAGAGAGCCGCGTAGTCGAACCCGTGGCCGATGAACAGCTCCTCCTCCGGGTGCTCCCGAGCGTACCGCGCGATCCGCCGTTGCACGGTCACAAGGCTCGGGCGGTCCGTCAGGTCGATCCACGTGCCGAGCTCGAAGCCCCACATGAGGTGGACGTGGCTGTCGATCAACCCCGGGAGGATGAGGCGGCCGTCCGCGTCCACGACGTCCGTGCGGGGGCCGATCCGGGATTCGACGTCCCGACGGCGGCCCACGATGTCGATTCTGCCGCGCGACGACGCGAGGGCCTCGGCCCACGGCTCGGCGGGGTTCGCGGTGTAGATCCGGGCGTTCACGACGGCAAAGTCCGCGGGCGCCATGTCCATCCTCGGAGCGGGACCGCACGTCACGATGAAAAGGCCTCGCGAAGCTCGTCCCCCGGCGGGGTCGGACCCTTTTTATCCAAAGGGCCTGTTCGGGTCCCCATGCGCGCCGCGGACGCCCTGAAGCACTGGACCCGCCTGATCCTCAAGCAAGGCCCCTCCCGCCTCGCGATCGCGGTCGGCGTCCTCTTCCTCCTGCTCGCCCTCGCGTCGCCCCTGTGGTCGTTCACGTTCAACGGGGGCGGTGGGGACTGGTCCACGCGGACGTACGGCTGGACGACGTTCACCCAGGAGGAGTACGAGAACGGGATCTGGGACCGGACGATCGTCCAGTCGTACGCCTCCCCGAACTTCGACGACCTCTCCATCGCGGCGACGATGGGGGCCACGTACTGGCTCACCCTCGTCTTCCTCATCGTCCTCGCCGGGGCCGCGTTCGTCCTCGCCCTCCCGCGGTTCCGGACGATGGGCCCCCTCGCCCACCTCGGGCTGAGCCTCGCCGTGATCATCCTCGGCGTGATCGCCCTGTTCTACCCTGTCGTCGTGCTCCCCGGGGGCCTCGCGACGGACCTCGCGCCCCTCCCCGTCGGAGGCGGCTATTGGGGCGGTCCCGTGGCAACAACGACACCGAACGGGGAGCTCACGTGGGGCGCAGGCCTCGGCTGGTGGGCCCTCCTGGTCGGGTTCCTCCTGGGGTCCGTCGGGGTCGCCCTGCCCTATATCCAGAGCGTCCGCTCGCTGAACCCGCCCGGGCCGAGGACCTGGCATCCGGGACGCTGAATCCCCGGCGGCGGGGTCGGAACGTTCAAATAGCGAGCGTCAGATGTCTGTCAGACACAGGGATGGGATCCCTTCGCGACGGGGTCGCGGGGGGCCCTCACCGGTCCGGGTGATGGGATGAAGCGGTTTGCGACGGAGCTCACGGGGAAGACCGTCATGACGAACGACGGCCAGATCCTCGGGACGATCGAGAACTTCATTATAAACACGAAGACGGGGAAGCTGTCCGACGTCCTCGTCCTCCCCGCGGAGAACGTGTCCCCGAGGTCCTTCAAGACGGACCCGGAGGGGCGGCTCGTCCTGCCCTTCAACGGGATGCGCGCGGTGCGGGACGTCGTCGTGATGAACCTCTAGGCCGACCCCTCGTTCGATGCGGGCCGGAGGGCCTCGAGGGCCCTCCTCAGGTTGTCCGGGTCGTCCAGGAGCGCGGCCACGACGGCCTCGATGAGGGCGGCGGTGGACCAGATCTCGGTGATGAGGTCGGGGTCCCGGTGAAGGGACCACCCGACCCGCGAGGCCGCCACGGCCTCACTTCGCGATGTCCTTCAGCTTCCCCGCGAGCTCCGCGAGGTCCATCCCCGTCAGGGCCTTCACGAGGGCGGGGGCCGTCGCCGCGATGTCGACGACGCTCCCGACGAGTTGGGACGGGCCTCGTTCGCCCATGATGATGAGCTTCTCCGTCCTCTCGAGGGATTTCGCCGCGTTTGCGACAATCTCGGGGAGCTTCTCCACGATGAGCTGGGTCACGGCCGCCCTGCCGTACTGCTCCCAGGCCTCCGCCTTCTTCCGCATGGCCTCGGCTTCCGCGAGTCCCTTCGCCTTGATCGCGTAGGCCTCCGCCTCGCCCTTCAGGCGTATGATGTCCGCCTCGGCGGTCCCCTCCTGGCGGATCCGCTCCGCCTCCCCCGCGGCGGTCCGGGCGAGCCGCTCCCGCTCCCCTTCCGCGACGAGGATCGCCCGCTCCTTCTCCCCTTCCGCCGTGACGATGAGCTTGCGCTTCTCGCCGTCCGCGGTCGCAGCGACCGCGTCCGCCGCCATCTTCGCGGGGACGACCTGGGCCGCGATTTGCTCCTGCTCCCGCCGCTTGACCTCCTGCTGCTGGACGAGGACCTCCTGCTCCTTGTTCCGGATGTCGATCTTCCGTTGCTCGACGATGAGTTCCTGCTGCCGCTTCGCAGTCTGGAGCTGGAAGGCGATCTCCTTGTTCGCCCGTTCGAGCTCGACCTGCGTCTCCGACTGCTGCTTGATGATGTCCCGGTCCCGATGGTACTGGGCCACGTTGGCCTCGGCCTCGGCGTTCGCCTTCTCCGCCTGCTGGGCCGCCTGGGCCTCCGCGATCGTCGCCTCCCGGTTCGCGTTCGCCTTCCCCATCCGGGCGTCCCGCTTGACCTCCTCCGTCCGCTTGACCCCGAGGGCGTTCAGGTAGCCCATCGCGTCCTCGATCTCCTTGATCACGAAGGACCGAATGTCGATCCCCATGTTCCGGAGGTCGTTCCCCGCCATCCCGAGGATCTTCGAGGCGATCGCGTCCCGGTCCGAGTTGACCTCCTCGACGGTCAGGGTCGCGCATACCCCACGGACGTGACCCTCGAGGGTCTTCAGCGCGATCTCGTTGACCGCCTGGTCCGTCTTCCCGAGGAGGTTCTCCGCTGCAGTGTTGAGCGTCGCCTCGTCGGAGGAGACCTTGACCTGGGCGACGGCCTTGATGTTGATCTTCGCCCCCGACCGCTTGACGTCCGTCACGATGTCTGGTACGACGAGGTCCAGCGTCCGGACGTCGAGCTTGAGCCACTCCACGCTCTCCACGATGGGCACGATGATCTTCGCGCCGCCCGAGATGACCCGGTACCCTCGGCCCCCCATCCCCCGCTGCCGCTTCCCGTACACGACCATGGCCATGTTCGGGGGGACTTTCTTGTAGCGGCTCGCGGCGATCGCGATCGCGGCGAACACCGCGACGACGATCACGAGGATGACGAGCCCCTGGATGTCCCCCGCCGTCTGAAAGACCCATCGCTCGAAGCCAAGCCCTGCCACAACCAACACCTCCTCTCCCCTACGCTCTGTGCACCTTCACTGCGTTCCCCATGACGGAATCCACGACGACGTGTTCGTCCGTGCTGATCGGATCGTCCGCGACCGCGTCCACGAGGGTGCGCCCGCGGGCCTCCGTGATAACCAGGATCTGCCCCGTCTGCCCGGGGCGGATGGGGACCATGACCTGCCCCTTCGTCCCGACGAGATCCTTGAGCTCCACTTTCGTCTCCGCCTGGGTCTTCACGAAGACGTTCATCATGACGACCCACATCCCGCCCGCGACGAGCATCGCCCCGCCGATCGCGAGGACGGGGGTGAAGAACGGACCGAATTCCATCATCTCGAATAGGGTGCCGAACCCTCCGAAGGCGGTCCCGAAGACGGCGATGATGGGCAGGCTGAGGGGACTGAGCCCCGTGTCGATGTCCGCGCCCACATCGGAGTCAAAGCCGAGATCCCCGATGTCCCCAAGGACGAGGACGATTAGTAGGAGGACCAAGAACGCGATCATCACCCAGGTGTACAAGCTCAGGCCAAGCACGATCGTCATCGGTTCACTTCCACTCCCTCGTCACGCGTTCCGACTTCTGGGACGGAAGTCTGACGGCCTCCGTCGACCCCACGGACCGGGTCCCGCAATTCCAGCAGAAGGCGTCCCCCGGGTGCAGCTTCGCGCCGCAGTACGCGCAGAAGGACCCCGGGCGGGGCCGGGGCGGCTCGGCCCGTGGGGCAGGGCCCTCCGCGCTCGGCGGCGTCGGCCTCGAGCCCCTCCGGGGCTCCTCCCTCGTGGGGGTCGGCGAGGCCGCCGGGACGGGCGGGCCCGCGGCCCTCGGCCGGCGGTCGAAGACGGTCCCGCACTCCGTGCACTGGGGGGCGTCCTCCGCCACGAGGGCCCCGCAGATCGGGCACACGTAGCCTCGGAAGACGACCCCGCGGCGGCCGAAGCCGAGGTCCCGGTTCGGCTGGAACTCGAGTTGGCGGGACGAATCGAAGCTCAGGCGTCGGCCCACCTCGAACTCGAGGGACCGCCAAGGGTCGAACTCGAGGTTGCGGCTCGGGTTGAAGTTGAGTAACTCCCCCACGTCCGTCCCTCCGGCGCCGCCATATCCAGGGATTGGACCATAAACGTTGTGTTGGAATCCTCACGCCAGGGGCCTCAATCGCTCCTGAGCCACAGCCTTTGGTCTCAGAGGAGCACGCGCCGCTCTTCCTTGACCACGTTGAGCACGACCTGGGTGTACGTGTTCTCCACGTATTCCATGGACCCGAGGCGCTTGATGAACGCGTCGAGCTCGCGGGTATTCCGGAGGCGCACGACGACGATGGAGTCCCATTCCCCTGTGACGTCGTACACGTGGGTCACCCGGTCGTCCTTCGCGATCCTCCGCTGGACGTCGAGGAGCTTCCCCTTGTGGATCTCCACCCCGACGACGGCCATCACGTCGAAACCTAGCTTCGATTCGTCGATGAGGGGCGCGTAGCCCGTGATGACTCCCTCCGCCTCGAGCCGGCGGATCCGGTTCGAGACCGTGCTGATGCTCGCCTTGACCTCCCGAGCGATGTCCCGGTACGAATTCCGTGCGTCCGTGTTCAGGTGGCGCAGGATGTCCAGGTCGAGCTCGTCGAGCTTGACGGACGTCGTCATGGTTCCCGCCTGTCCATCGCCCCGTCGCATAATACCATTCCGGGGCCGTTCGGTTGACCGAGGGAGGCCGGATTTCGGCGCTCCTAATCGAGCATATGTACGTGAAGATGCATGGTCATTGTGCAAATGTTCGATTTCCTCTCGACATACTTTATATATGTGCAGGAAAATCCTCCTCAGTGCAACGCCTGGGAGTCTCCGAAGCGGTGACGGGCGTCGGTTCTGAGGGAGGTGGATCATGAGACCTAGGAAGGCCAACGGCATCGACGGTGTCCTCAAGCGGATCGAGTCCGAGGGAATCCGGTGGATCGACCTACAGTTCGTCGACCTCCTCGGCGGGCTCCAGCACATCACGATCCCCTCGACCTCCCTGGGCCCCGAGGAGTTCAAGCGAGGCGTGGGGAAGCTCGACGGGTCCTCGATCAAAGGCTTCAAGGAGATCCACGAGTCGGACATGGTCATGAATCCGGACCCCTCGACGTTCGCGGTCCTGCCCTGGTACACAGGGGACCACCGGACGGCCCGAATGTTCGTGGACATCTACGAGGGCGCGAGCCACGATCGGTTCACCCGCGACTCGAGGTACATCGCCCAGAAGGCGGCCCAGTTCGCCGCGGACCAGGGCTACGACACGACGTACTGGGGCCCCGAGATCGAGTTCTTCGTCTTCGACGGGATTCGCCTCACGCCGACCCCGGACCACGCCCGGAACCCCTCGTCGGGGGCCGGGTACGAGATCCTCTCCCGGGAGGCCCCCTGGCACGACAACGGCGGGAAGAACGTCCCCATCCGCTTCAAGGAGGGATACTACCCCGCCCCGCCCGTGGACACGCTCCAGGACTTCCGGAACGAGGCGTGCAAGGTCCTCACGGACGATTTCGGGATGGTCCTCGACGCCCACCACCACGAGGTCGCGACCGCGGGGCAGTGCGAGATTGACATGCGCTACGACGAGCTCGTCCCCATGGCGGACAAGGCCATCACGTACCGGTACGTGATGAAGATGGTCGCCCATAAGATGGACATGCTCGCGACGTTCATGCCCAAGCCGATCTTCGGGGACAACGCGAGTGGGATGCACGTCCACCAGAGCCTCTGGGCCCGCGGGAAGAACCGGATGTACGACCCCGACGACGAGTACGCGGAGATCAGCCAGACGTGCCGGTACTACATCGGCGGGCTCATGGACCACGCACGGTCCCTCTGCGCGTTCACGAACCCCACGACGAACTCGTACCGCAGGCTCGTGCCCGGCTACGAGGCCCCCGTGTTCATCGCCTGGTCCAAGCGGAACCGGAGCGCGAATGTCCGCATCCCCATGTACTACAAGGGGATCGAGGCGGCGAAGCGGATCGAGTACCGAACGCCGGACCCGAGTGCGAACTCCTACCTCGCGTTCGCGGCGATGCTGTGCGCGGGCCTCGACGGGATCAAGCGGAAGATCGACCCCGGCGACCCCGTGGACGAGGACCTGTACCATCTCAGCAGCCACAAGCGGAAGGAGTACGGGGTGCGGGAGTTGCCCGGGTCCCTGAAGGAGTCCGTCGAGTACCTCCAGACGGATTACATGTTCCTGAAGACCGTCTTCACCCAGGACCTCCTCGAGAAGTATGAGGAGATGAAGCTCGACGAGCACCTCCAGACGTCTCTGCGGCCCTCCCCGTACGAGTTCTACCGGTACATGGACGCCTGACGGACGCCCGCGGTCGGGTCCCCGGATGTCGCCGGCACGCGGCCGACCCGTACGGGTTCGGGTCAAAGCCTATCGTCTCGCGGCCCCATCGTGAGGCGATGCGGCCTCGGAAGAGCCCTTTCGCGAAACCGGACGAGGCAGCCCCTGCCCGGGAACCTGCGTCGGGTCCCGCGTCCCTCACGGGGGACGAACGCCTCGCGGACATCCTCGCGGCGTACCCGGCCGCCGAGTTCGTCCTCCTCTCCTACGGTCTGTGCTCGTGTTGCGCGGGGGACACGACCCTGCGGACGAACGCGGAGCTCCGGGGGATCGCCCTCGGGAGGGTCCTCGAGGACCTGCGCCGTTCCCTTGACGAGGCCTAGGGGCATCTCGGATCACGTGGGACGATGCGGTACCCGTCCACCCGTCTCGCGGTCGTCTCGAGCCTCATGTTCCTCGTCCTTTGGCTCGGCTCGTCCCTCCTCGAGGCCCTCGCCTCTCTCGCCGGCCGGACGGACGTCACCGCGTTCCTGTCCCGGCGCGCGTGGACGTACGATCTGCCCCTCCTCGGCTTCATCGGACTCATGATCCTCGGGATGGCCCAGCACTTCGTCCCCATGTTCTCCGGTCGCGCGCTCTGGGACGGGCGGGTCGCGATGGCCCAGGTCCTCGTCGCGGACGCGGGGGTCGCCCTCACCCTGACCCTGCCCCCCGAGGCGGAGTTCGTCGGCCTGGGCCTGTGGGCCCTCGCGGCCCTCCTGTTCGTCGTCCTCATCCTACTGACCCTGCGCTCGGAGGAGATCGGGGTCCGTCCCATGGAGCGTCGCCCCGGGCTCGGCCGCGTGGACCGCCTTGCGATCCCGATGACGGGGGCCGCGATCCTGTACCTCCTCGCGGCCTCCGTGGGCTTCCTCCTGGCCGCCCTCCCCGGGGACCCCGCGAGGGTCACCGTCCACTGGTTCTCCTTCCTCCACCTGTACACCCTCGGCTTCATCAGCCTCATGGTGTTCGGCGTGGGGCTCCATCTCCTCCCGCGGTTCCTCGACGCGGTCCCGAACCGCGCGGCCGTCCGGGTCCTCCTCGTCCTCGCGCTCCCCTCCCCCGCGGGGGTCGCCCTCCTGATGCCCCTCCTCCACTCGTTCGCGGACCCCCTGCGGCCCCTCTTCGTCCTCGTCGCGTCCATGGAGGCCCTCGCGGCCCTCCTGTTCTCCGCCCTCGTCGGGGTCCTGTGGTGGACGAGCGGGAAGCGTCGGCCCGCGGCCTCGTTCCATGTCCTCGCGGGCCTCTGGCTCTCCCTCGGGGTCGCCCTCGGGGTGGCCTTCGGCGTGGATCCGGTCGCCACGCTCGGATGGGCCCCCGCCCACGGGTGGGTGAACCTCCTCGGGTTCGCGGGCTTCAGCATCCTCGGGGTCCTCGCGGAGGTCCTCCCCCCGTACGCGGCCCGCGGGCCCGCCGCGATCCGGAGGGCGACCCGGGCCCATCAGGTCCTCGGGACCCTGGGGCTCCTCCTCGTCCTCGCGGGGATCGACGCCGCTGTCCGCGGGACCCCGGGAGTCGCGGGCATCCTCTCCGTCCTCGGGTTCGCGGGCCTCCTCGCCGTCGCGGGGAGTGTCGCCGCGGGCACCCTCGGGACCCTCCTCGGGATCCGGACGGGGCGGCCCGCGTTGTAGCCCACACCCACGGTACCCCCCGAACCTTTATGGCCCCCCTCCCGTTCGCGACGACATCCGTGGGAGGCGCGCGATGGCCGACGACCCGAAGGAGATGCGGATCCTCGAGACCGCGAAGAAGGAGAAGGTGGGCTTCGTCCAGGTCCAGTTCATGGACCTCCTCGGCTTCGTGAAGACGGTCACGATCCCGACGACGAAGCTCGAGCGGGCCCTCACGGAAGGGGTCGTCTTCGACGGGTCCTCCGTCGTCGGCTACGCGACGATCGAGGAGAGCGACATGCGGGCGTTCCCCGTGCCCGAGACGTTCCGGGTGTTCCCCTGGACCTCGGGCGACCTGAAGACGGCGGGGATCGTCGCGAACATCTACGACTCGAAGGGGAACCGATTCGCGGGGGACCCGCGGTACGTCCTCGAGCGGGTCGTGAAGCACGCCCGGGAGCTCGGGTACGTCCCCCACACGGGCCCCGAGTACGAGTTCTTCCTCTTCAAGCTCGACGGGAACGGACGCCCGATCCCCAAACCCTCCGACTCCGGGCGCTACTTCGAGCAGCTCCCCATGGACGCCGGGGAGGCCGTCCGCAAGAAGGTGTCCATGTACGCGAACGAGATGGGCTTCGACGCGGAGGCCTCCCACCACGAGGTTGCCCCCGGGCAGCACGAGATTGACCTGCGGTACTCCGACGCGATGACGTCCGCGGACCGGGTCATGTCCCTCAAGCACGCGATCCGGACCGTGGCCCTCGAGCACGGCCTCCACGCGACCTTCATGCCGAAACCTCTCTTCGGCGTGAATGGGAGTGGGATGCACGTGCATCAGAGCCTCCTCACCCCGGACGGGGAGAACGCGTTCTTCGACCCTACCGCGAAGCACGAGCTCTCCGAGCTCATGATGCACTACCTCGCGGGCGCCCTGGTCCACGCGAGGGAGACATGCGCCCTCCTCGCCTCCTGGGTCAACTCGTACAAGCGGCTCGTGCCCGGCTACGAGGCCCCCGTGTACATCTGCTGGGCGAACCGGAACCGCTCCGCGATGGTCCGGATCCCCCAGGGCCGCGGCATGTCGACGCGGATGGAGGTCCGGAACCCGGACCCCGCGGGGAACCCGTACCTCCAGTACGCGGGGATGATCGCCGCGGGCCTCGCGGGGATCGAGAAGAAGCTCGAGCCGCCCGGGCCCGTGGAGACGGACATCTACGCCCTCACCGCCGCGGAGCGCCGGAAGCTCGGGATCGCCTCCCTGCCGGGCAGCCTGGAGGAGGCCCTCGACGAACTCGAGGGCTCCGAACTCATGCGGGAGACCCTCGGGTCCCACATCTTCCCCCACTACCTCTACATCAAGAGGCAGGAGTGGGACGACTACCGGATCCGGGTCACGGACTACGAACTCGACCGGTTCCTCCCCATCCTCTGATGTCCCGCGGGTTTAAGTCCAACCGTGCGCTTGACGCGTCCGGGGCCATGGCCGAGAATCGGGATGCGGTCACGGAAGAGCGGCGGATCCTCAAGGAGGCCCGCATCCTCGACGACAAGCTCATCGACCGGATGGACGTCTTCCCGGGCGACCGCGTGCGGCTCCGGTTCTTCTACCCTCAGCACGGCTTCGAGGAGATCCTCGGGCACTTCCTGGGCTTCTACACCCTGTACGAGGGCCCCGAGGGCGGGGGCGATCTGAACCTCGTGGTCCGCGTGACGAAGGACGGCCGGACGACGGTCCTGTACAAGGACCGCGCGTACCTCGAGGAGTTCGAGGTCCTCGAGCCGAACCTCGACGTGCGGGAGCAGATCCGGGATCTCGACGCCCGCCACGGGCGGCACGTCGGGCACGAGTTCGGCTGAGCCCTCAGTACTGATCCACGCCCCGGGCGAGGGCCCGGAGGCGAGCGACCCTCTCCTGGATCGGCGGGTGGCTGCTGAAGATCCGGACGAGCCCGCCGCCCGAGAAGGGGTTCACGATGAACAGTCCCTGGGAGGCGGGGCTGCCGAACCGCAGGGGCCGGCGACGGTTCGCGGCCTCGAGCTTCTCGAGGGCCGAGGCGAGGGAGAGCGGGTCGCCGATCGTCTTCGCTCCCGTGCGGTCCGCCTTGTACTCCCGCCCTCGGGAGATTGCGAGCTGGAGGAAGGCCGCCGCGACGGGCGCGAGGACCATCCCGACGACCGCGAGGAGGGCCGCGAGCCCGTTCCCCTCCCGGTTCCGGGAGCCCCCGAAGAGGGAGTTCCACCAGAACATCCGGGCCATGAACGAGATCGCCCCTGCGATCGTCGCCGCGACGGACATCACGAGGACGTCCCGATTCCCGACGTGGGAGATCTCGTGGGCGAGGACGCCCCGGAGCTCATCCTCCGAGAGGAGCCGGAGGATCCCCTGGGTCACCGCGACGACGGACCGCTTCGGGCTGCGGCCCGTGGCGAAGGCGTTCGGGGTGTCCGTGGGGACGAGGGCCACGCGGGGCATCGGGAGGTTCGCCATCTGGGAGACCTGGCGGACGATCCGGTGCAACTCGGGGGCCTCCGCCTCCGTGACGATCTTCGCGCGGTAGGACCACAGGACGATCTTGTCCGACGCGAAGTATGCGAAGAGGTTCATCGCGCCGGCGAGGACGAGGAACCAGAGGACCCCGCCCACCCAGTCGTTGTACATGAGGCTCCCGATGGCCCATCCGAACACGACGAAGAGGGCTGTCAGGGCCGCGAAGAGCGCGGCGAGTCGCGCGTAGGCACCCATGCCGTCCACATCCTTGGACTCGGTAGCCTTGGGGACTCGGACGTCCCTTATCAAGTTGATGCGGGCCTGCCCTCGTCGACGTCCAGCCCGTGCCGCTCGAGGACGGAGAGTCCCCCCGCGGGCAAGGCCCGGACGACCTCCTCGATGGGCACGCCGAGGGTCGCCGCGAGCCGCTTCGCGAACGCCTCCCGGTCCCCCTTCCCCGGGCCCAGGACGATGTACCGGGAGGACCGGGCCGCGAGGGCCGAGGCGGATCCGCCCATGACCTTCCGGTGCCCGTCGACCTCGACCTCTCCCACCGCGATCCGCACGGGCAGGTCGTGGAGGTAGTTCCGCTTCCCCCGGATCACGAACGCCCCGCGGGGGAGGAACTCCCCGGACTCTGCCTGCTTCGACACCTGCTCCGGAAGGACCCAGTACGCGCTCCCGCTCGCGAGGCCCGCGGACCAGGCCTTGCTGTAGGCGAGGGCGAACTCGCACCCCTCCCGGAGGGTCGCCTCCCCCGCCCGGGAGCCCTCCTTCACGACGACGGAGGGCGCCCCATGAAGGTCCGCATGGGCGTACCGGTCCCCCTCCTTCAGGTGACGCTTCACGATCTGGTCGTTCGACCGCGCGTCCCTCCCGCCGAGGAGGAGGTGGCCCTCGGAGGAGAGGCACCAGCGGTACGCGTCGAACCACATCGCCTTCGTCGCCTTCACCCGCGGGCGACGGGCGACCTTCGCCGCCTTCGTCCGGGCGGCCTCCATCTCCGCGCGGGTCGCGACGATGGCCTCCTCGACCCGCTGGGCCTTGAGCTGGGCCTCCCGCCTTCGGTCGTAGAGGGCCTGGGCGTTCCCTGTGACGTCCTTCGTGTAGTCGAGGGTGACCGCGTCGAAGTCCCCGATCGCGAGGGTGACCGTGTGCGAGCCCCGGTCGACGGCCTTGACCTGCGTCTGGGAGGGAGGTTCCCCGCCTTCCCGGACCGTCCGGAGGAGCTCGTCGAAGGGGGCGAAGTGCGCGTAGAGGAGGTGGGCCTGGGCCTCGAGGTGGGCGATCTCCTCCCGGAGGGCCTGCAGGGTCCCCTCCTGCTGGGCAATCCGCCGCTCGTACTTCGCGGCGACGTCGTCGGGCCGGGCCTCCTCGGGGAGCGCGACCCGGAGGAAGTGGGAGAGGGCCTCGTTGAACGTCGGGAACGGCTGCCGCTCGAAGCCCGCGTACTGAGCGAGGTCGATGGGGACCGCGTCGACGGCGACGCCGGCCTTGAGGACGACGGCGGGCCGACGTTCTTCCTCGACCGCGACCGCGACGTTGTTGAGGGCCGTGTAGAGGGCGTCCACGTGGGCCTCCGAGAGGTCCTTGGTCCTCGTCTCCTTGGGGACCTCCCCCAGGAGGCACAGCTCCTCCGCGTACTGCCCGCCGAGGTTGAGGACGCTCGCGAGGACGCGGACGACCTGCCCCTTCGCGTCCCGGAGGGCCCGCCCGAGAGCCTCCCGGTCGAGCTCGAGGGGGTCCGCCCCGAGGGGAGGGAACGCGTACGGCTCTCCGACCCGGAGGGTACGGTCCTTGAACGCCTGGCTGACGAGGACGGCAACCGCGACGCCATCCTTCACGAGGACGAGGTTCCCCTTCTGGAACACCTCGAACACGAGGTCGAACCGGTCCGGCCCGCGCTCGAGATGGAAGATCGCGATCCGGTCGAGGCCTCGTTGCTCCACGCCGACGACCCGGGCGTTGTCGAGCGCCCGTCGAAGTCCCTGGGCGAACGGCGGCAGGGTCTCCGGCCGGTCCTCGACCTCGTGGAGGCACAGCCACCGGCCGGACCTCGAGTAGAGCTCCGCCTTGCCGCGCCCGGGGACGTGGAGGCGGAGGAGGACCTCGTCGTCCTGCTGGTACACCTTGTCGACGTATCCCCCGACGAGGCCCTGCCACTCCGCGACGAGGGCCCGGAGGTCAAAAGAGGAGAGGGACGCCTTCATGGGCGGAGCCGCGAAGGCCCGGGCTTTACTTAATGATTCATCCGCTCGGGCGCAGGTCCTCGAGGGCCACGCGGGCCGCGTTGTGCCCCGGGGCCCCCGTGACCCCGCCGCCGGGGTGGGAGCTGCTCCCGCAGAGGTAGAGGCCCGCCACGGGCGTGCGGTACCCCGCCCAGCCCGGCACGGGCCGGAGGGAGAACAGCTGGTCCGGCGTCATGTCCGTCTGGTAGATGCACCCGCCCGGGAGGCCCCACTCCCGCTCCATGTCGAGGGGCGTGATCACGTCTCGCCACTCGATTGCCCGGGTCAGGTTCGGGGCGAACTGGGCCAGGGTCTCGACGACGGTGTCGCCGACCCCCTCTTTCCGGTCGTCCCACGAACCGGACCGCAGGGCGTAGGGGGAGTACTGGGAGTAGATGGACAGGGTGAACTTCCCCGGCGGGCAGAGGCTCGGGTCCGTGACGGAGTGGAGGACGCAGTCGAGGAACGGCTCCTCTGACGGACTCCCGTACTTCGCGTCGTCCCACGCCCGTTCGAGGTAGTCCACGGACGGGCAGACGTCGATGTATCCGCGGTGGTGGGGCTGGACCGTCTTCCCCGGGCGGCACGAGAAGTCCGGGAGCTCGGAGAGGAGGCAGTTCACCTTCGTCACCACGCCCGTGGCCTTGATGGCCCGGACCTTCCCAAGGAACGTCGGGTCCACGACGTCCGGGTCGAGGAGCCGCGTGAACGTCGTCTTCACGTCCACGTTCGCGAGGACGGCCCTCGCGTCGATCCGCGTGCTGTCGTCCGTCTCGACGCCGACGGCCCGGCCGTCCCTCGTCAGGATGCGTCGGACTCCCGTCGACGCGCGGATCGTGGCCCCGAAGTGCTCCGCCGCGCGGGCGAGGGCGAAGGAGATCCCGCCCATCCCGCCCTTCGCGTATCCGAACGTCTGCTTGACCCCGTTGATCTCGTGGAGGAGCATGTGGCCGAGCATGAGGGCCGTCCCCGGGGTCCTCGGGCCCGCAGGGAGGCCGATCGTCGTCGCGGTCACGAGCATCGCCTTGACCTCCTCGGACTCGAAGAACTCGTCGAGGAGGGACGCCGCGCTCTGGAGCAGGATCCGCTTCGCGAGCTCCTCCGCGTCGGCTCCCTGGAACATCCCGAGGAGGTCCGCGAGGGGCGGCGGGGCCTCGAGGACCATCGCCTCGATGAGCTCCATGACGTCGGTCCAGAACGCGACGTACTTCGGGTAGGCCTCCGCGTCCTTCTTCGAAAAGCGGGCGAGCTCCTTCAGGTTCCGGTCGTTGTCGTTCCAGAGGAGGATCGAGTCCCCGTCCGGGAAGGGGAGGAAGAACTGGGGGTCGAAGGGCTGGGCCTCGTACCCGAACCGGGCGAGCTCGAGGTCCCTGACGACCTCGGGGCGGAGGAGGCCCGCGGAGTACGCGAGGCGGGAGAACCGGACTCCGGGGAGGAGCTCCTCCGTGCAGCTCGCTCCGCCCACGACGGGGCGGCGTTCGAGGACGAGGACCTTGAGGCCCGCCTTCGCGAGGTAGCCCGCGGACACGAGCCCGTTGTGGCCCCCGCCGACGACGACCGCGTCGAACCCGGGCATGGTCTCCCTCGTGTCCCGGCCTCAGGTGGACCCGGGAGGCCTCTCGTGATGGTCGTAGTACTCGTACGCGGACATGGGCTTCCCGTAGTCGAGGCGCCATGCGCGGTCCTGGGGCGGGATCTTGCCGAGGGCGCGGGCCATCTCCCGGATGTGGACGGGGATCGTCCCGCAGCACGCGCCGATGAACTCGACCCCGAGGGCTTTCGCCTCCCGGGCGTAGGCGGCCATCTCCCTCCGGGAGAGGGTCAGGGTCTCGAGCTCGAAGGGGAACTGGGGGAGGCTCGTGAAGTCCGGCCGGTCATCCGGCGTCCGGATCGCCGTGGGCTGGGCGGCGACGTACGCGTCGACGGCCTTGCGCATCTCCGCGACGATGGGCAGGGTGTGCCGCGGGTCCCGGAGGCAGTTGACCCCGACGATGTCCGCGCCAGTCGCCACAAGGGCCCTCGCGCAGTCCGCGGGGCTGCGGCCCTCCGCGCTCACGGGCTTCTGCTCGAAGCACATCGTCGTCATGACGGGCAGCCCCGTGGCCTTGGCGGCCTCCGTCGCGAGGACGGCCTCCGCGAGCCAGGAGAACGTCTCCGCGATGACGAAGTCGATCCCCTCCCGGACCTGGACCTCGAGCTGCTCCTCGAACTCCCTCTTCACGCGGCCCGGGGACTTCGCGTCCTTCGGGTCGTACAGCCACGTCAGGCTCAGGTTCCCCGCGACGAACGCGCGGTCCCCCGCGACCTCTCGGGCGATCCGCACGGCCGCGCGGTTCAGCTCGCGCACTCGGTCCGCATAGCCCGTCGTCCCGAGCTTCTCCTTCGAGGCGTAGAACGTGAGGGCCTGGAGGACCTCGCTCCCCGCGTCGAGGAACTCCTGATGGAGCTCGCGGACCGCCGCGGGGTGCTCGAGGACGACCTCGGGGGTGAAGGGGCCCGCCTGGACATACCCTCGCTTCTCGAGTTCGATGAGATAGCCGCCGTCCCCGAGCACGGCGCCCGTCGAGAGGCGGTCCAAGATTGACTCCGATCGCGCGCGGCGCCTCGAGGGCCTGGAGCCCTTCGGGCGTGCCTTCCCGTGGGTCGCCATCGTCCCCTCCTCCTCGATCCGGCGGCCCCACCTCGGCCGCGGGCTCGGGGGACAACGTCGCGCGTGATAAATAGGCGCCGGTGCGGCCCGTCGCGCGGGAGGGGACGCAACCTTCTAAGCCCATCGTGCGGTTCGGGGGTCGGAAGCTCTCGACATTCCAGGAGGATCCTCATGGCCCGTCGCAAAGCGAAGAAGGCAAGGAAGACCCGGAAGGCCCGGAAGCCTCGTCGGAAGGCCCCGAAGAGGGCCCGCGGGAAGCGACCGCGGAAGGCCGCGAAGCGAGGCCGCGGGAAGGCCCGCGCAAAGAGCGCGAAGGCCCGCCCCCGGAAGAAGCCCCCGGCGAGGAAGCGCTCTCGGTCGAAGGCGAGGCCCAAGGCGGCCCCCGCCCCGAAGCCCGCGCCTGAACCCGCCCCCGAGATGGCCCCGCCGCCGATGCCCTCCGAGCCCGCGCCCGTGTGGATGCCGGAACCCTCGCCGTCGGACTCCTCGGACCACCAGATGTAGCACGGCCCGAACCGGCGGAGCGCCCGGGTGGCGGTCTCACCACGCGTCCCAGTGGACGAGCTCGTCCAGGGGCAACCGGGTCGAGGGTTCGGGGTCCTCCGCGGGTCGCCCCAACGGCACGAGGGCGAGGGGTCTCACGTGGATCGGCAGACCGAGGAGTTTCCGCACGCCGTCCTCGTCGAAGGCGCCGACCCAACACGTCCCCAGGCCGACCTCGTGGGCCGCGAGGAGGAGGTTCTGGGTGGCCGCCGCGGCGTCCTGGACGACGAAGAGGTCCCTCCCCCTTCGCCCGTACGTGTCCACGCGCCGGAGGTTCCCGCACACGACCACGACGACGGGCGCTTGTGCGACGAAACCCTGGTCGAGGCTCAGACGCGCGAGGGCCCGCTTGGCCCCGTCCTCCCGGACCACGACGAAGTCGCGCGCCTGGAGGTTCCCCGCGGACGGGGCCCACTGCGCCATCTCGAGGAGGTCCCTGAGCCTCTCCTCGGGGACGGGGTCCGCCCGGAACGCCCGGACGCTCCGCCGTCCGCGGATCGCGTCTTGCAGCTCCATGCGCACGGGCACGACGGCGGGGGACCATGAACGTGCGGAACCTGCTGTAAGGACGCGTTCGACGCCCGTCCGCGCGGGGATGGATGAGGTCCGATAGGCCTAAGTAACGTCCCCCCTTTGGCCAGGAAGCCGCCGCAGTGGCTTAGGGGTAGAGCGGCGCCTTGGTAACCGCCCAGAAGGACGGCCATACAGGCGCAGGTCGGGGGTTCAATTCCCCCCTGCGGCTTCCTCGGCGAAAGGTATGTCGTCGGGCCGGTCGCCGGCTTCCGGCTGAAAGACTACCCGTCCCCAGGAGGACCGTCCGGGTCCACGTCGCGGGCAAGACGGATGACGAACTCGCAGCGAGGGGCACCGGCCGCCGCGCACGCGCGTTCCTCGCACTCGGCCCGACCGCCCAGGACCGCCTCCACGAGGGAGCCGACGATGCCGGCGATCGAGTAGCAGACGGGTCCCTTGGACGTGCCGTACGACTCCACCTCGATGCTGTCGTCGAGGGAGAACACGGCCTCGTCGGCCCGGACATCGAGGACCTGGAAACGGCCGTAGCCGATCCGCGTTGTCCAACTCATGAGGAGCTCGAGCTGTCCGCGCGAGTCCCGACCCGCGAAGTCCTTCGCGAGGGCCCCTCGGAAGAACGCATAGTACCCTTCGCCGATGCGCCTCCCCGCGTCGTACACGAGGGCCTTCGAGGCGACGCCCATCACGTCCTCCTGGGCCTTCTGGAAGGACGCGAACTCCGCGATGTGGGAGAGCCAGAACCGCTCGCCGAACAGCTCGATGCGGCCTTGTTCCTCGCGGATGTCCAGGGAGTCACGGAGCTTTGGGATCGTCGAGACCTCCGTCCGAGTTCACGTCGACTCGCGGACCAGCAGACGGGTGTTGGCTCATAAACAGGACGGCGTCGTTCCTGAATCCGATACTTGCCGTGACGCCCCCCGCGGCCGGCGAGTGCGGACAGAGCGTGGGCCGATGGTGCGAGTCCCGTCGCGAGATCCGGAGGGAGTCCCGGCGCGTTGGTAAGCGGCCGCTGTGGGCTTTCTTAATCCGGTGTCCTGTTCCCGAGCGACACTTAAGGCCCGGTTCTGGCTTGGCGGTCCCGCTGAAGGTGCTCGCGCGCTTGGGCCTGTAGCCAGCTTGGCCTCCCAATTGCAACCGCGTGGGTTGGCACTTTCGCGCACCTCCCCCTCATAGGCTTAAGACCAACCCACTCCATCGGTTGCGGCATGGTCGACAGCCTGGGTGACCTCGTCGTGGACGAGGGGGAGCTCGATCAGGGACTGCTTACTTCGGTGCTTACCCCGTATGTCAGGATAGCGAAGCAAACCGGGCGCCCGGTTTTCACCGCTGGATATTCACCGTTATCCGAGAGCGACAAGATTCTAGTGTATCTGCTCGCCCGAAAGGCAGCGGTCCGTTTGGGATTGCTGGGGGATGGCGAAGAGGCCTCCCCGAAGGAGATCTCGACTGAGACTGGCGTGAAGTACGGCACGGTAAAACCGACAGTGGTGGAGCTAGCGGAGAGAGGGCTGCTGGCATCGCGAGATGGGAGATACCAGGTGCCGAACCACGCCGTATTTCGTGTAAAAGGACGATTTACACTGAGCCCGTAGATGCACGTGGAAAGTATAATATACGTGGTAACCTATATCCGAGTGCGATGATCGACCCCGAGAAAATCAGGAAGGCGCTCGTCGTTGACGAGAGTCAACTCCAACATGAGCTCCTAGAGCGGGTGGCTGTCCACTTGAGAATCGACAACCGGGGGCGCGTGCACTTGTTGGACCCCGCGCGATACAGAGTAAAGGACTCAATCGCGCTCTACTTGATAGGACGAAAGTACGCCTTTGAAGCCAAGCTTCTCGAGGATGATACTGTCCAATTGTCGGAGATCGCTTCGGCCCTCGGGATCGATACGCAAGTTGTCTCGGCCCGGTTGTCCGAGCTTCGCGATGAAGGCAAGGTTGAGGCTCCTGCTCGTGGGCAGAGCCGGATTGTCTTCCCCCGGGTTCCTCAGATTCTTAACGAAATTGACATGCAGGTGAGAACGTGGAGCAAGACGACGAAAGACCAGAAGACGAGATGAAGCGCGAACTAGAGGAGAAAGTAGCCCTGGCGGCCGAAATTGCAGGCAGAGCACCCGACTTCCGCGAGCGTGCCTTCGACAAGATCCTAGACTTCCTCCTTCAGGGAGGATCGGGGTCGGTCTCGCGCCGCGCGAGGCAACGTGATTCGCGGGAAGCTCGGCCAGGTCGGAGAGCTCTCAAGGCCTCGCCAAATGCGCACGAACGCATCAGGCCAATCTTGGATGCGCCGCCGGAAATCGCCAGCGAATATCCGGAGCTCTTGAGCTTAGATGCCAAGGCGAAGATCTACCGACTGCTCTGGATTGGGCGAGAGAAGTTCCAAATCGATGGTCTCACAGTTCCGGAGCTCCGGGTCGTCGCGAACGAGAAGCTTCGGATCGGCATCCCTGATGGCACACTGAGGGGCACCCTCTCGAAAGCCCCCGCCACTGAAATCGGGAGGGCCACCGGTGCGGGAGACGAGACGCTCTACAGGCTGCTCCTCCCTGGTGAAGCCTACCTGAAGGATGCCCTCATGAAGCTCGAGACAAGATCGCTGAACCGTCCACCAAATTCGAGCGGCTAACCGATGCCGCAGGGAATCTCGAAATTCACTCAGACGCTCGTGAGCGGGCAAGCGCTTTGGGGCAAAGAATCAATTTCCGTCAGCAAGTATCGGAGATAAACATGCCGAGCGGTCTGACAATCGATGAGCTTCGGCTGAGACGCCTCCAGTTTATTTACCGTCTGTACGAGCTTACTGAGGGCAATGAGTATGCCTATGTGAATATGTTCGATTTAGGGAAGGAGCTCGGGTTAGACAAAGACCTGAGCTCAAGCATTACTCAATACCTCCGCGGGGAGTCGCTGCTCGCGTACAAGGCGATTGGCGGAATCATCGGTATCACCCACCGTGGAGTTGTCGAAGTCGAAGAGGCTCTGTCCAACCCGGCACGACCGACGGAACACTTCCCGGCCTTCAACGTCATTTACGTCGGTCATATGGTAAACTCTCAAATCCAACAGGCCATGGGACCGGGCGCAGCGCAGACCATTAACATGTCCGGGGATCGTCTGGAGGAGATTCGCAGAGTTCTCCAGGAAATCCAGCAATCGATGAGGAGCTTGGACCTGAAGCAAGGGGAGATGCAGGACCTAGAAGCTAGTATCGAAACGCTCAGCGCTCAGCTGAAATCGACAAGACCGAAGCAATCCATTGTCGCCGAATGCCTTCAGTCGATCCGGAAGATCCTTGAAGGGGCTGCGGGGAACGTGGTTGGCCAAGTGCTGCTCGGCCGGATTCTTGCCATCATGGCCACAGGATGAGTAAGGACGCTCGGCCCCGTTTCCGGAAAACGCTCTTGCCGGGTTCTCCAGCCTGTGTCCTTCTCGGTCAGTAGCTGGCGAGGACTGGATGAGGTTCATCTTGGACGTTCAGCGTGAAATCATAGTAGACACAAGGCGCGAAAGCGCGATGACTGACCTGAGCCAACACCCACGTTGCCGGCGCCTTGGCAAGGCGCAGGTCTCCGTCGGAGAGACGAAAGGTCGTGCGCCTGTCGGATCGGCTGACGTCAACGCGCGGGCTCGCCGGGCGGGGGCACCGCCTACGGTCCCGTCCCGAGCGCCAC
>Ga0209751_10000348_pt1 | contig 49365 bp, 40 predicted proteins | sample RifCSP13_1_FD_184019 | JGI IMG/M metagenome (GOLD analysis project Ga0209751, IMG submission 184019) | Soil microbial communities from Rifle, Colorado - Rifle CSP2_sed 13_1 (SPAdes) (version 2) | ecosystem: Environmental > Terrestrial > Deep subsurface > Rock core/Sediment | place: Rifle...
CAATTCGCAACAGGAACAGAAATAATGTAGGGTGCGTTTACGCACCATAGCCAATTGGTGCGTAAACGCACCCTACGGGACTATCAGCGCCTGCCCTCGACCAGTCCCGCCCACGCATCCATGTCATACCGGCAGAAGTTGAAGGCATGGAAGGTGATCCTGCACTGCGGCCCGGCGCAACGGAAACAGAAATAATGTAGGGTGCGTTTACGCACCATAGCAATTGGTGCGTAAACGCACCCTACGGGATTATTGTCGTTTGGAACGCAAATTGTAATCAGCCATGCCATCCATACTTCGTGCCATCCAGGCCGACATCACCACGCTCAAGGTCGATGCGATCGTCAATGCGGCGAATTCATCGCTGCTGGGCGGCGGTGGCGTGGACGGCGCGATCCACCGCGCCGCCGGCCCGGAGTTGCTGCAAGAGTGCCGGAAGCTGAATGGTTGCAAGGTCGGCGAAGCTAAGCTCACCAAGGGCTATCGCCTGCCTGCCAGGTTCGTGATACACACCGTGGGCCCGGTCTGGCATGGCGGCAGCAAAAGCGAACCGGAACTGCTGGCTTCCTGCTACCGCAACGCGCTGCAGCTTGCGGCCGACAAAGGATTACACAGCATCGCTTTTCCGGGTATCAGCACCGGCGTCTACGGATATCCGGTGGAACTGGCTGCACAGGTCGCTGTTGAAGCGGTCAATTCATCGCTGGCCAAGCCAGCCTCGATCCGCGAAGTGATCTTCTGCTGTTTTTCCTCCAACGATCTCGCCGTCTATCAAAGGCTCATCGATGCCCGTCCATAACGCCAACATCACAGTCATCTTCGAAGAGATCGCCGACCTGCTGGAGATACAGGGTGCAAATCCGTTCCGCATCCGCGCCTATCGCAATGCCGCGCGCATCCTGGGCGACTTGCCGCAGGAAGCGCGCGTGCTGGTGGAGCGCGGCGATGACCTGACCCGGTTGCCCGGCATCGGCGCCGATCTCGCCGGCAAGATCGAAGAGATCATCACCAGCGGACATTGCAGCCTGCTGGACCGCTTGCGCCGCGAGCTTCCGCCCGCAATCACCGAGCTGCTGAAGATTCCCGGCCTGGGGCCGAAGCGGGTCAAGACGCTGTATCACGACCTCGACGTGCAGACCGTCGAACAACTGCATCGCGCCGCGCAGGATGGCCGCATCCGCGCACTGCATGGCTTCGGCGAAAAAACCGAGCAGAACATCCTGCAGACGGTGGAAGCCCATGCCAGCCAGAGCCGCCGCTTCAAACTCGCCACTGCGGCGCAATATGCCGAAACGCTGCGCGTCTTTCTGCAGGCGATACCCGGCGTGCAGCAGGTGGTCGTGGCCGGCAGCTTCCGGCGCATGCGCGAGACCGTCGGCGATCTGGATATCCTGGTCACCGCCGCGCCGGACAGCCCGGTGATGCAACGCTTCACCACTTATGACGAAGTGGCCGAAGTATTCTCCGCCGGCGAAACGCGCGCCAGCATCCTGCTCAAATGCGGCATGCAGGTCGATCTGCGCGTCGTGGCGCAACCAAGTTATGGCGCGGCATTGCACTACTTCACCGGCTCCAAATCGCACAACATCGCGATCCGCCGCATCGCGCAGCAACTCGGCCTGAAGGTGAATGAGTACGGCGTGTTCCGCGGCGAAAAGCGCATCGCCGGTGAAAGCGAGGAATCGGTGTACCGTGCCGTCGGCCTGCCCTACATTCCGCCGGAACTGCGCGAAGACCGCGGCGAGATCGAAGCGGCGCGCGCCGGGCGTCTGCCAAAGCTGGTGGAGCTGTCCGACCTCAAAGGCGACCTGCATGCGCACACCAAGGCCACCGATGGCCACGACAGCCTGCGCGACATGGCGCTGGCGGCCAAGGCGCTGGGGCTGCAATATTTGGCCATTACCGAACACTCGCGCCGCCTCACGGTGGCGCACGGCCTCGATCCGCTGCAACTGGCGCGCCAGTGCGACGAGATCGACCGCCTCAACACCCAACTGGAAGGCATCACGCTGCTCAAGGGCATCGAGGTGGACATCCTCGAGGATGGTAGTCTCGACCTGCCGGATGGAGTGCTGGCGCGGCTCGATCTGGTGGTGGGCGCGGTGCACAGCCGCTTCGACCTGTCGCGCGCCAGACAGACCGAGCGCATCCTGCGCGCGATGGATCACCCGCACTTCACGCTGCTCGCCCATCCCAGCGGCCGCCTGATCGAAAAGCGCGAACCCTATGATGTGGACATGCTGCGCATCATCCGCCATGCCAGACAACGCGGCTGCTTCCTCGAACTGAACGCCCACCCGGAACGGCTCGACCTGCTCGACAGCCAATGCCAGAGCGCCAAGGAGGAAGGCGTGCTGGTCAGCATCAACTCGGACGCGCACAGCACCTTCGATTTCGCCAATCTGCGCTATGGTGTCGGGCAGGCGCGGCGCGGCTGGCTGGAAAAATCCGACGTGCTCAACACGCGTCCGCTGGCTGCGCTGCGCAAGCTGATCAAGCGGACGATGTGATGCCAATTTACGTTACAACGTTAATGATTTCGTAGGGTGCGTTTACGCACCATTGCCAATTGGTGCGTAAACGCACCCTACGTTATTCCTGTTTCTATTGTGAACTGGAACAACCATGCTGACGCTGGCCTTCACCGGTGATGTGATGCTCGGCCGCCTGGTCAACGACAGTCTCAAGTTTTTGTAGGGTGCGTTTACGCACCATTATCAACTGGTGCGTAGAACGCACCCTACGTTATTCCTGTTTCTATTGTGAACTGGAACTACCATGCTGACACTGGCCTTTACCGGAGATGTGATGCTCGGCCGCCTGGTCAACGACAGGCTCAAGTCCATGCAGCCGGAACAAGTGTGGGGCGACGTGCTGCCCCATCTGGCGCAAGCCGACCTGCGCATCGTCAATCTGGAATGCGCTCTCACCACTCATCTGCAACCATGGTCACGCACCGATAAGATGTTCCATTTCCGCGCCGACCCCGAGGCCGTGCGCGTATTGCAGGCCGCCCATATCGATGCCTGCGCGCTCGCCAACAACCACATCCTGGATTACGAGGAGCAAGGCCTGCGCGACACGCTGCATATACTCGACGCTACCGGCATCCGCCATGCCGGAGCCGGAGCCAATGCAGCGGAAGCTGCAACCCCTGCCATTCTTGAAGCGCATGGCGATTCGCCTTGCCGCGTAGCGCTACTCTCATACACCGACAACGAACCGGACTTCGCTGCAACTTTCGAATACTCTGGCACCAACTATCTGGAAGTCTCGCTGCATGCAGAAACGCTGACGCGCATCGCAGAAAACATCGCGCAGGCGCGTGCGCAAGGCGCCGATCTGGTGGTATTCTCCAACCACTGGGGCGCAAATTTCGTCGAGCGTCCATCGCCGGAGTTCCGCAGCTTCGCCAAGCGCGTGATCGAACTCGGCGCAGACATCTACCACGGCCACAGCGCGCATATCTGCCAGGGCATCGAGATCTACCAGGGCAAGCCCATCCTCTACGACACCGGTAATTTCATCGACGATTATGCCGTCCATCCGCGGCTGCGCAACGACCGTTCCTGCTTGTTCAAGCTGATGTTCAAGAAGGGCAAATTGTGCCGCATCGAGCTTTTGCCGGTGTCATTGAGCGTGGCGCGCGTCGCACTGGCGAGCGGCAAGGAATTCGAAGCGATCTGCGCACGTATGGAGATGCTGTGCGCCGAGTTTGGCACGAAACTGATGCGTACTGACGGTCGGCTGGTCTGGCAGGCAGACAAATGAATCCAGCACGATTGTTATGGCTGCCGGATTTATCCGGCAGCTGATACTCAGCCCGGATGCTTGCGCGTTGACTTCGGGTGTTCCGACATCTGGGAGGCGCGGCGATAGGCGAGCAAGGTTTTCTGGGCATTGCCCAGCACGCTGCCCGGCGGATAATTCCCCGCTTCGTCCGCGACACCGAATGGACATCCGGTCAGCAGTTCTATGCCTGCACTGACATGATCCGCAGCATAGATATGGAACAACCCCTTGGAAACTGCCTCGATAACTTTGCTGTCCAGCATCAGGTGGCGGCGGTTGCGATCCGGGATCAGCACGCCGTGGCTGCCGTCCAACCCGGCCTTTTCGCAGACGCGGAAGTAGCCTTCGATCTTTTCGTTGAGCCCGCCCACCGGCAACACCTCGCCATGCTGGTTGAGCGCGCCGGTGACTGCGATACCCTGCTTGATCGGCAGACCCGACAGCGCAGAGAGCAGCGCATAAAGTTCGGCTATCGAAGCAGAGTCCCCCTCGACGCCGTGATATTCCTGTTCGAACACGATGGATGCATTGAGCGCGAGCGGCGAGTTATGGACAAACAGCGCGGACAAATAGCTGTGCAAAATCAGCACGCCCTTGTCGTGGATCGGCCCGGACATCTTCACCTCGCGCTCGATGTTGAGCAAACCTTCGTCACCTGCAAAGGTGCGCGCCGAGACGCGCACCGGGAAGCCGAAGCGGTGATCCCCCAGGTCCACCTGGGTCAGGCCGTTGAGTTGCCCGGATTTCTCGCCCTGCAATGTGATCAGCACATCACCTTCGGCGATGGATTCCTGCAAACGCTGATCGGGGTAATCGTGGCGCATGGTTCTCGCAGCAAGCGCCGCCTCGACATCCTGCGCTTCGACCAGACGGCCGCCACGCGCGCGACACAACGCCGCGCTTTCCATCACCAGCGCCTCGGTGCGGGCGAAGATCGCGCTCTGGCGCGATTGATCGTCCACTTCTCTGTGGCCATCCTCGAGCAGGCGCGCGACCGCGGCGGCGGAAAAATGCGGCAGCCCCAGATCGCGGCAGGTGTGGGCGACGAAGATCGCCGAGTTGCGGCGCGTCTCGTCGCTGGACAAGAAGCTTTCGGCAAAGTCCACCTTGACGCGGAAGCGGCGGGCGAACTCCGGGTCCTCTTCCTGCAATTCGTAATACTGTTCGCGCGAACCGATCATGATGATCTTGGCATCGACATCCACCGCCTCGGGTTCGAGAGAGACAGCAGCGATCGGCGCGAACGCGGTGCCCGGCTCCTCGATCTGCAATCGGCCGCTGCGCAGAAAACGCCGCAGCTTCTCCCACACCAGCGGATCGGCCAGCAGGTCGCGCAGATGCAGCATCAGAAAACCGCCGTGCGCCCGGTGCAGGCTGCCGGCGCGTATCCGCGAAAAGTCGGTCACCAGCACATCGTTCTCGGACTGGTATTCGATGCTGCCGAACAGCGAGCGGAACAAGGGATTATCCTCGATGATCACCGGCGCGCCGCTCAGGCCGTCGTTGTCCACGACCAGATTGACCCGGTAGCGGGACAGCACCATGCTCAATGCCTCGCGCCTTATCTCCTCCTCGGTGTCGGAAACCTTGAACAGCTCCAGATTGTCGAGCACGTCCTGCACCACTTGATCCAGATAGGCGCCGAGCTTGACCGAGTCCTTGATCTGCTTCTTCAATCCGACGCGGATCTCCTGCAGTTCGTGATCCAGCACCGGCTTCACCACCTGGCGCCGCAGCGCTGCCAAGGCCTCGTTCATGGCCCGCTCCATCGGCCGGGTCTTTTCGAAATACCGGCTGATCTCCGCGCGCAGTTCCTGCTCGTAGCGTTCGATCTCGGCGCGACGTTCCTTGGGCAAGGCAAGCACTTCGTCCTCGGTATAGGCGCGCCCTTTTTTGCCCAGCAACGTGAAAAGGATGTGCCCGGTCTCGCGGTGCATCGTAAAACTGCGGGCTTCGGCAAAGGCCTCAAGTTCGGCGTAGGCCTTGGCCTCTTCAGCCTTGTAGGCCTTTTCGATGCGCTCGCTCTCGACCTTGAAATCCTGGCTGTCCAGACGCTGCTGTATTTCCGTCTGCAGGGATTTTGTCATCCGCGCCAGCAGTTGACGCAGCAGGCGTCCCTGTCCGGCAGGCAAGCGCAGCGCACGAGGCCTTTCCGGCGCATCGAAATTGTGCAGATAACACAAGTCGGGCGGCGCCAGCCGGTTTGCCGCCGCAGCCTGCATCGCGTGACGCAGCAGCGACGAACGCCCGCTGCCGACCTCGCCCAGCACGAACAGATTGTAGTCCGGCTGATCCATCCCCAGACCAAAGCGGGCAGCCTGTTCCGCGCGCTCCTGCCCGATCCAGGGCAGCGGATATTCCAGCAATTCGGAAGTATCGGAGTAGCCCAGCGCATCGGCAGCGATGGAGAGGCGGAGATCGGCGGGAGACAGGTTTTGGACAGGCATGTTTTGTACCGCCAGAAAACAGAGGGTGTTTCAATTGTAACCATTAATCTGGTCGCATAGCGCCAACTTTCGATCGTTCCGGCTGCTGGCGCCACCCCACGCTGGAATGATACTGTGTGACCTGTTGGCGAGGCCTGCCACGCAGATTCTTGCGCCTTCGATGCAACTCATCTTTCAGGCGAGCCATTTGTGGGTTTCAACTGCATTTTTTAGGTAGGATGCGATATGAATGCAACTGCCCGCTGGGAGCATTTCCCTCATGATGCCGATATCGGCGTGCGCGGTCTGGGCGCGTCGCTCGAGCAGGCTTTCGAGCAGGCTGCGCTGGCGCTGACGGCGGTAATCACCGATCCGGCGGACGTGGCAGCAAAGAATATGATCCGGCTTTCTTGTGCCGCACCCGATGCCGAGTTGCTGTTGGTCGATTGGCTCAACGTGTTGATTTACGAGATGGCGACGCGCAACATGTTGTTCAGCCGCTTTGAAGTGCATCTGGAAGATGGCCGTCTCACCGCTCAGGCATGGGGAGAGGCGCTGGACGTGGCACACCATCACCCTGCGGTCGAAATAAAAGGCGCAACCTATACCGGACTCAAGGTCGCGCAGCAACCGGGCGGCGGCTGGCTCGCGCAGTGTGTCGTGGACGTGTAGCAGGCGTAGGCTGGCGGTGAGGTACGAACCCCAGCGTTTGGTGACCTCGAACATGCCTGTCCTGAACCTGTCGAAGCGGCTGGGGTTCGCGTTGCTCACCGCCAGCATGCAAGGCTATGAATTACGGAGATATACATGGACCTCGCACTGTTCGAACGCAAATCGGAATTCGAATGGCACATCAGGCCGTTCGGAAACATGCATGTGCCGGGCGTGATCTTCGCCAGCGAGATGCTGTTGCGCGAGATGGATGCCAAGGTCTACGAGCAGGTTACCAATGTCGCGATGCTGCCGGGCATCGTCGAGGCATCCTGGGCGATGCCAGACGCGCACTGGGGATACGGCTTTCCTATCGGCGGTGTGGCTGCGTTCGATGCCGATGAGGGCGGCGTGGTGTCGGCGGGAGGAGTGGGTTTCGACATCTCCTGCGGGGTGCGCACTTTGCACACCGGCCTGCACCTGGAGGACATCGAGGCGGTCAAGGCGCGGCTCGCGGATGCGCTGTATCACACGATACCCGCCGGCATGGGCAGCACCGGCGCGATCCGGCTGGAAGCCGCGGAAATGGATGCGATGCTGCGCGGCGGCGCGCGCTGGGCGGTGGAGCGCGGCTACGGCACCGCTGCCGATCTGGAGCGCATCGAGGAGGGCGGCTGTATGCATGGCGCCGATCCGTCGCAGGTTTCCGAGCAGGCCAAAAAACGCCAGCGCGACGAGATGGGCACGCTCGGTTCCGGCAATCATTATCTTGAGATCCAGCATGTGACCGACGTGTTTGCGCCGGAAATCGCCGCAGCATTCGGCGTGCAAGCGGGCGACATCTTGGTCAGTATCCATTGCGGTTCACGCGGACTCGGTCACCAGATCGGCACAGAATTCTTGAAACGCATGGTGATGGCCGCCGCAGGTTATGGCATAGCACTGCCCGACCGCGAGCTGGCCTGCGCGCCGATCGCTTCGCCGCTCGGCAAAGATTATCTCGGCGCGATGCGCGCGGCGATCAATTGCGCACTGGCCAACCGCCAGATACTCACCCATCTGACGCGCCGGATATTTTCACAGGTACTGCCGCAGGCGCGGCTGCCGCTGCTGTATGACGTGTCGCACAATACCTGCAAAGTGGAGGAACACCAGGTCGACGGGCGGCCGAAAAAACTCTACGTGCATCGCAAGGGCGCGACACGCGCGTTCGGCCCGGGGCATCCCGATCTGCCCGCCGCATTGCGCGCTGCCGGTCAGCCGGTGCTGATCGGGGGCAGCATGGGGACGGCTTCCTACATCCTGGCCGGGACGGAACAGGGCATGCGGCTCGCGTTCGGCTCAGCCTGCCACGGCGCGGGCCGAGCGATGAGCCGCCATCAGGCGCTGCGCAACTGGAACGGCCGGCACGTCGTCGACGATCTGGCCGGGCACGGCATTCTGATCCGCAGCCCTTCGATGCGCGGGGTTGCCGAAGAGGCGCCGGGAGCATATAAAGATGTCAGCGCGGTTGTGGATGCGGCCGATCATGCCGGACTGGCGCGCAAGGTGGCGCGGGTTAGACCGCTGATCTGCATCAAAGGGTAGGGTGCGTTTCACGCACCATGGTGCGTGAAACGCACCCTACATAAAAGCCGAGGGTCAGGTTATGAATAGTGAAAATCGTAACGATATCCGCCCACAAACCGGCGATGCGCTGCTGATCGTCGATGTGCAGAACGATTTCCTGCCCGGCGGCAGCCTCGCGGTGCCGCGCGGCGACAGTGTGGTGCCGGTGCTGAACCGGTATCTGGAAATCTTTGCAGAGCAAGACCTGCCGGTGTATGCGACGCGCGACTGGCATCCGCCACTGCACTGTTCGTTCCGCGCGCAGGGTGGGCCTTGGCCGCCGCATTGCATTGCAAAAACAAGCGGGGCAGCTTTCGCTGCGGCGCTGCAATTGCCGCCTGCTGCCGTGATCGTTTCCAAGGCGACCACGGTGGAACAGGATGCCTACTCGGGTTTTGAGGGCACGAACCTGCATCGGCAATTGCACGCTGCCAACATCCGCCGGTTGTATATCGGCGGACTCGCCACCGACTACTGCGTGCTCAACACGGTGCGCGATGCGCTGCGCTTAGGCTACCAGGTATTGCTGCTGTGCGACGCGATCCGCGCGGTGGATGTCCAGCCCGGTGACGGGCTGCGCGCCGAAGAAGAAATGGTTAGCCTCGGCGCGCAACGCATCACCTTGGAAGGTGTCGCAGAATGAATCCCGCGAATAGTGTGCTGCTCACCGATCTCTACCAGCTCACGATGCTGCAGGGCTATCACGATGCCGGCATGGAGGATGTCGCGGTGTTCGAATTCTTCGTGCGCAAGCTGCGTCCCGGACGCGGCTTTTTGATGGCGGCGGGCCTCGAACAGGCGCTGCAATTCCTCGAAGGCGTGCACTTCTCGTCGGAAGATCTGGCATGGCTGGCGGCCACCGGCCGTTTCAGCAAGGAATTTCTCGCCCGGCTCGAAGCGCTGCGCTTCACCGGCGATGTGCACGCGATGCCGGAAGGCACGGTGTTCTTCCCGAACGAACCTATCCTGCGCGTGACCGCGCCTATCGCTCAGGCGCAACTGGTCGAAACGCGGCTGATCAACCTGCTGCACTTCCAGACATTGATCGCATCCAAGGCGGCGCGCATCGTGCTGGTGGCGCCGGACAAGCTGCTGGTGGATTTCGGGTTGCGCCGCGCCCACGGCGCGGAAGCGGGGCTGCTGGCGGCGCGCGCCAGCTACATTGCCGGTTTCACCGGCACCGCGACGGTGCAGGCCGGCATGGAGTTCGGCATCCCGCTGTTCGGCACGATGGCGCATTCCTTCGTGCAGGCGCATGACGACGAGACACTGGCCTTCGAACATTTCGCCCATGCCCAGCCGGACAACGTCGTGCTGCTGATCGACACCTATGACACCGAAGCCGCGGCGCGCAAGGTGGTGGCGCTTGCACCCAGGCTCGAACTTGACGGCATCCGCATCAAGGGCGTGCGCATCGATTCCGGCAATCTTGCCGATCACGCGCGCCAGGTACGGCAGATCCTGGATATGGGCGGACTCCGGCATGTCACGATCTTCGCCAGCGGCGATCTGGACGAGTATGTGCTGCGCGACATGCTTTCCTCGGGCGCGCCGGTGGACGGTTTCGGCATCGGCACGCGCATGGACACGTCGAGCGACATGCCCTATCTCGACTGCGCCTACAAACTCCAGGAGTATGCCGGCAAGCCGCGCCGCAAGCGTTCCGAAGGCAAACAGACCTGGCCCGGACGCAAGCAGGTATACCGCAGCTATGATGCCGATGGCCGCATCGCATCGGATATCGTGACCGTGGAAGGTGATGCGCAGCCGGGCGAGCCGCTGATCATGCCGGTGATGCGCGGAGGAAAACGTCTCTCGGCCGCCGCGCCCCTCGCAGACATCCGCAGCCACGCGGCGGCCAATCTGGCGCGGCTGCCGGAAGCGCTGCGCCAGCTTCAGGAACCCTATGCTTACCGGGTGGAGATTGCTCGTGCGCTGCACGAACTCGCGGAGCAGGTCGATCAAAGAATGTAGGTCGGGCTATGCCTGTCCTGAGCCTGTCGAAGCGGCCCGACCACTTCGACACGCTCAGGACAGGCATGGTGGGCATAGCCCACCCTTAGTATTATCCCTTTGCAACAAATTCGATGGTTTTGTATCACAATCCATCGAGCAGGTGTAGTTTCGTAGGGTGGGCGCCAGGGTAAATTTGTTCTCGGCGAAAAATGTAGGGTGCCATGTAGGAACGATTTAATAAGCAATTCCAACTTCATAAATGACCGGGGCCACCAATGAAAATAGGCATACCGAAAGAGATCAAGACCAATGAAAACCGCGTCTCGCTGGTTCCGGCGGGGGCGGAGGCATTGGTATCGGCAGGTCACACCGTCATCGTCGAGGCTGGAGCCGGCGGGGGGAGCGGCTTCAGCGATGCGCGCTACCAGGCTGCAGGCGCTCAGATCGCAAAGGATGCCGATGCAGTCTGGGCAGCCGCCGGCCTGATCGTCAAGGTGAAGGAACCGATAGCACCGGAATGGAAGCGCATCAAGCCTGGCCAGATCATCTTCACTTACTTTCATTTCGCCGCCAGCGAGCAACTGACCCGTGCACACATCGCCTCCGGCGCCACTTGCATCGCGTATGAAACCGTCGAACTGCCCTCGGGCGAGCTGCCGCTGCTGACGCCCATGTCCGAAGTGGCCGGGCGCATGGCAGTGCAGGAAGGTGCCAAATATCTGGAGAAGCTGTACGGCGGGCGCGGCATGTTGCTCAGCGGCGTGCCGGGCGTGCCGCCCGGCAGAGTGGTGATACTCGGCGGTGGTGTGGTCGGGGCCAATGCGGCAAAAATTGCGGCGGGACTGGGCGCCGCTGTCGTCATCCTCGACGTATCGCTGGAACGGCTGCGCTATCTCAGCGATGTGATGCCGGCCAACGTGCAACTGGTATTTTCGGACCGGCACACGCTGCTCAAGCAGATCGCCAATGCCGACCTGGTCATCTGCGCGGTGCTGGTGCACGGCGCCATCGCGCCAAAATTGATACGCCGCGAGGACCTCAAGACGATGCACAAGGGCGCGGTGATCGTCGATGTCTCCATCGACCAGGGCGGCTGCGTCGAGACCATGCACCCCACCACGCACGAAGACCCCACTTTCATCGTCGATGGCATCGTCCACTACGGCGTGGCCAACATGCCCGGCGGCGTGCCGATCACCTCGACCCTGGCGCTGACCAATGCAACCTTGCCCTATGTGCTGAAATTGGCGAACAACGGCTATCAGCAGGCGCTGAGGGAATCCCCGGCGCTGCTGAAGGGACTCAATATCATCAATGGAAAAATAACGCACAAGAAAGTGGCCGAGGCATTTGGCCTGGAGTATCACACTGCGGGGTCCTTCGTTGACTGACTCGACCCGCGTAAATTGCCATCGTCCATAAAAAACGCACCATGACCACCGCTGTTCGAACTCTCCTTATCGCCACGATCGCCGGCTACCTGCTGGAAATCGCCGGCGGTGAGGATTTGATCGCCAGCTTCGCCTTGTGGCCGCTGCAATCCAGCTTCATGCCGCAAGCCCACTTCATGCCCTGGCAACTCGTCACCTATGCGTTCCTGCACGCCAATTTCACCCACCTGGCCTTCAACATGTACGGCCTGTGGATGTTCGGGCGGGAGATGGAATACTTGCTGGGACCCCGGTTGCTGTTCAAGCTGTATTTCGCGAGCGTCCTGTCGGCCGGACTCATGCAGTTGCTGGCCACCAATTTCACCGGCGGCGCCTATCCCACCGTGGGCGCGTCCGGCGGCGTGTTTGGGCTATTGCTCGCTTATGGCATCTGCTTTCCGAAGCGGATCATCATGCTGCTGATCCCGCCGATACCGCTGCCCGCATGGATGTTTGTGACGCTGTTTGCGATCATCGAACTGATGCTGGGCGTGACCGGGACGCTGGCGGGCATCGCGCATTTTGCGCATCTCGGCGGCATGATCGGCGGGTATATGGTCATCCGCAGTTGGCGGCGTCGGAGCCGCTGATTCAGGCCGATCGAACAACACCATGCATTGTTAACATCAAACAGGAGGAAATCATGATCCGCAATCCCATCGACATCGCAAGCCGCGTAAGCCCGGAACTCTCCAGCCTCATCGAAACCATCATCAACCAACTGGAGACCGACGAGCCGGTGACGCTTGCCGCGGTTCGCTCGTTCATCGCACATGACCTGCCCGGCGAAATCAGTGAAACCGAGCAAATGCATCATTTCGACGTGGACGAATCGCTCGTCGACGAACTGGATGAATTGATAGCACAGTTCGGCGAATCGGCAGCGGCGGCCGACTTCATCCACGCCTTTGCCAGCGAACAACTCACGCGCGTGATAGAAGAAGTCGTGAACGACGAGAACCGCGAAAACCCGGCAACGCTCGAAGATGTCAGGGAAGCGATACTCGACGGCCTGGGCGGCAGCCTGGTGGGCGATGGCGTCCTGGATGAGGAAGAGGACGACGTGCTGCTGCCCGAGATCGAAGACCTGATTGACCGCTTCGGCACCGATGCCCCGGCGGAGGATTTCCTGCGCTACGAGTAGCGATGCTGCACCGGTCCGCCGCACAGCGGCAAACCCAATGTTGAACTGATTCAGTTGGGTAAACCCCCCCTTTGCAAAAGGGGGGCGAGGGGGGATTTGCAGACGGTGGCATGCAATTTCTGCATTTTCAAATCCCCCTCTGCCCCCTCGCAAGCTCTCCCCCTTTGTTAAACCCAGATTGTCCATTAGCCTCGAAACCCCCTCCAGCTCCCCCTTGTCAGGGGGAGTGCCCGGTCTGCTCCTCCCCTGACAAGGGGAGGTTGGGAGGGGTTGGGTTGGAATTTCTGGCTAATGGACAATCTGGGTTTAACGCAAATTTGGAATTAGTCTCTTACCAGTCAAATGAGCTCAAATTATGACAAGAATTTAGAAGTCGTAGGATGTGGTGAGGCACGAACCGCATCATTTGGCACGCGAGCGATGCGGTTCCTTCGTCACCGCATCCTACCGTCCTACATTTGGTTCCGGCTCGTCCGGCTTAGGTTGGTGCAATATGCGAAGTGCATTGCACCGGATAAACACATACGGTGCAATGCGCTCCGCTTATTGACGCCCTACTACGCAGGCTGCGTTATCAACGGGCTTTTCTGCCTATCGCCTCGACCATCGCCTCGCCCAGGCCGGCAGGTGATTGGGCTACCACCACGCCGACCGCTTCCAGTGCGGCCATCTTGTCCGCCGCCAGCCCCTTGCCGCCGGCGATGATCGCGCCGGCATGTCCCATGCGCTTGCCCTTGGGCGCGGTCTGTCCGGCGATGTATCCGGCCACCGGCTTGGTGATGTGCGCCTTGATGTATTCCGCCGCCGCTTCTTCGCGATTGCCGCCGATTTCGCCGACCATGATGATCGCCTCGGTCTCGGGATCGTCCTGGAACATCTTCAGGCAGTCGATGAAATCCAGCCCCTTGATCGGGTCGCCGCCGATGCCGATGCAGGTGGATTGTCCAAGACCGAGCCGGGTTGTCTGATACACCGCTTCGTAGGTGAGCGTGCCGGAGCGCGACACCACGCCGACCTTGCCTTTTTTGTGGATGAAGCCTGGCATGATGCCGATCTTGCATTCGCCCGGTGTGATGATGCCGGGACAGTTCGGGCCGATCAGTATGGCATCGTTGGCGCGCAACGCGGCTTTGACGTTGAGCATGTCCAGCACCGGAATGCCCTCGGTGATGCAGACGATTACCCTGATCCCTGCATCTGCCGCCTCCATGATACCGTCCGCAGCGAAACCGGGCGGCACGTAGATCATCGTGGCGGTCGCGCCGGTGGCACGCACCGCGTCGCGCATGGTGTCAAAAACCGGCAGGCCGAGGTGAGACTGGCCGCCCTTGCCCGGCGTCACGCCGCCGACCATCTTTGTGCCGTAGGCGATTGCCTGTTCGGAGTGGAAAGTACCCTGTTTGCCGGTGAAACCCTGACACAGGACTTTGGTATTTTTGTTTACGAGAACGCTCATGAAAAAATCCTTAAAATTTTATAGTAGGGTGCGCTGTGCGCACCAAGGTGCGTGAAACGCGCCTCCGACACGTTACTGGCGCAGCCAGCCGTTTGCGGGAGGAGGTGCGATGCGGTCATTCCCGCACCCGTCGCATTCGCGCACCGTGTCATGACCGCACCCTACGTTTATTGCACCGCCGCCACTGCACGTTTGGCCGCATCGGTCATGTCGCTGGCGGAGATCACGCCAACACCGCTCTCGGCCAGCATCTTCTGCCCCAGCTCGACATTGGTGCCTTCCAGCCGCACGATTACCGGCACTTTCACGCCCACATCCTTGACAGCGGCGATGATGCCCTCGGCGATGATGTCGCAGCGCATGATGCCGCCGAAAATATTGACCAATACAGCCTTGACGTTGCTGTCGGACAGGATGATTTTGAACGCCTTGGCCACCACCTCCGCCGTAGCGCCGCCGCCGACATCGAGGAAATTGGCGGGCTGGCCGCCGTGCAGCTTGATCAGGTCCATGGTCGCCATCGCCAGCCCTGCGCCGTTGACCATGCAGCCGATGTTGCCGGACAGGGCGATGTAGCTGATGTCGCATTCTTTCGCGGCGACTTCTTTCGGGTCGATCTGGCTATTGTCGTTCATCGCGGCCAGCTTCTTGTGGCGGAACACCGCGTTGTCGTCAACGCCGATCTTGCAATCGAGCGCCACCAGATTGCCCGCCGCGGTCACGATCAGCGGATTGATCTCGGCCATGGCCAGATCATTGTCCATGAACAGCCGGTACAGGTTCTTGGCCAGCTTGCCGAACTCGGCGATCTGCGTACCTTGCAGCCCGAGACCGAAAGCCAGTGCGCGGCACTGAAAATCTTGCAGGCCGAGCAGCGGGTCGCAGAATTCTTTCAGGATTTTTTCCGGAGAGTGTTCGGCAACTTCCTCGATCTCCATGCCACCCTCGCTCGATGCGACCAGCGCGACGCGCTCGGTTTCGCGATCCACCGTCAGGCTGATGTATAGCTCACGCGCAATCGGCAGCGTTTCTTCGATCAGCAGGCGCGACACCATCTGTCCTTCCGGCGCATTCTGGTAAGTCACCAGCTGTTTGCCCATCAGCGCATTGACTGCATCATTGACCGCCTCGCGCGATCTTACCAGCTTCACCCCGCCAGCCTTGCCGCGCCCGCCGGCGTGAATCTGTGCCTTGACCACCCAAGCGTCGCCGCCCAATTCCGTTATCGCACCACCCACCTGGGAAGCGCTGTCTATCGCCGCGCCGCGCGGTGTGGCGATGCCATATTCGCGCAGCACCTGCTTGGCCTGATATTCATGCAAGTTCATTTGAATTTCCTAAAGTAAGTTTAAAACATCTTGAGAAAGGGGAAGGGAGAAGGGGGAAGGGGGAAGGGTAAAACCCTCGAATCCTCCGCCGTTACCTTTGAGCGCCAAAGGCGCGATCCCTTCCCCCTTAACCCTTCCCAGCTTCAAATAGCCGCCAACGCCGCATTGAAGGTTGCGCTGGGGCGCATGGCCTTCGAGGTCTTTGCAAAATCAGGGTGGTAGTAGCCGCCCATATCCACCGGTTTCCCTTGGGCTGCGACCAACTCGGCATTGATCTTCGCCTCGCTTTCCTTCAGCGTCTTCGCCAGCGGAGCAAACTTCGCCTGCAACTCCTTGTCCTTGGTCTGTGCGGCCAGTGCCTGCGCCCAGTACAGGGCGAGGTAGAAGTGGCTGCCCCGGTTGTCCAGTTCGCCGACCTTGCGGGCCGGTGACTTGTTGTTGTCGAGAATCTTGCCGTTGGCTTCATCCAGCGCATCGGCCAGAACCTGCGCCTTCGCGTTCTTGAAGGTCTGTGCGAGATGTTCCAGAGACACGCCGAGCGCCAGGAATTCACCCAGCGAATCCCAGCGCAGATAGCCTTCTTCACGGAACTGCTGCACATGCTTGGGTGCGGAGCCGCCTGCGCCGGTTTCGAACAGCCCGCCGCCGCTCATCAGCGGAACGATGGACAGCATCTTGGCGCTGGTGTTCAGTTCAAGGATCGGGAACAGGTCGGTGAGGTAATCGCGCAGCACGTTGCCGGTGACGGAGATCGTATCCTTGCCCTGACGGATGCGCTCCAGCGAGACACGCACTGCTTCCACCGGCGTCATGATTTTGATGTCCAGACCGCTGGTGTCGTGATCCTTGAGATACTTTTCGACCTTCGCGATGATCTGCGCATCGTGTGCGCGGTTTTTGTCCAACCAGAAGATCGCCGGTGTATTGGAGAGTCGTGCGCGGGTAACGGCCAGTTTGACCCAGTCCTGAATCGGCGCATCCTTGGTCTGGCACATGCGGAAGATGTCGCCCTGCTCTACTTTCTGCTCCAGCAACACCTTGCCCGATGCGTCAACAACGCGCACCGCGCCGTTGCCAGCCATCTCGAACGTCTTGTCGTGCGAACCGTATTCCTCGGCCTTCTGCGCCATCAGGCCGACATTGGGCACGCTGCCCATCGTCACCGGATCGAGAGCACCGTTCTTCCGGCAATCTTCGACGGTCGCCTCAAATACGCCGGCATAACAGCGGTCGGGAATCATCGCCTTGGTGTCGTAAGGCTTGCCATCGACACCCCACATCTTGCCGCCATCGCGGATCATTGGTGGCATGGAGGCGTCGATGATCACGTCGCTGGGCACGTGCAGGTTGGTGATGCCCTTGTCGGAATTGACCATCGCCAGTTGTGGCTGTTTTTTGTAGCAAGCCTGGATGTCGGCTTCGATCTCGGCGCGCTTGGTTTCCGCCAGCGTGGCGATTTTTGCGAGCAGGTCGCCGAAGCCGTTGTTGACGTTGACACCCAGCTCCTTGATGGTCGCGGCGTTCTTCTCGAAAACATCCTTGAAATAGACAGAAACAGCATGGCCGAACATGATCGGGTCGGAAATCTTCATCATCGTGGCCTTGAGGTGCAATGACAGCAACACACCTTTCTTTTTCGCGTCCGCGATCTGCTCTTCGTAGAACGCGCGCAACGCGCGGCGGCTCATGACTGCCGCATCGATCACCTCGCCTGCCTTCAATGTGGTCTTTTCCTTCAGCACCATAGTCTTGCCGTCTGCACCAATGAACTCGATGCGCACGGGGCCGGCTTCGGAAACGGTGACGGATTTTTCACTGCCGTAGAAATCCCCACTATTCATGTGCGCCACATGGGTCTTCGAATCCGGGTTCCAGACACCCATCTTGTGCGGATTCTTTCGCGCATAATTTTTGACCGAAAGCGCCGCGCGGCGATCCGAGTTACCCTCACGCAGCACGGGATTGACGGCGCTGCCGAGCACCTTGCCGTAACGCGCCTTGATTTCCTTCTCGGCATCGTTCTGCGGATTTTCCGGGTAGTCCGGAACGTTGTAACCCTGTGACTGCAATTCCTTGATCGCCGCTTTCAACTGGGGAGCCGATGCGCTGACATTCGGCAGCTTGATGATATTGGCTTCCGGCTTCAGTGTCAGCTCGCCCAGTTCGGTCAGTTCATCACCGATTTTTTGGCTCGGGGTCAGGTTTTCGGGAAAGTTCGCGAGTATCCGTCCTGCCAGGGAAATATCCCTGGTTTCGACGGCAACACCTGCTGCCTTGGTGAAGGCTTGAACGATAGGGAGCAATGAATAGGTTGCCAGTGCAGGTGCCTCATCGACCATCGTGTAAATAATTTTTGCGGTTGTCATAATTTATTCCTCTTCAGTTATGTAATGTAGGTCGGGCTCTGCCCGACATGTCGGGCAAAGCCCGACCTACAATCTGGGTTCAGGCCGCCTTCATCTGACTGGCGAACAACGAAAGCGCTCCGCCTGCCCGGATCATCGGGATATCTTCCTTACCCTGCGCAAGCTTGAGAGGAATATCGCCGACGCCGCTAACCACCAGTTTGAGCTTGCCGCTTTCCAGACCGGAAGTGTCGAGAGCCACTTTTGCGCCTTGTTGGATGCGCTCAAGATCGGCCGGATTTTCGAATGTCAGCCCCAGGATGCCGAAGTTGGCGAGGTTGGCCAGGTGGATGCGCTCGAAGCCCTTGGCCACGATGGCACGTATCCCCAGGATGCGCGGACACAGCCCGGCGTGCTCGCGCGAACTGCCCATGCCGTAGCCATCGCCCGCCACGATGAAGCCATGACCGCCTGCATCGCGTACTGCCGCAGCCCTGGCGCTGAAAGTCTTGTCGGCCTGGATGAAAGTAGCCTGCTTGGCGTACTCGTCAGCATTGGAGCGCAGGGACAGATATTTGCCCGCTGGCTGGATCAGGTCGGTGGTGACTTCGTCGCCGAGCTTGAGCATGACTTCGCCTGCCAGCTTCGCCGGCAATGGATCCAGCGTCGGCAGTGGCGCAATGTCGGGGCCGTAGCGCATCACCACCTTGGCGGCTTCAGCAGGCGGCAATGGCGCCTGATAGGCACCCATATCGACCACCGGCGGAACTTGCTTGAAGGCAAGGTCGCCTTTGAATAGATCGCGCGGGTCTGTAATACAGCCCATCACGGCGCTGGCTGCGGCGGTAACCGGGCTGACCAGATGCACGGCAGCGCTCTCGGTTCCCGAACGTCCGGCGAAGTTGCGGTTGGCGGTGGATAGCATCACGCCATTGCTGGGCGGGCTGAAGCCTTGACCGATACAGGCGCTGCAGGCATTTTCCAAAACGCGAACGCCGGCGGCGTAGAAGATTTCAATGTAGCCGGCTGCCGCCAGTTGGCGTGCGATGGCTTGCGAACCGGGCGCGATGGCGGTGTCAACCTTGACTTTCCGTCCGCGCAGAATTTCGCCGACGCGGGCCAGATTTTCGTAGTTGGAATTGGTGCAACTGCCGATGAACACGGTATCGATGGGCAACCCGGCATGCTTGGATACGGGTTCCATGGACTTCAGGCGCGGATAGAGCGCGATGGTGGGCTCCAGCGACGACAGGTCGATCTCGACAGTACGGGTATAGGTTGCGCCCGCATCGGCGGCCAGCGGCTTGTAGTCGCCCGCGCGCTTTCTGCCTTCGAGGTATGCCTTGGTGATCTCGTCGGAGGGGAAGATCGAAAAGGCGACGCCGCCCTCGGTTCCCATGTTGCAGATGGTGGCGCGATCGGTGACATTCAGGCTCTTCAGTCCCGGCCCGGTGTATTCCAGGCAGATGTCCTTGTTGCCCTTGATGCCGATCACCTTGAGCACGTTCAGGATCACGTCCTTGGCGAGCACACCCGGATGCAGCGCGCCGGTGAGGCGCACTTCCACCACTTGCGGCATTTCAATCTTGTAGGAAGTGCCCGCCATCGCAAAGCTCACGTCCGTGCCGCCCGCCCCCAGAGCCAGCATGCCCATGCCGCCGGCGTTGGTGGTGTGCGAGTCGGAGCCGATCACCGATTTACCGGGAACCGCGAAGTCCTCAAGGAACACGCTATGGCAGATGCCGTTGCCACCGCGCGAGAACCAGCAGCCGTATCTCTTGCTGAAGGTTTCGAGGTAACGATGATCGTCGCCGTCGATGTAGCCGACTTGCAGGGTCTTGTGATCCACCACGATGACAGAGATGGTCTTCACCCGATCCACGCCCATTTTCTCGAAGGCAAGCGCGGCAGCCGTGCCGGTGGCATCCTGATAAAGGGTATGGGTGAACTGGATCTCCAGCGGTTGCCCCGGTGCGGGGAGTTGTTTCAACCCTCCGGCCGCATTGGCCAGCAGGATTTTTTGTGCAACATTAAATGCAGTCATAAAAGCTCTCCAGAATTATTGCTTCAAATAAAAATCAGTAGTCGTCACAGGACGGGTGATAAAGCAGTGCAACCCCTCGGAGATTGATGAACTGTATGATGGGTTACGCGCTGTGCTCCACCCATTCTGCGTTCCTCTCCAAATAGCCGCATTAATAAAAATAAGATTATCGCGTAAAAGTTGTGGGTTTTCCAATGGTTTGTAGTCAATCTCGCAGGCCTTAATATAACCTCCTGTTTCGCATTCTGGATAAGCATCCGGAACTGGCGGGAGAAATTCGCTGTAGTGGCTTTGGGTTAGGCAGGAACAACAATGAAACCGTGGCCAACTCCTTTCCACGAATTTAATGCGAACCCGACTCTTTTGGCTCTGTCCATGGATTTAATCCGTCCCCATCCTCCTTTAGCTGTGAATCTATTGTGGTATTTATTTTTTGTTTTTGTTGACCCTATTTAGCACTTAACCCAAGGTACGCAAGATTCAGAACACCCAATCCAGTGCTCTTGAACAATCCCGGCTCTATGCTTCTCAACAAGATGCCACAAAGATAAACATGGACTATTGATAGGTAGATCATTCAGCGCGTTGCCATAGTTTAGATACTGAGACTGAAAAAGATCTCGCCTTCCAGTTTGCGGCGAACTAAGTTGTATCTCCAGTGTGTCCTTGATAGGCGCAATCATGGCAACCAGCTTTGGAAGCTTGTTTGCCATAAAAATTCCGGCAGGGTCTATATCCATAAAAGCCAAGACGGAAAGGTTTATGTGATTCAAAAAGTGCTGGACGTTATCAAGCCGACTTTCATTAGGGTCGCCGTGATAGATAACCAACGGCGAACAAAATGCTTCAGGTAGATCAAACTTCGTTTCATGTATCCGATTGAAGTTTTCGTAGTTCTCAACCACCATGACGCATGAGTGTTCTATCTGCTCAGCAATCTTTGTCCAATCCACATCAAGGTGGCTCTCGACTGGTAGTCGAATGGACTCACCACCAATCATTAGCGGTTGCCCCACCAGGGATTTTATCGAAACCCTGTTTTGCTTGATCGGTGCACCACCGGCCTTCTCGTTTGGGGTAACTTCAAGCCTTTCGCTTCGTGGCATTCCTGCGAGGTCAACCTGCCCAACTGAAAATCCTTTGGCCTGTAGCCAAGCACGCATTTCGGCCTTGTCTGTTTCTGTGAAATAAACTGATTTGCCACGCTTGGTTCCTATGCCTGCATCAACGAGTCTTTGAGATGTTGCTGTCAACAGAGTCCGTTTGTCATCTTTGGACAGAATTCGTTGCATTGCTTCGGCGAGTTTTTGATCGAGCATCACGCAGCCTTTTTCGACGCAATCACATCTTTGACCAAAACGTTCCCATCAAATACGGGATGTTGTTTGGCCTCCAAGCGGAGAAACCATTTGCCTGCTTTCCCTTTGTTGTCATGTTCAGACAGTACACGAAGCAACCAGATTTCTTCCTTGATACCATCGAGGATAACCGGATTGGAAGCCCACCAATCCCTTGCCGATATGCCCTGAACAGATTTTCCGGCTTCCTTGAAATAGATGCGAACCGCTCTACGGATTGGCGATTCAGGAGGCTCTACAACTGTATTCCCTGAAGCATCTTCAATTTGTCCTGCGGGCCTAGTCTTCTTATTCCTCGTGCCTGCTGTTGCGGGAATCGTGCGTGCGATTGCTGCAAGCGTTTCCTCCGCCTCTGGTGCAGATACATCAGGGCTGGACTGTATAGATAGGGGGCTAGCACACTTCAACCAATCTTCCGGGTCAGCAACTTCATCCCAAGCTTTCGGTTCCCAATCAGGATTGCGATTCAAATGCAGTGCGAAAGCCCGTACACGCTTTGCCCGTTCCTCAATCTTACGAAACTCAAAAAGATACTGGTTCAAAAGTTCTAGGGTGGACAGCAGGGATTCCCGAAATGCCGGAATACGATCCGCCAACAACGCTCTAAACGATAGAGCGAGTTCTTCATGTCCTTCCAATTGCTCCCCGATGTCCGAGAAGTGAAAACTCTCCAACAGATTCACCAACTCCTGGGTTCTTTGCTGGTAGTGAAGGTTTTGTCGCTTCTTCTCGGCAATGGTTGAGACTGCCGCAAAACGAGTGGCAACTTGGGCTTGGAGAATGATCAGTTCGTCATCGATAGCATCTGCAATATCACTGATGGCTTCTCTGATTTCCACCTCGTAGCGTTCGCAATCAGCATCGCGGCCTTCCTGAAATGCAATAGAATGTTCCTCAACTAGATTTGCTAGACGCTGAAAGTAACCACCAATGTTTGCGCCCATAGAAAACAGGCGCTCAGTGTTCAGTGCAGCGTTAAGGAAGTGACGGAAGCTAGCCCGAAGCTGGAAAGCATCCCGAATATCTGGAGACAAAAGTCTGAGTTGTCTCAGCCGCTCAATACCACGGACATTTTCATCTGATTTATGGATTCGCCCTTGGTAATACGCGGCAGAGATTATGTCACTACTCGCAGCAAGTTTTGCGAGCAACATGGCGACAGGATCTTGGTTGCTCAAACGAGCCTCCTCTGTTCAGGCATATCCTCTTGCTCCTGAGAAGATGGGTCTGTGATCCCTTCGTTTTCCATCAGAAAATCGATTATCTGATAGTAGTAATCAAGCTTGCCAGTGAAGCGATAAGATTCCTGCTCCCTGTTGACAAGCACCAGATATCCCCAGCGCTCCATTTGTTGGATGACTTTGTCCAACATGCCTTTTGCAGAGGCTTCGGTTACCGTAAATTCTTTACCCATCATTCCAAACTCGCGCAGCACTTCAAGGAGATGGGCATTTTCAGTAACAGCCTTGAGCAACATAGCGTATTCAAGCCGATCTCCGGGAGCCGGGCTGATATCCTTTTTCTCCGCCTCCATGCAGAGCGTAATAAAATGGATCAATGGGCGAAAAGTCTGCTTGATACTCGCAAAGATACGCTTAACCTCAGTACGTTCATTCTGACCAATGCGCTTCCACGTCACATAGTAGGCTTGGTCATTTTGAGTTTTTGCCAGACACCGACCAATCTTGTCCAGAAATTCGGAAATATCCTCTTGAGCGTTTTCGGTGCTCAACCAACGAAAGGCCTCTGGGGATGACGATTCGCAAATGAATGCGCCCTCAAGCAGGCGAAGCGCGACTTGTTCAAACATTGGACACCTCTTCTTCGGTATCGTCTTCAGACTCTTCTTTGTCGAGATCAATTAGCCCGACTTTACGTCCCGGAAGAATCTTGTAGTTCCGCTCAAACAGTTCTGCCAGATCAAGATCGACATCCGGGAATGCCGAAATCATAACGATGTTGTTGCGCGTCAGAAGATCAAGCAATGTCTTGGCATTTACGTAGCTTAAATCCTTTAGCTCGTCGACCACGAAAGGCACTACCACTGGCTCCTTGCGTCGAATTCGATTCACAAAACCAATCAACACCACACAGAGAATGACGTAGGACAAACCGTTACTACTCATATTGGCCAGTTCGTGTTCGTTACTGGCTGTTCTGGTGCCTTGGTCATTCACATTCGCACTGATCTTCAAACTGATCAGGTCAACTGGATCGGCGATCAAGCCTTTTTCCTCACTGAGTACCATAGAGACTTCTTTTGCAGCAGCAACAAAGCTTGCAGGCGGCAAGGCCGAGTCCCCTTGGGTGTGCCAGGCATCGTACTCATGGTGCAAATTCTCGACTGCTTCCCAATAATTCTGGGTATCAACATAAGCTCGAATATCTGTTGTCACATCAGCAATGCTGTCAAAAACCTTTCCCTCTTCAAGATTTGCTTTCAGATCGGAGGCAAAGATAGAAACGTTCCGCTTGAAATCTTCCAAGCTCTTCCAAAAGTGCGAAATATTTTGGGCCATCGTCTTGCCAAGTTGCAGCAAGGAAGTTCGATTGGTGGCATGTTCGTTGTTGAACCAGTTACGGAATATCTCAATCCATTCATGCTCCTTACCGTGGCGCGGAGCCCCCATCGCTCGCAATGATGTTGCGTAGAATTTTTCCGGGCCGGTACCAACAACTGAGCACATCTGACGACGAATATCTTCTACAAACTTCCGAATATTTTCGTGGCTCTCATCGAGAATCGCTTGCAATCGCTTGCGGTCAGCGCCCAAAGTCTCAATCCCAATACCCTGCTCAAAACCAGCACTCAACGTGTCATTGTCGATTGGCCAATGCGAGAGTCCCTTCAAATTATTCTTGGCGTTTCGCTGAATAGCGGCGCACGTGTCCGCCAGTCGTATAGCCTCATCAATGGCTTTTTGCTTTTGCTGCAAAACAGCATACCGTTCTTTGAGGAGCTCTTCATTTTCACGCTTGCAACTACTTTCCTCTGCATATGCTGCCTGCCATTCTTGCTGTTTAACGGTTTTCTGAGACCAAATGTTTCCCAGCCAATCGCGATATTGGCTGACGTATGACCGAAAACTTTCCGCTCCTTCAATGCAGGAATTCAGGCCGCTAATTCGTGTTCTGATTCCTGTGAGCACGTCTGTCGAAACACCTTTGTTTAGTAGGCACTCATCTCGATCCTTGGAAATTTTCTCAAGCTTTTTGGATAGATCGGCATCAACAAATTTTCTCTTTGTTTCGATTTCGGCCAACTTGGTGTCTTCATCTGCCTTTTCTTGTGTCAGTGATTCTTTGTGAGCATTCTCCGCACGAGACAACTCTTCTTTGTGATCCTTCTTGGTGGCCTCGACAGCTTGTTCCGCTTGCACTAGTTTTACTCGGCATACTTTCAGTTTTTCTTCCGCCCTGGCAATCGCCATTCGTTTGCTTTCGATCAGTCGCTTTTCAGCACCCAAAACATTCTGATCTGCCGTTGACTTGGCATTTTTGGCGACTGCGATAACCGCATCGTGCATTGCGACTGCATCTTTTGCCTTGTCGAACTTAGCCTTTGTCTCTGCCAAATTCTTTTTGTCTTCCTCGACCTCACTGGCACGGCTCTCAAGTCGATTACGCGCTAGCTTGATTTCCTGCTGAAGGATTTCTTCGGAAGTAAATCGTCCAGACTTTAATCTATCGAGTTCGATGCCAATCCCATAGAAATCATCTCCATCACCAACAACAGGGGACAGGTCTGTACGCAACAGGGTTTCTTCCGAAACCAGACGTCCAATGCTTGCAGCCCAGTTAGGCTTATTGCAACGAAGAAAGCCAAGCAATGTGTCTTCCCCCGCATTGTCGGCAGCCAACAATTTATCCAGTTCTTCCTGGATTTTTTCAATTGCAACTTCGCCACTGCTGACCTGAAGTTCAAAATCATCAAAGGCACGCTTGATATTCTGGTGGGCCTTGTGCAGAGTCTCCGTTCCATTGCGTAGATTTTCTAGGTTATCATTAGCCTCTATCTGCACCTGTCGTTCTGCATCCAAAGTTGCTTGAATGTCCGGGTCTGGCAAGGCATTACGAACTTCAACCACCAACCCGGCTTCTACGGTACGAAGCTCAGAAGCTTTGGCGGAAATCGCCCCCAATTCGGATTCCTGGCGGCTTCTGATAGTCTTGGTGTTCGCCTGATAGAGTTCAGCAAGCTCATCCTTCCGCTTTGAGCTAGCTTGATAGGCATCGCCACGAGCAGCATCCAGTTTCGATTTCTCCTCCCTAGCGTAGTTCTTAGCTTCGGTCTCCATGTCGTCAAAAATTTCGGTGACGGATTTGACCTCCTCCTCAAGGTCATTTAACTGCTTCTTGAGGGGAGCAAGTTCAGCAAGTAAGCTAGGCAAGGAATCAACCTTAGCAGCTTTATCATCGGCACCATTCTTGACATACTGGCTCTTGCGACCGTCAATCTGATCGACGAGTTCTTTTGCCTGTTTTGCTTTGGACGCAGCTTCGATCTTCTTATCGACGACTTCTTGCAGTCGTTTTTCATAGACTTTCTCGGTTGCAGACTTGTCTTCCTTGGCAGCAATTACAGCTTGCTCGGCAAGAAGTGCCTGCTGCTCAAAGTGGTCATGCAACAGTTTGAATCGTGCATGGAGTTTCGAAAACTCTGTCTCAGCCATACGGCGATGATGATCAGACTGTTCGAGCTCAGCCATGGCCGGAGCCTTCTCCATCAGCGCATGGTGTGCTTCATATTCGCTCACCCAATGCAGCAGGTCTTTCTTGCCAGTCCTAAGCGAGAACCCCTCATCGTTGTCCAGGATGGACGAAACGATCATGCGTTTCAGGTCATGGAATGTCGTTGCCCGTTGAAGGATGCCAGTGACGATCCGCTCCATATGGGTAAGTTTTCCAGTGCCGCCAGTAAAGGAAAATCGTCCCGCAAGATTCTTGTGTTCACGCCCGGCAGTGTTCTGAATGATTTGGCGATAGGCATGCAACGTGAGCGGTTTTGAATCATAGACACCCATCTTATCGAGATGCCGATACAGGTTACTCGTTTGCACCAATGAGTTCCCATCCTTGAAAAGCTCTGGCTTGTACTCGCTATCGATAAAGCGATAAACCACACCATCGCTTTGCCCATCAGGGTGAATGACAGCCAAGACTTTTTGATTCCGCCGCAGGTACTCAAAGATGACGTAAGAGGCGGTGGATGGAAAGTAGTATCGGCTAAACTTCTCCATAACAGCATCGCCGCGAATGATTCTGGATGGGCTCTCACCAAGGAACATCGGGATGAGTCGCAGGAGCGTAGTTTTACCTGCTCCGTTTTCGCCGTTAATGGTTATGTGTCCGCTTACGTCTAGTTCGGCAATCCGATTCCGGCAGTATGAGTCGATCAGAATCAGGCGGGTCAGTCTAAAGTCCAAATCAGTCCCCTTCCAATGCGTGGCGTATCTTGCATGTATGGCGCAAGGAATAGATAGTGAAGCTTGCAATCATGTTATTCCCTTAAATAACAAACTTGCTGGTTAGTCGTTCCCGCTGGTGCGGGAACTCGCGCAAGCTCCTGTTCTGATTACCCGCCGTGTTCGCTCAGTGCTTTGCGGCGCGGTTATGTTGCGGCGGTTGCGCAAGTGGGATGCACCTTAAATGAGCCGGGGAGAAGTTGCAACGGCAATGGAAGCACGCCCGCTTACCTGTATTCACAGCGATTTGATGAATTCCAGTGCCTCGGTGGGGCTGACGATACGAATGCCCTTGTATTGACCGCCAAGGCTGTGCAAATGTTTGTCGCCCGAGACAATCAAATCCGCTTGTGCTGCCACGGCGCAGGCAATGACATGATCATCGTCCGGATCGTTCTCGATCACACGCGGCACATTGTCTGGCGCGACCATGTGCGCCATGCGTCGCAATTCACTGACGATGCTCAACGACGTCAAACCAGCTTGAGCCAAGCGCGCGGCGAATTTATCGCGCGTGAGCACATCGAGTAGTTCCGCCAGCAACATGGTGCTGCTACACATTTCAAATGTTTGTGTTCTTGCTCCGTCAAGCAGGCGACGCGGCGGGCCGCCTGCGGAGATCACGCCAGAGACCAACGTGTTAGTGTCGAGCACAACCCGCACGATCAGGTTCGTTGCGTTGTGCGTTCTTGGCGTGCTGCCTGAATCTCAACGTTGATCTCATCATCGGAGATCTGAGGCAGGTTCAGTGCATCAAGCTTGGCGAGCGATTCACCCAGCCGCGCTCCGGCAGCGCTACGCATCTCGCGCACCGCCAAAAACTCCACGAAATCTTCCACCTCGGCCAGCCGCTGCGGCGGCAGTTCTTGTAGCTTCTGAATCAGCGTGGGGGCTATTGCGTTCATCTTGATCTCCTCAAACTGTTAAACATGTTAATCATAGCAATAACGGAGGCAGAGTAACACTCTATCGAGCAGGGAAGAAGTTGCAACGGTTGCGGGTGAGGTGAGTGGCGGTTCGACAGGCTGATGGAACAACTAGCCATTCGACTAAACTGTCAAAACACGACAGCAAAGCCGCTGGTTATCACCGCGAACGGTAATGACTTTTCTTGGATGAAAAATGGGGATGGCATATTAAATCCATCTCCACCCCTCCCCTTGAAGGGGAGGGAGCTGTCTCAGCTTCCTATGAAACGTGGCTGCACTGCGAAGCCGGAGTGCGGGTATCCATATTGCGTCCGCGGTTGATGTGGTCGTCGATTTCGCCTGCACATCCTGCCATGCGGCCAAACAGGAATGCGGTGAATGCCGCCATTTCCATAGAGCTCTCGCTGAATTCGCCCTTGCGGTAGCGCGCCCACAGGAGTTTCAGCAGCATCGCGGCGATGATGGCATCGATGTTTACGCAGAACACATTGGCTGTCACGCCGTTGTCGAACAGGGCCTGAACCAGCGTCCTGTAGTAATCGTGGAAAATGTTTTTCTCGCCACGTTCTTCGAACAAGCTTGCGATGTAGACTTCGCGCGGGTCTTTGTTGACCAGGTGCCCCTTGAATACCGGGTGATTGACACCGGGAATGTTGCGTACCGGCAGGCCGAGTGCCTTGCCGGCCTTCTTCTCCTTGTTGAATGCCAGTGCGAATTCGGTTGCCATTGCCTTGAGGTCAATGCCGGGGTTGGCGGCGCTGGCATCGGCCAGCGAGGTGTTCTTGAAGCTCTCGATCAGGAACTGGATGCCCTCGTAGCCGTTGCCGCCGTGGGCGAAGCCGGTGTGCGTGAGGAAGCCGATCATGCCTTTGTTGATCTGCACCCGCTCCGGCGATTCCGGGCCGTCAGCCGATACCGCGCCCTTGCAGCCCTGGGCAGAGATGGTGCCGACACCGTTGGAAATAATCAATCCAAGCATGACCTGGAACGGGAACAGATTTGACGGTGTTGGCTTCTCGCCGAGCAGAGAGAGATAGGCCATCTGGGTAGCGGTCCAGGACTCCAGCATTTCTTCGGTGCTGATACCGCAGAACTTGCCCGGCTGGTGGTGCTTGCCCTCGGCTGCGGCTCCGATAATGGCTGAGAACAGGTTGGCATACCAGGGCAAATTACGCACAGTCAGGCGCGAGATACGCTTGCGGATCAAGGGCTCCCACGCGATGGTGGTGGTGAGCGCGGCGATCACTGCATCCGCTGTCGGGTGGCCTTTCAGGCTGCGCAGATAGCGCACGAAGACCGATTTGCCTTTGCGTTTGTCGAATGCTTTGAGCATCGCTTCGGCTTGCGCATCCGGTGCTTTGCCCAGCAGGGCTGCGAGTTGTTCTGGGCTGGCCGTGGCAGGCGTAATTTTTGCCTGCTCGTCGTCGCCCGTAGGCAGGCCGGAGTAGGCGAACAGTTCGGTCAACGTATCGGCGGCATTGCGTGCGCCGTCGACGCGCTTCGGACCGAGCAGTGCGACTGCCGCGCTGATCACCGTGTTGGGGGCGTTGCCGGCCTCGCGTGCTGCATCGGCGGCAGCCAGCATGGCTTCACCATGGAGATTAACTCGCGCCGCAATTGCGATATTGAACAGGGCGTTATCGTTGTCATCGTTGAGCTCGCGCACCAGTGCCATGCACAGGTTGGATTCCAGCGGCTGCTTGGCAGTGTCCAGGATGGATATGTTGTTGACCTTGGTGACCTGGGTCTTCGGATCCATCACCGAACTTCCAGAACAGTCTTTCATCGGCTGGCGCGGGAAAATGGCGCCCACATGTTTGAGCAGTTCGGCGATTTGTTCGTCATAGGGCGACATCGCCTTGACTACGGGAATATTCAACGCAGGCGGAAGTTTCAAACCTTGATCGTCGCCAAACCACGGCTTCAACTCAAGATTGCCTTCCGGCGGGAAGTCGCGGTCGATGCCGTTCAGTTTCATCACCGCAGTCAGCGCCAGCGGGATATGCGAAATGTTGGTGACCACCGCGCCCTTTTTCGAGCACACCTGGTTTTCGGGCGTGAACAGATCGGTCACGCCAAATTTTTTCATGAACCAGCCTTCTTTTGCACGAGCATCATCGCCCGATCCGGCAATGGCGCCGGCATGGCCGACAGCCCGCGTCAGGTTCGCCTTCCAGCGGCCAACCACGCAGGCCACCACCGGTTTTTCAAATGTTACGGTTTCTTCGTAATAGCCGCCCGGTTCGGAGTACATCACCGCGGCCTTGGTGCGCGCGTCGTTAGCCATGCCGTAGGCAAACTCCGGAGTGGCGTAATTGATATAGACGTCCTTGCCGCTGGAAATCAGCGTCGTCGTCCCCCATCCGCCTATCGACAGGTAGTTGGCGATCGTGGTGGTGAAATTGCCGGAATTGGAATAGATGGCGATCGAGCCTTTGCGCAAAGTCTCGGCAGGGTTGTCGCCGCCCAGCGCGCCACCGATGCGCACGTTATTCCACGAGTCCGCCACGCCCAGGCAATTGGCGCCGAAAATATCCACGCCGCGCTGCTGTCCCAGTGCGCGTATTTCGCGAGCATCATGCACCGCCACCTTCTCGGTGAGAATGATGACTTTTTCGACATCGGGATTGATGCGGATCAACTCGGCGACGCCATCGCGCACTGCCGAGGGCGGCAGATAGACAACCCCGACATTGAACTTGTGCCCGGCTTCCATGCCTTCGCGCACGTTGTTGTAAACCGGAATATTGCCCGCAGGCGTCTCAACGACCTGTCCGCGGCGGCCCGGCGAAGTGCCGAACACGACGTTGCCGCCGGAATAGGCGTGGCTGACCGGCGTCACGGCGCGGGATTCATTTCCCGTGATGTTCAATACGCAGATGCGGTCTTCTTTGGTCGCAATCTCGGCCAGCGAGCGGATGCCGACGAAATATTTGAAATCTTCAATACCAGGCTTTCTCATTGCTTTTTACCTTTGCTAATTATTCAATTTCGTAGGGTGGGCACATTTCTGTGCCCACGCGCCTACCAACGATTATTGCTGTCTGCGTGGGCACAGAAACGTGCCCACCCTACGCATATCAGGCGTCGGCTGGCAAGCCCAGCATTTTCGCCACTTCAGCGCGACCGCCGCTCTTCATCCAGCGATCCGCCTCCTGGGCGTAATTCACCACGTCGGTCATCGCGGAGTCGAAGCCGAAAATTTTATACGGTATCCGCAGCGCGTCGAGCACATCCTTGAAAGCGCCCATGCCGCGTATCACATTGGGACCACCGCGACCGATCACTACATAGAGCGGCGTCGGTCCGTGTTCGCTGAAGTAATCGCGCAGCGCATCGGCCATCGCCCGGAACGTGACGAAGATGTCCGTGTTGTTGGCTTTGCCGCCAATGATGAACAGGACATTAGACTGCTTGAGGTAATACTTGAGGCAAATGCGCATCACTTGGTTCATCTTCTCGTAGGGTGGATTGCCACCAAAGTCGGAGGAGATTATGGCATCGTTGCCCAGCACCTCGGTGACCAGAGAATTTGCACCGCCACCGAATGTTGGTGCCAGGATGGTGCCCTTTTCGTTGATCACGTAAACATCGCTTTGCCCCTGGTAGGTGCGCAGCTCGTTGATCTCCTGCTCGAAGTCGTTGGCCTCGGTAACGAAGAGGTCGACGGGCAGGTTCAAGCGGTTCACGCGCGGGTCATCGCGGTCGAAGCCGCACTTGAAGTCGCAGGCCACCGGCACCAGTGAGCCGGATTTGCCTTCCATCATGCGGATGGGATTGAGTTCCAGTGCTGACATGCCGTAATGATGATACAGATCCCACAGCTTTGGCAGGTGCTGCACCAACGGCGACACGATCTCGCGCGGCGCGCCGAGATCGGACAGCGCATTGGAAACGATGAAAGACTTGAGCCCGGTCAGGGGATCGAACGGGACTTCGATGATCTGGGTCTTGTCCAGTTCCTCGATGTCCATGCCGCCGTGATGGGTGAGCGTCATGACCGGCGCGCGGTAGCGGGTCGAATCGGTGATCGAGAAGTAAACCTCATGCTTGGCCGGGATGGCTCCCTCGAAGGTAACTCCCCGCGACTTGTACATGACATTCCCAACTCTATATTCGGCAAAGTAGAGGCGCTCTTTCTCGACCAACGCCGACTTCAGGTCGCTGGCACGCCCGATCAGCCCGGACTTGCCCTTCTTGCCTATGCCACCCTTGAAGATGGGTTTGACGAAGACCGAACCGCAACGCTCGATCATGCTGTGGATTTCATGTTCGCTGGCTTCCGGCCCGAGTACCTCGGAGGCCGGAAAGTCGGCGATTTTGAGCAACTGCGCTCCGTAGAGCATGCCACTGATGTTCATAACTTCTTACCCCTTAATAATCAAATTCTATGTGGCTGGTCGTAGGGTGGGCACGGCTTTGTGCCCACGTAGAAATAACCTTCGCTGACCGCGTGGGCACAAAAAACGTGCCCACCCTACATTGCTAATATTCCTCAGGCAGATTCTTCAGCACCGCCCACGAATAGACCGGCCCCATGACGCATACATAGTCCTTGCCTACGTTACAGCGGCCGCATTTACCCAAGCCGCATTTCATCTTGTTCTCGATGGTCGTGTATATCTGTTCGTCCTTGAATCCGAGCTTGTTCAGGTTTTGGATCACGAATTTGATCATGATCGGCGGCCCGCAAGTGATTGCAATGGCGTTGTCGGGGACAGGATCCTTGTCCATCACGGCCGCCGGCACGAAGCCGCAATAGCCCTCCCAGCCCTCCTCCGCCTTGTCTATGGACAGATGCACATCGACAGACTCGCGCAGCTTCTCGAGCTCCGCCCGGTACATGATGTCGCGCGAGGTGCGCCCGCCGTAGAACACGGTGATGTTCTTGAAGCTGGCGCGCTGCGCCACCGCAGTGGTGATCACCGGCCAGATCGGCGCCAGACCGCAACCGCCGCCGATGAAGTATAGATTCTTGCCGCGCCAGTCATCAACCGGAAAGCTGTTGCCGTAAGGGCCGCGGATGCCGACGACATCGCCCACCTCCAGTTCATGGAAGGCGGAGCTGACCCGCCCCACCCGCATGATGCTGAATTGCTTGTATTCCCTGATCAGCGGCGAAGAGGCGATCGAGATCATCGATTCGCCGCGGCCGAAGATGGAGAGCATCGCGCATTGGCCGCACTCGTGATCGAAAAGTTTGCCGTCCACAGGCTCGACGCGGAAGGTTTTAATGGAGCGTTCGCCGGCCACCTCTTCCTTGATGGAGGCGACCCTGGCCAGTTGCGGAAGATAGATGTTATCCGGCATGTTCGGTTACCTTATTGACAACGGTGACAATATCGATCCCCACCGGGCATCCGCTGATGCAGCGTCCGCAACCGGTGCATTGATGCATCCCGAAATTTTCGTGGAAATACTGGAATTTGTGGTTTACCCGCTGCCGCAGCCGTGCGCCGGTGTTTTCGCGCGGATTGTGGCCGGACGAGTGCATCGTGAAATCCGGGAACTGGCAGTTGTCCCAGGTACGCACCCGCTGCCCCTTCAGCGGTGCCTTGCTTTGAACCTCGTCGTTGATATCAAAACAATGGCAGGTCGGGCACAGGAATGTGCAAATGCCGCAGCCGATGCAAGCGCGCGCCATTTCCTCCCAAAGCGGAGAGTTGAAACTCGCCTTCAGTTTGGCCGGTGCCCCATCCGGATCGTTGATCTTGCGTTGCGGATAAGCCACCGCCTCGGCATGCACCTGCTTCACTTGTTTCTGGTCAGCCGCTGCCGGCTCGGCAAAAAAACTGCCCGCCACCGACATCAGCGCCTTGCCTGTTTCGGTGATTGCTTTCACGAAGTAGCGGTCGCCCATATCGGTCATCTGAACGTCGAGGCCGTCGGTGGAAACCGGTGAGCCGCCGACCGACAGGCAGAAACAATTGGGGCTGGGCGGCTTGTTGCAGGCCAGTCCCACGTAGGCCACGTTCTTGCGGCGCGCATTGTAATAAGGATCCTCGACATGATCGGTGAATACCTTGTCCATGCGCGGCACTCCGCGGCCATCGCAAGGGCGCACGCCGAATACGGCATGGCGCTGCTCTTTCGGCAGTATCTGCGTCAGTCGCGGAGGTTCGCCCTTGATCTGTTCGAACGAGAAGAATATCTCGCGCTGGGGAAAAGCGAATCCCTTGGGCGACTGGTTGGTGTTGGGGTGGTCGAGCCGGACTGCGCCCCGGACTGCGCTATTGACCGGCTGATACGTCCAGATGCCGTCTTCCAGCACCGGCGTATGGACATCCCAGTCTGTCAGCGCGGCAATCCAGTCGTCAATCTGCTTCTTGTCTAAAATCTTTTCCATGCTGTTACCTGATGAAATCGCCGGGGTCGTTATCGAGGAAGGAGGCCACCAGCGACGGCCCTCCTATGCTTGCTCCAGGCTCGAAGCCGAACTGTTCGCGGGCTTCCCGCTCCATTTTGTTGTTGAGCAGCCGGATCGGAACGTTGACCGGGCAGGCGCGCTCACATTCGCCGCAATCGGTGCAGCGGCCGGCCAGATGCATGGCGCGCGTCATGAGATAGGTAATGTTTTCGGAACGCACCGCCGAACGCTCGATCCAGCGGATGCGGTTGGCTTTGTCTTCTGCCGTGGTTTCCGTAGTTACCGGGAAGGTAATGCTGTCCACCACGCACTCTTCGCAATAGCACATCGGGCACACCGAGCGGCACGCAAAGCAACGGATGCAGCGGTCAAAATGGTGGCTCCAGAAGTCCCAGCGTTCGGCGGTTCCCTGCGTTTCGAAACGGGTCAGCGCGGCGAACGGCTCTGCCAGTTGGCGTCCGGTCTTGTCCTCGCCGAACACTGCGTTGTGTTCCTTGGGGAAAGGTATGCGGCATTCCAGGCAACGGTCTGCCATCACCTCGCGGGCCGGCAAACGTTTCTCGCCTTCCGCAGTGATAAATACGAAATCGTCACCGTCGAAAGCAGCGTTTGAAGCCTGAAATCCGTTCAGGTGGGGAGCCAGCTTGCGCTCATCCACCACCCCGGTGCCCTCGCAGGACACGCCGATGATATAGACATCCTCGCGCTTGAAATAGTGCTCCTGCAGCAACACGACAATAGAACGCGCATCACATCCCTTGGTGACAATGGCGATAGGTGCGTTCGCAGTTTTACGGACGTGCGTCAGGAACTTGCGGTCTTCGACCAGATACAGGGACAGGTTGTGGAAACAGGTCGGATCCCACACCAGGTCGTCGGCTTGTGCGGGGTCGGTGATGAAGGCCGGCTCGGCGAGCATACCGCGAGAGCCCCGCCGATAGCCGATGACGGCGCGGACTTCGCCTTTCGCGAGCATGTCCCGCGCAGTATCGCGGATGTCCTGAATATTGATCATACTCGCTCAGCCTTCTTCAGCTTGTCCTGCGGACCGAGCGGCTGGAGGTCATCAACGAAATTCGTGATGACCTGGGCAAATTTGGCGCCCTCGGCGGCCGACACCCAGGACATGCGGAAGCGGTTCGGCTCGACACCGATGAATTCGATCAGCTGCATGATCAAATGCATCTTGCGCCGTGCCAGGTAGTTGCCCTCGATGTAGTGGCAATCGCCGATATGGCAGCCCGATACCAGCACACCATCCGCTCCCTTATTGAACGCAGACAGAATGTACATCGGCGATATGGCGCCGGTGCATGGGACTGTGATCGGTGTCGCGTTGGCCGGGTACTGGATACGCGAGACACCGGCCAGATCGCTGCCCGCCGACGAGCACCATTTGCACAGAAAGGCGACGATTCTTGGCTCATAATTTTGTTGATCAGACATCTGTTTTCCTTCTTTAAATTCCGGGAAGGGGGAAGAGGGAAGTGGGAAGGGCGAACCCTCCACGCTGCTGTTACCCTTCTCCCTTTACCCTTCTCTCTTCACGTCTCTCAAGCCAAACACGCCTCTATCATTTCGTGTATCTGCAACTGCGTGACATTCTTGACATCGATGGCGGCACGCAGACAGGTGGCCGAGCAACTGCCGCAGCCCTCGCAAAGTGCTTCGTTCACCACCGCCTTGCTGCCTTCCAGCCGGATCGCCGTGAAGGGGCACGCGTCAACGCACATCCCGCAACCGGTACAGTGTGAACGGCGTACCTTGGCGATCAGCGGCGAGCGGCTGAGGGTAGACTGCGAGAGCAACGCGATTACTTTGGCGGCTGCCGCGCCCGCCTGGGCGACGGTCTCCGGGATATCCTTGGGAGCCTGGGCTGCGCCTGCCAGATAGATACCTCCCGTAACGCTCTCGACCGGCCGCAACTTGGGGTGAGCCTCGGCCAGGAAACCATCCTTGTCGCGGCCGATCTTGAGTATCTTGGCAATATCTATGGTGCCCTTCGACGGAACCATGGCGAGCGCCAGCACTACCATATCGGCATCGATTTCCACGTTTTGGCCGGATAGGGTGTCGGTGCCGAGTACGCGAATCTTGCCGTTATGCCGGTAGAGTTTGGAGACGCGGCCACGCAGGTAGAGGGTATCGTCGTCCTCCATGGTGCGCTGCACAAATTCTTCGTAGCCCTTGCCGCCGGAGCGGATGTCGATGTAGAACACGTAGGCACGTCCGTCCGGGCAATGTTTCTTGTAGAGGCGCGCGTGCTTGGCGGTGTACATGCAGCATATCTTGGAGCAATAGGCGCAATGCTTCGCGGGGTCGCGCGATCCCACGCACTGAATAAACACCACATCTTTTGGCTCTTTGTGATCGGAAGGCCGCAGCACATGTCCCTGGGTCGCGCCCGAGGCAGAGCACAGGCGCTCGAACTGCAAGCCGTCGAGCACATCCTCGATTTTGCCGCCGCCCATTTCCGGCATATTCTCCTGATCGTAGAGATCGAAGCCGGTCGCCACCACGATGGCACCCACATCCTCGGTCACCGTCTGTGGCTGCATGTCGTAGTCGATGGCACCCGCCTCGCAAACGTCCTTGCACTTGCCGCAAACAACGGGGTTCAGACCCAGACAGGCATTGATGTCCAGCGTGAAGCTGGCCGGGATGGCCTGCGCATAAGGAATGTAGATCGCGCGCCGCGCGGTCAGGTTAAGCTCGTATTCGTTCGGCACCACTACCGGGCAGACTACGGTACATTCGTCGCAAAGTTTGCACTTGTCCGGATCCACAAAAGTGGATTTCTTGAGTACCTTGACGCGGAAGTTACCCACGGAGCCCGCAACTTCCTGCACTTCGCTATAGGTCATCAGCTTGACCTTGGGATGGCGCTTTACCTCGACCATCTTGGGCGACAGAACACACTGCGAACAGTCCAGCGTGGGGAAGGTCTCGGAGAGCTGGAGCATGCGGCCGCCGATGGTGGCCTGCTTCTCGACCATGATCACCTCGATGCCGGCATTGGCGATATCGAGGGCAGCCTGAATACCGGCGATGCCCCCACCGATGACCATTGCGCGCCGTGTGACATTGACCGCAATCGCATCCATAGGCTTGTTGCGGTTAACCCGCCGCACAATACTGCGCGAAATCTTGATCGCCTTCTCGGTTCCCTTGGCCTTGTCGCTATGAACCCAGCTGCACTGCTCGCGGATATTAGCAATTTCGCAGGTGAAATTATTGATGCCGGCCCGCTGGGCATTATCGCGGAAAGTCTTTTCATGCAGGTTCGGCGAACAGCAGGTGACGACGACACTGTCCAGCTTGTTGTCCTTGATCGCCTGAACCACGGATTCCTGACCCGGTTCAGAACACATGTAAACGTATTCCTGGGTAAAGGCAACGGTGTTCTCACCGGCCATCTCCTTGGCCACCTTCGCCACATCGACGGTGGCGGCGATGTTGGTGCCGCAATGGCAGACAAAAACGCCGGTGCGCTTCTTCGTCATGACGCGGCTTCTCCGTTTTGGCTCATCATCTGGAGGCCGTGCTCATAGCCCTTGTCGAATGCCTTGATGTTGATTTTCAGGAAACGATCGGGGACCAGGCCCGGCAGCGCCTTCTTCATGGCATCGGCGGAAACCACTTTGGTGACCGCAGTGAAAAAGCCCAGTGCCACGAGATTGGTGAACAGGCGGTTGCCCAGTTCTTCGGCATAGCGGGTTGCCGGCACCCGCAGCAATCTGAGATCCGGATGCTCACCGCGCAGTTTCACCAGCTCCTGTTCGACGATCAGCGTCCCACCTTTGGGCAGTTCGCCATAATACTTTTCGTAAGCCTCCTGGGACAGCGCCATGAGAATTCCGGGGTGTGTGATGTATGGATACAGGACACGCTCGTCGGAAACCACGAGTTGCGCAGCACAGGCGCTGCCGCGCGCCTCTGGCCCGAAGGCCTGGGTCATGGTGGCGAATTTGTCGTCGTACAGGGCCAGCGCCTTGCCAGTGATCAGGGCGCAGCGAATGATCCCCTGGCCACCAAATCCCGAAAACCTGATTTCTTGTGTGCTCATGCGCTCAATTCCTACTTACGGGTCTTTTTAGGCGCAGCCTTGGCTACAGCCTTGGCCTTGACGGCTGCCTTGGGTGCGGCCTTCTTGGCCGGAGCCTTTGCAGCAACCTTTTTCACGGGCTTGGCAGAGGCTTTTTTGGCCGGAGCCGCAGCTTTCTTCGCGGAAGCTTTCTTTGCTGCCTTGGGTACAGCAGCTTTCTTCGCAGCAGCCTTGGTCCCGGCCTTCGGAGGTTCAGCATCCGCCTCAGCCTGCGCTTCCGCCTCAGCCTGCATGGCGGCACGGCGGGCGGCAATCTTCTCCTTCTCGGCTTTTTCCTCGGCCTCCCGTTCGGGTATGGTCTTGCCGTAGAGCTGATAATCGTCTCCTACCAGCTTGACACAGCATTTGTCGACGGCCTCCAGGTAGGTGGGCTTGTTCTTTTCGACGAACTTGCCGACGACGATCTTGCCCTGAAAGTCGATATTCGTCTCACGGGTATCGGCACCATGCTTGAGAATCGAGTTGTCCTGATAATTCTGCAACTGGTCGACACCGTCGCCGAGGCGGTTGCGGCGCAAATAAAGCGTCGGGCATGGCGAAATGACCTCGATGAAGGAGAAGCCCTTGCGCAGCAACGCTTCCTCGATTGACTGGGTGACGTTGCGCGAATGCATCGATGTCCAGCGTGCGATGTAGGTGGCTCCGGCGGCGTCCATCAGGAACGGCAGGCTGAACGGGTATTCATAGTTGCCGTAGGGCGTAGTCGAGGCGATGGCCGATCCTGGCGTGGTCGGCGTCACTTGGCCGCCGGTCATGCCATAGGTGAAATTGTTGTTGCAGATGACCACCAGGTCCATGTTGCGCCGTGCGGCATGGATCAGGTGATTGCCGCCGATACCGGCCAGGTCGCCCTCGCCGCTGAACACCACCACCGTCAGTTCGGGGTTGGCCAGCTTGATGCCGGTAGCGACAGGAATGGCGCGGCCGTGGGTCGTGTGCATCGAATCGAAATTGACATAACCCGCCACACGCCCGGTGCAGCCGATGCCCGACACCACGACTAGTTTCTTGGGGTCGATGCCGCTACGCTTGACAGCTTCGGCAAAGGAATTCACTTCGGAGCCGATGCCACAGCCGGGACACCAGATATGCGGCATCCGGTCCATGCGCAAAGTGTCGGCCATGGGGCTGCCTGCCTTGAATTTTTCGATATCGGTACTCATAGCATTGCCTTTCTGATGGCGTCCAGGATCACCTGGGGATCATGCACCGCGCCTCCGCAGTGATTGACGCTGATTACCTTGCAGCGGCCACCTGCGTTGCGTTCCACTTCGAGCACCATCTGCCCATAGTTGATCTCGGGTACTACGATGGCCTTGACCTTGGCGGATATTTCACGGATGCGTTTCTCGCAGAACGGCCAGATGGTGATCAGGCGCAGGGAACCGACCTTGATACCTTCCTTGCGCGCATCCTGAATAGCCTTGACAGCGATGCGGGAGGTGATGCCATAAGACACCACCACGACATCGGCGCCGTCGATCTGATCCTCGTCGAGGCGGATGATCTGGTCGGCATTGCCGTTGATCTTTTCCATCAGGTGAGTCACGACGATCTTGTTCTGCCCGGCGGTCATGACCGGATACCCCTTCTCGTTGTGGGTCAGGCCGGTGATGTGGAAGTTGTACCCATCGCCCGCACGCACCATGGGATGGCCGCCCTGGCTGTCGAACTTGTAGGGGCGGCAGTCTTCCTTGGGGCCGCTGTAGTTATTGCGCGGAACGACCTTGATCTGGTCGGCTGGCGGGATAACCACTTTTTCATGCATGTGGCCGACGGTCTCGTCGGTCAGGATGATGACAGGAACCCGGTAGAACTCCGACAGGTTGAAGGCCTCGATGGTGAGGTCGAAACATTCCTGCGGGCTGTCCGGGCACAGGGCGATGATCATGTTGTCGCCATGCGGGCCGTAGCGCGCCTGCATCATGTCCTGCTGTGCGGTCAGCGTGGGCAGGCCGGTAGATGGGCCGCCGCGCTGCACATTTGCAATCACCATCGGAGTTTCGGTCATGCAAGCAAGGCCAAGATTTTCTGTCATCAGGGAAAAGCCGGGACCGCAGGTCACGGTCATGCATTTTTGTCCGGCCCATGCCGCGCCGATCAGTGCGGCGATGGAGGCGAGTTCGTCTTCCATCTGGATGAACAGCGCGCCCACCTCCGGCGCCCGTTCGGCGAAACGCTCGGCAGCTTCTGTCGAGGGCGTGATCGGATAACCGGCAAAAAAACGGCAGCCTGCGGCCAGCGCGCCTTCGGCCAGCGCGTGGTCGCCATCCATGAAATGTGGTCCGGAATCGACTCCTTTGGGATCCGCTGCGACAGTCTTCACTTATTTGTTTCTCCTTTGTTGGTTACTTCTTCCAGTGTCACGTAGATGGAAAATTCAGGGCAGATAAGCTGGCAAAACTTGCAATCGTTGCACGCATCCGGGTTCTTCACGTAAGGCGGGTGATAACCCTTGGCGTTATAATCATCGGACATCTCCAATACTTTGGTGGGACAAAATTGCACACAAAAAGCGCAACCCTTGCACCAATCATTGCTGATGTAAACTTTGCCACGCGTCTGTTTAAGGTCGTTGAAAAACATGCTCTCCTCCTTAATCCAGCCCGCGAGCCTTCAATACCGGCAGCGGATCGATATGCTGCAAATCGAAACGCAACGCCGGCTTGTCGCAGCCGAATGCCAGCGCCATCAATTGGGTAAAGTAAAGCACCGGCATATTGTGAAAGTCCGGGTTGAGGCGCTTGGCATCATCCTGGCGGAAATCCAGATTGAAGGCGCACAGCGGGCAGCTCACCACCACCAGATCGGCTCGTTCCTCATGCGCCGAACCCATGATTTTGTCGGTGCGGTCGGCGATGACTTCCGGCTTGCCGACCGTCAGGTGGGCGCCGCAGCATTCGGCCTTGTGCGAAAATTCCACGGGTGTTGCACCGAGGGCGCGAATCAGGTTTTCCATGATCGTCGGGTTCTCGACATCGTCGAAGGCGACCTCTTTCGGGCGCAACAACAGGCAACCGTAGTAGCAGGCCACGCGCAACCCTTTTAGTGGTTTGGTTACCTTCTTGGCGAGATTATCGAAGCCGACACGGTCGCGCAGGTATTCGAGCAGATGGAGTACCTCAACGTCGCCTTCATATTTGGTTTTTTCGAGGGACAGGAAATTGTTGATAGTTTCCAGCGCATCGGAACGGGACTTCACATCGATGTTGGCGCGCTTGAGCGTGTTGTAACACATCGCGCAGCCGGTCATGAATTCGCTGGCCATGCCTTCTGTCCTGGCTTGGGCTTCCTTGACGCGAATCATGTTGGTTATTGGTGCCACCCGGTTCATGACATTGTCTGAATCCAGCGCATGCACCGTGCCGCAACAGTTCCAGCGATCCAACTCCTCGACCTCCACGTCCAGTTTCGCCATCGACGAAACGGTGGAAACATCGAAGTTGGTGGCTTGGTTTTTCAACGTGCAGCCGGGATAGTAGGCAAGCTTCATCGGTTTGTTCTCATTTCCCATTAAGGGCTTCTCATCAGGAGGTCAATTTACGCATGGCGCTGATCGTGGCAATCGGCGGCAATACGCTGCGCGCCTCGGGAGTCAGTTCCATGATTTTGAGGTGGTCGTCACGCTGTCCGGCGCGCAGTGCTGTCCGGCGCAACGCTTCGAAGACCTCGGCGATTTTTATGCCTTTCGGGCAACGCGAGTTGCAGGTCAGGCAGGACACGCACATCCAGATAGAGCGCGTCGCCAGCAGTTGCTTCTGCATTCCCAGTTGCGCCATGCGGATCATCTGGTTGGGCAGCACATCCATGTGGGCCGCCATCGGGCAACCGGCGGAACACTTGCCGCACTGGTAGCAAGCCAGCAACTTCTGGCCGCTGATTTTTTCAATACTGGCCACAAAAGAACTGCCGTCACGGGCCGAGGTAATGCGTAGGGTAGTATCCATAGATTGCCCTTTCAGAACCTTCCATCCATGCGGAACTCGGGGGTGTCCAGCCATAACCCGACGTTCTGCAAGCTATCCAGTTGCGCCTGCAGGGCATCATATTGGGAGGTTTCTTCCAGGATCATTTTTCCGGCCAGCTTGAGAATGGCGGGATCGCTGATATGTTCGGACATATCCTTCAGCAGATGAATGATGCGGCGCTCCAGTTCCATCGCCATGCGCAACGCCTGCGCATCGTCGGCGATTGACGCCTGTCCGCGATGGGCGACGGCGGCTTCCATCTCAGCGATCACCTTTGACGGATGGGCGTTCGCGGCTTCTTCGGCAGCAAGACGCTGCCACTCTTCCTTGCCGATGATGGCGCTGAACAGCGTGTGCATGTCTTCCATGTACCCTGATTCTTCTTCCGCGAGGCGCAGGAACATGGCTTTGCCGCTTGGATTTTTCGTCATCTCGGCGGCATGGCGATAGAAGTGCTCTTCGCCGTACTCGAAACTGAGTGCAGTGCGAGCCAGCTCGATTATCTTGTCGTCAATGTGCGTCATCAGTTTGATTCCGGCGCCTCAGGCGTCTGACCTTTCATCAAACAGGCGGTTTTGCAGCACCGATGAGCCTGGCAGCGTATTGCCGCCGCGCAACAACTGGCGCTTCTTGACATCCTTGGGCGCATAGGACGGCAACAGTACCGGGGTTACCAGATCGGTTTTCACGCCGGCATCTGCCAATTCCTTCTCGTAAGCATCGAGATGCGCCAGGCTCAACTTCCCGAGTTTGACCGTCTTGGCGTATTCACCGGCATACCGTCCGGCGCGACGGCCAAACACGTTGTAGTCAAGCACCGAGTTGCCCATCAGGCGGTTGCGGCCATGCAGGCCACCGGTGGCTTCGCCAGCCACATACAGGCCGGGTATGTCTGTCTCGCAACGCTCGTTGATCTCGATGCCGCCGTTCTGGTAATGCAGCGACGGATAGATCAGCATCGGCAGCTTCGTGATGTCGATGCCGTAGCGGATGAACTGGCGATACATCGCCGGAAAGTGCTTGTCGGTGTAACCCTCGCCGTGCAGCATGTCGATCAGCGGCGAATCCAGCCACACGCCGACGCGACCGGAGGGTGTCGGAACGCCGCCGCCATTCTGCACGCACTCGCGGATGATGGCCGAAGCCTCGATGTCGCGCGGCTCGCGCGGGTAGACGAACAGCTCGCCTTCCTTGTTAAGCGGCTGTCCACCCGCGCCGCGGATCGCCTCAGTGACCAGGAAGCCGGCGATCTGCTCGGGGAACGAGACACCCGTCGGGTGATACTGGACAGAGTCCATGTACATCAGCTTCGCACCCGCGCGGTAGGCCATCACCAGCCCGTCGCCGGTCGCGCCGTAGTGGTTGGTGGTGTCATAACCGCGGATATGCAGGCGGCCGTAGCCGCCGGTGGCGATCAGCGTGGATTTCGCCTTGACGGTGAAGAACTCCTCGCTTTCCATGTCGTAGAGAACCGCACCGGCACAGCGCCCCTTGTCGTCCATGATCAGTTCCACGGCCGGCATGAATTCCTTCACGGCGATCATGTCCGGGTGGTTGCGCACCTCGTCCATCAGCGTGCGCATGATCATCGCGCCGGTATAGTCGCGGCAGGAAAGCATGCGCTTCCTCGATGTGCCGCCGCCGTGCATGGTCTTCAGCGAACCGTCCTGCTGCTTGTCCCATACCACACCCAGGTCTTCGAGCCACTTGACCACACCGGGGCCGTCTTCGGTGAGCGCCCTGACCAGCTCGGGCTTGTTCTCGAAATGGCCGCCGCCGATGGCATCCAGGTAGTGGCGCGTCGGCGAATCGGTGCGCGACACGGCGGCCTGCATGCCGCCCTGCGACATCATCGAATTGGCATCGCCCATGCGCAACTTGGTGGCGATGATCGAGCGTATCCCGTGCTCTTTCATCGCCACCAGCGCGGCGTTGCAACCGGCGCCGCCGCCGCCGATGATCAGCAGGTCGGTTTCAAAATCCGGGTTCTTGAGATTTACCTGATCGCTGCGCAGCCAGGAGTGCGATTCCAGAAGATCGGATACCTCGGTGGTCAGCGACTCGTCCCGGTTGGGGCCGACGCGCACCGGACGGCGGGCGCTGGCCTCGAAATCGGGGTGGAAGCCCTCCAGCACAGCACGGCGTTCCTCCGCGTTCATCGGCGGATAGACGGGATCCGGCTTGCGTGCGAGTTCCAAACGTGCGGGACGCGTCTGAGTCACTTTGCGGAGCGACTCCGCCATGTAATCTGGATACATCTTAAATCCTCTCTAATTCCGAGTCATGCAAGGGCGTAGGGTGGGCAGGCTTCATCTGCCCACCGTTTACCGCGTGGGCAGATGAAACCGCCACCCTACCCTCTATTCCGAATCTCGTGCGTAGTAAAGTTTTGACAAAGCCTCGCGGCTCATCGACATCAGTTCGGCGTATTCGGCATCGTAAGCGCCATCCTCCACCGCCTTGACCCGCACCGCTAATTCCGGACTATCCTTGCGCAGATAGCGGCCATACAGGCGCTTCGCCAGGATGCCCACCAGGGGTTGCGTGATTTCGGCGGGGCAACGCAACATGCACAACCCGCAGACGACGCAATCGAAAGACAGATCCATCACCGTCGCAATGTCACCCCGTTTGGCGGCCTGAATATAGTCCATGACCTGAAGCCCCTGCGGGCAGGATTTGGTGCAGGTGTTGCACGCGACACAGCGGAAAACTGTCGGGTACATCTGCTGGATGGCACTGACGTTGGGCTTGAGTTTCTCGATGTCGTAGATTGCCTTCTCGGCCGGAACATAGGGTACCTGGGCCAGCGACATACCTTCCTCGACCATGGTCATGCAGGCCAGTCCGGTTTGGATTTTGTAGTCGCCGGGCAGACGGTAGATGGTGGCGCAAGCGCCGCAATAACCTTCGCGGCAACCGGCGCCACGGATAATCTGATGCCCGGCATATTCGATGGCGCCCATGATCGTCGCATCGGCTGGCACCTCATAGGCCTTGCCCATGATATAGATCGTGATCAGGCTTTGCTCCGCCACGCTATGATTCCCGTCAACCTGTGAAGTCGACAAATTCTTCGTTGTTCCTGCCGTCTCGCTCGCCATCATGAATACCTTTGATTATCTTGTTCCCGCATCGGAAGCCCCAGCCGCACTGCAGCCAGGGCAAACATTTCTGAATCAGGGGGAAGCTTCTTGAGTGAGGCAAACCAGATGGCTCCAACACTCCTGCTCTCTAGAATCATGTAGATTATAGATATGTTTGCAAAAAGTTGACAAGTGAATTATATAAAAGTCGCAAACCAAACATGGATTCTCAGACCGCAGGACACACGTCAAGCACGGCGAGGAACTGCTTCCGGTGGTACAAAGTCACCCCGCAATACGGGGGCCCTCAGCAGTTTGGGTAGCAAAGGCCTGTCAAGTGTCCGGCAACAATGGAATCCCGCCAAAAAAGGTGGCAAACAATACTGTGGAAGAACACAAGGTCATTATGCGCCGCCTTGACCAGGGCAGCGACTACTCTTCTGCCAGCAAATCCAGTTTTTTCGCCAACCACTTGGTGGTGGTCGCCTGGATCAGGATGGTCACCAGGATCGCAATGAAAGTCACTGAGGCGATGATCTGCGCGCCTGGGGCTTTCATGCCGACCAGCACCGCCAGCAGGAACACTACCACTTCGGGCACCCGAACCAATCTGGCGAACAGGCCGGAGTAGGTTCACACGGAAAGGATGATGCCGAATACCAGCAGTATGCGTACCTCCATGAATTTGAAGGCGAGGCCAAGCAGCCGCAACGCATCGGCAAACAAAGTGCCGGAGCGTTTTTTCAGATTGCGCGAAAAAAACAGAGTCGCAGTCAGGCATCTCAGAACAGACTGCGGTTTATCACCATATGCACCCCGATACTCACCGCATAACCCAGCGCGATCGCCGGTGTCCATTTGAGGTGACCAAAGAAGGTATAGACGCCGCGCGCCTGGCCCATCAGCGCGACGCCTGCCGCCGAGCCGATCGACAGCAGCGAGCCGCCGACCCCTGCAGTCAGCGTCACCAGCAGCCACTGGCCGACCGGCATATCGGGCATCATCGTCAGCACCGCGAACATCACCGGGATGTTGTCGACCACCGCCGAGATCAGACCGATGGCGATGTTGGCATTGGTCGCGCCCCAGCCGCCGTAGATCGCCTGAGAGATCATCCCGAGATAGCCGATAAAGCCGAGCCCGCCCACGCACATCACGACACCGTAGAAAAAGAACAGCGTGTCCCATTCGGAGCGCGCCACTTCGCGATAGATATCGAAGGGCACCGGACTGCCGATGTTCTCTTCGCCTTCACTGCCGGAGCGATGCCGCTCCTCGGCGACTTTCAGGTAATAGGCGTAGAACTTCAGCAGGCTCAGGCCGGTGAGCATGCCGATCACCGGCGGGAGATGCAGGACACTATGGAAGCTCACCGCCAGCGCAATGGTGAACAGGAACAGCGCCATGATGGTCAACGCGCCGCGCTTCATCGCGACCATTGCGCCGCCTCCCCTGGGTTTCAAGTTTGGCACCGAAAAATGCATGATGGCCGCCGGTACCAGCCAATTGACCAGCGAGGGAAAGAACAGCGCAAAGAACGACCAGAAATCCACGGCTCCATTGGTCGCCTGAACGTTCTTCTGCCAGACCATCAGTGTGGTGATGTCGCCAAACGGGCTGAAAGCGCCACCGGCGTTCGCGGCGACGACCAGGTTGATGCACGAAAGCGCGACGAATTTTTTATTGCCGGCGCCGACCGCCATCACCACTGCCACCATCAGCAGAGCCGTGGTCAGATTGTCGGCCACCGCCGAAATAAAGAACGCCAGCAGGCCGGTCAACCAGAACAATGCGCGATAGCCGAAGCCCTTGCGGATCAGCCACGAGCGCAGCGCCTCGAACACGTTGCGCTCGTCCATCGCGTTGATGAACGTCATCGCGACCAGCAGGAACAGCATCAGCTCCGCGTATTCCTCCAGGTTATGGCGTAGCGCGCTCTCGACCAGATGCGGGATGTCATGCGACTGGTAATACCAGGCTATCAATGCCCAGATGATGCCGGCTGCCAGCATCACCGGCTTGGACTTGCGCAACAGGGTGAATTCCTCGGCCATCACGGCGAGATAGGCGACAAAAAACAGCAGTACCGAGGTGATGCCGACCCAGCTATTGGTCAGGTCGAGGCGCTCCGCGCCTTCCGAAGCAAAGACCGCAAACGGCATGCATAACGCAGCGATCAATGCGACAAGACGATTCATCAAAAGTATCCTTAAGGCCTACAAATCCGGCTTACTGCCATAGAACCATTTAAGCATGAAGGGCGGCGCCATGGTAGTGAAAGCGATGACGATCAACAGCGCGGCATACAACTCGCCATTCAGCGTGCCTTGACTGAAACCGAGCTGCGCGAAGATCAACCCGACCTCGCCGCGCGGGACCATCGACAGGCCGATCGCGATCCGGTTGCGACGCGGCTCTCTGATGAAGAAACCTGCGGCAAATTTGCCAACAAATGCAACCAGCAGCAGCGCTGCAGCGAGCTCCCAGATGAAGGCCGAACTCCAATCGATCGCCTTGAGATTGAGCGACACGCCCACCATCACGAAGAACATCGGAGAAAAAGTATGGATCAGCGGACGCATCTGCTCTTCGAGTCGGTGCGCCAGTTTTGGACTGGGATTGAATTCAAGTGCCGGACCTTTCCCCAGCCAGAGCCTGAAACCGAAGTGCTGGCTGAATGCCAATCCCGCCGCAAAACCGCCCATGATCTCCGGCGCTCCCACTGCGTGCGCGAGCCAGGAGAACAGCAGGATCAGCGACAAAGCCATGGTCAGCAGCAACCCTGGCGTGGCGGCGCGCTGATCAAAATGATCTATCACCGCCGAGGCCAGCTTGGTGACCAAAGGCGTGAGCAACATGAACAACAGTATGTACAAGCCCACTACGCTAAGCGCATCGAACGAAACCTGTTTTTCGACCGCGAATTGATACAGGAACGCGAGTGCCATCACGCCGAGGATATCGTCGAGCACAGCCGCCCCGATCACAATCTGCGCTTCATCGGCCTGCCGCTTGCCGAGGTCGTTCAACACACGCACGGTGATGCCTATGCTGGTCGCGGTCAGCGTACCGCCGATGAACAGCGCAGTGAGTCCGGGCAAGTCAAATATCCACGCGCCTACTCCGTAACCCAGCGCGAATGGCAGAAAAAAACCCATCATCGCCACGATGTATGGTTTGGTCCCGGAGCGCGCCAAGCGGCTCAAGTCGGTATCCATGCCGACCTCGAACAGCAGCAGGATGATGCCGATCTCGGCCAGCAGTTTCATCGTCGTGTCGGGCGATACCCAGCCGAGCAGAGAAGGCCCGATCAGCAGGCCGGCGAGCAATTCGCCGATGACCGACGGGATGCCGAAGCGCGCCACCGTTTCGGACAGCAAGCGCGCGGCGATCAGGATGATGGCGAGGAACAGGAAAAATTGATGGAGTTCCATGTTATTCATCCTTGCCATTTAATTCTGTTTGCTTGCTTAGTACGCGCGAGTAGAAACGTTGGGCAAAGCCAGACGGATACGCTAGCACAAGCAATGCGCTCAACGTAATGCTGACCAGTATCACCATATAAGTCATGTCACGGATTATCTCGCCACCCGCTACTCCGAACTGCAGCGGAAGAGTGGCTAGCACGGCAGAAGCTAATCCTTTGGGTGCCAACATTGAAGTGATGGCCGTATCGCGCAGGCTATATTCTGGATCGCGGTAAAGCGCGCGCATGAGACCCAGCCGCATCGCATATACCAACAAGACTATGGCAATGGCAGCAAAGGTAAGGTGTACAGCACCGAATTGGATTGAAATGCCGAGATAAACAAAGAAGAATGTCTTCAGCAAGAACACGGACTCGCGATAGAAAATGCGATCAATCTCGCTAAGCGGCTCGATCTTGCTGTCGAGCTGCTGGATACGA
>Ga0209751_10000351_pt1 | contig 49230 bp, 43 predicted proteins | sample RifCSP13_1_FD_184019 | JGI IMG/M metagenome (GOLD analysis project Ga0209751, IMG submission 184019) | Soil microbial communities from Rifle, Colorado - Rifle CSP2_sed 13_1 (SPAdes) (version 2) | ecosystem: Environmental > Terrestrial > Deep subsurface > Rock core/Sediment | place: Rifle...
AAAAGCGAAAATTAACCCGTCTCAACAGGAGGGTTCAAGAGAATTTCGTGTCATGTCTGCAAATTAAAACTGTCTCACCCAAGGGGGTCACCCCACAGGGGTGAGCATTTGATCGGACGACGCGTCTCGGATCTAGCCTGGAATGACCATCTAACCTGCAAAAACCGGGTCCCGATGACCAAATGATCGGCCAAAACGCAAGCATCATCGGCAGCCTATAAACAACTCAATGGCAAGCATTTAGGAGTTTTGTCAGCTCTCTCTTGGAAGGCCCCGATGATCATTTGATCGGACTGGGTACACAAAGTTCTGCGACGAGTGCGGAACGAAAGTTGGATAGAACACTCAGCGGCTTACTCTGCCTTCAAGGAGAACCGGATGCCGAAAACAGCATCCGGTTCTTTCGTTTTCAGTACAGCGGGAGTGATGCTCGGGCGTGTTATAATTCACGCATGCTTGAGCCTTCGCGCCGCCAAAAATTGAAGGTCAGAGTTATTCGCGACGGCCAACCCGAACCTCTTTCCAATGATTGGATCGGTACTACTCCCGAAGAGCGCATCGAAACGGTGTGGGAGCTAACGAAGCTCTGTATTGCCTGGAAAAACGATCTGACAGGTGAACCCAGACTTCAAAGAACTGTTACTCGCCTTCAACGCGCACCACGTTGATTACCTCGTTGTCGGCGCGCACGCTTTGGCAGCGCACGGGCACGTGCGCGCGACAAAGGATCTGGATCTCTGGGTCCGACCCGATCAAGAGAACGCTCAGAAAGTGCTAACAGCCCTCTCAGACTATGGTGCACCCGCCGGTGATCTTACCGCCGATGATTTGAGCAAAAAGGGAACTATCTTCCAGATCGGCATACCGCCTTTGCGCATCGACATAATCACTAACATTGACGGGGTTGAGTTTGCCGAGGCCTGGTCAGAACGGCTAGAAACTGGATTTGCCGGCATAACCGCCTTTGTGATTTCCCGTACCCACTTGATTAAAAATAAGAGGACTGCCGGCCGTTTGCAGGATCTGGCCGACGTCGCCGAATTAGAAAAGAAGGACGGTTAAGTTTTTGGAGGTTGGACGCTCGGCTCGAAGTTCTGTAGTGAATGTGGCGCGTCGCAAGCTCCTGCGAAATGCGCTAACTGCCAGAACTATCTGAAGCCAGGCGCGAAGTTCTGCGATGAGTGCGGAACGAAGGTCGAGTAACAGGACCTCATCTAAAGTCTCGTGAGAAAAGAAACGCCGGAAGCTTTTGCTTCCGGCTTGTTCTTTGCGGACACTCATTTAAGTTGAACGAGGAGACTCAGTGAGTTGCTTTGCTACTCGCAGCGCTTGGCTCGGCTTTTAATATCTGATCGAAGCGTGCAAAGTCATCAGGCTTGAGCGCCGGTGCGCCATTGCGGGATTTCACTTTGTCGCTTTCCCAGAGAAGACTTCCTTTCTCGTCACGTGAAACGTCGAGGAACTCGTCGAGCCACGCAAACGTCCGATGCCACATGTCTCGGATGTTCGGCGGTGATTCGAGCACGTGTCCTTCGCCCCAATAACGCACAAACTGCGCTCGTTTACCCTGCCGGTAGAGAGCGTTGAAGAACTGTTCTCCCTGCTGCATCGGTACGTAATCCATATCTCCTTGAATGATCATCAAAGGAGTCTCTACTCGATCAACGTAGAACAGTGGACTGTTCCGCAGATACCGTCCCCAATCTTTCCAAGGCGGATTGCCCATTCGACCCCAGGCTGTTTCCATGCCCGACATGTTGAAGTGGTGCTCATGCGGAAAAGACGAATACCTTAAGCGGGGTTCCAAACTCCCATAGGAACTAACGAGATCGCACATTCCCGCGAGTGCTACGGCAACTTGAAATCGATTCGTCTGCGTCACTAATCCGTATGTAGTATAGCCACCAAAGCTATGTCCGATGACGGCTAACCGCTTTGGATCGGCGATTCCAATTTCTATAACCTTATCTACCGCAGTTAGCACGCCGTTTGTTAAGTCCAGATATGGATCGCTCGGTTTGTCCTCTGGTTTTAGTGGAATGCTTGGCATCAAGACGACGTAGCCTCGAGCAGCGAGATGCTGCAAGTTCAGCGGATGGGAAATTTGAAGAGATGTCATGATAGGCTGATCATTCTGTAGCAACCCTGCGTAAACCCAGGTAACCAGGGGATATCGATTGCCCGGTTGATAGCCCGGAGGCAACAAAATCCACGCGTCTAGTTCCGCACCGTCCAAAGATCGGTACGTAATCTTCCGCGTCTCTCCTTCGGCAATCTCGCGCAGAAAAGTGTTGGTCTCCACCAACGCGGTTGTTTTATCCGATTCGAGTGACAAGAGCGAAAGTAATGTGCCATTTCGATCCTCAGATCTTAAGACGGCGACGTCATTGCTTTTGTCGTAAGCCAACACCCGAGCACCTTCCCTAAAATGTTTCAAAGGCTCAATCCGGCCAGACGGTAAATCAACACTAAAAAAGCTATATGGGCTCAACCGCGATGCAAGGATCAATTGCGAGGTGAGAAGAATTTCCGTCGAACCTAACCTCGGCCAGGCAATCGAAGTGAATCCTGCACCAACTTTTTCCGTCAGATTGAGTGGGGTTGAACCGTCCAAGTGAATTCTCCATAGGTGTCCCTCGGAGAGTCCCATGAATGTTCGACCTCCGCTCTCAGCGATTAACTGAGTTGGCGAGCTTTTCATTGCTGCTGTAAGGTTCTTGGCCACATCATTACTTTTCAGAGACCACCAATCCCACCGGTCAGTCTCATCAGTCTTTCTGGCTGATACCTTCGGCTTAGCTCGTACTACTAATTCACTCGTTCCCGACCAAATTAGTTCTACGCTCGTATCCCACGCAGGGATCAAATTAAAGGCAGCCGCATTTACAACCTCGACGGACTTACGGGCAAGGTTATACAGGAACACTTTGGCCTCCGCTGTACCAGGTTGCTTTCCTACGAATGCTATCTCCTTGCCATTAGGAGCCCAGCGAATCGAGTCAGGTCGAACATCCTCGATGCCGCCTAAACCTGGCGCGATCAATTGCCCTTGTACATCGAACAGATCCGCTTGGTAGATGCTGTCGTTTAAGTGAGGCACCAATTCTTCAATCTTGGGCCAACGCACTGCCACCTGACTGAATACGACCAGAAGACGCTTGTCGGGGGACGGACGAATCAGCCCGAATTTTGCTGCCGTTACAACTGTCTTGCTCTCACCGTTCAAGGAAAAACGCACGAGCTTGACTTGTGGTCGTCCCTCAATAGTTGGGCGGCCACCGCTGTTGAGAACACTAGCAGTCGCTTCCTGTCCTCTCGCTGCTTTCTGCCATTCTTTCACTGCTGTCTCTGCCGCCTGCATCTCAGCCGTCAGCCACATCGGTTTTGTGCCCTCAGGTAGTACCGGGCACAATAAATCCTCATTGGAAAGCCAAATGAAGTTGGGAAACAGATCAACTGTGAGATCAGTAACGACACCTAACTTCCCTGAGCTCCGCTCCCACACTAGTAACCGAGTCTTGCCCTCAGTGGCTGACAACATGGCCAAGCGCCGGCCATCAGGCGACCAACTCGGCGACCAAAAGCCGGTGTTGGTGCCTTCGCCATTGGTAAGATTTCTAGCTTTGCCTCCACGGACCTGAACGAGCCAAACATCAGTGCGCTCATAGCCGAGTGGGTCATGCGCAAAACGTCTACCCTTTGACTTTGGCCGTCGCGCGACGTAAGCGAGCAACTCCCCATCAGGTGAGAAAGTAGGACTTCCCACCGACTCTATCCGAGAAAAATCATCCGGTATCAAAACTCGCTGTTGGGCTAAGGAATCCGGAGAAACAAGAGTGAGGAGTAAGACAAGGGCACAAGAAGTTCTGCTTAATCCAATGCTCATAATGGTGTCAGAAGAATTGATGGCGTGAGTGCAATTCGGCTTAGACCATAGCCGTCGATTCCTCAGGTCACCAATGGAAATGAAAGAAATAAAGTTTAGTTCGACCAGTAATCGAGCTTGCCGTAACTAGAATTCGAGCCGTAGAGCCAGTTGAATGGATCTTGGTCCGCCAATCTCGTAAAGCGGACTGGTTCCAAACCCAAAGCCTTGAAAACTTCGATTCAACATCGTGGTTGCCTGACCAAACTGTGGATCAAATAGGCTACCGACCGGAAGCCCAAAATTTGGATGGTTGAAGATGTTGAATGCCTCTCCGCGGATCTGGAGATTGATGTTTTCGCCGAGTGAGAACTTTCTCCTGAGAGCGAAGTCAATTTGCCAGGAACCAAATCCGCGCAAAGAATTTCGCTCGGCATTACCGGCTTCGCCGAATGGCGGTATCGTGAAAGCCTCAGGGTTTACGCGGCGACCACCTGGCGCATCTCGATCTTCAAGATAAACAGGAACTCCTGGAACTCGATCCGCGCGTCCCTGGAAAATACGACCATCTGGTGCGAAGACAAAGTCAGCCAGCGGTGTAAACGGATTTCCGGATTGAGCGCGAACAATAGAGTCGATAGACCAATTTTTTGATAGTGCTCGCAGTAAACGATTCTTCGACAAGCCAGGCAGATCATATGTGATAGCTGCTTTAAACGCGTGCCGGACGTCGAAATCCGCAGTCGCCTTCGCGGGCAGCCACACCTCCGGATTAAACTCGTCCGAGATTTCATCAACTGCCCGCGACAACGAATAAGAGGTAAGGAACTGGAGGCCTTTATGAAGTCTCCGCTGAAGTTGTAGTTGGAGAGCGTGATAATAGGACGTCGCACCGTTCTCGAAAACTGTTAGTGATCCCAACGTGGGCACCGAGGGAACAGGAGATAGGATTATCCTGTTTCTGAGCAGGCGCCGTCCCAATGCCGCCACGTAAGTCGCCGTAAATACTTGCTTTGACGCAATGGTTTGTTCGACTGCCAGATTCCACTGGTAGGTCAACGGAAGTTTGAGATCCGGGTCAAAGACACTCAGAAACCCTGGGTCGCCCGGAGGACTTAGACTGAGCGGGGCAGCCTGTTGCGGTGTTAGTGGGTACGACGTGTTTCGAAAAATTCGGCTCGCCGTAAAGGGGGGTACGCTTGAAAAGGCGGCCGTTCCAGGGCCCGACCCAACATCATAAAACAGCCCAAAACCGCCTCTTAATACCGTGTCCCATCCGGTGCGCTGACCTAATTGATAAGAAACACCCACACGAGGGGCAAAATTGTCGTAAGTAGTCTTCCAGAAGTCTTCGTTTTGAGGCAACTGGATTACGGTTGCTGTTGCGGGTTGATCAAATCCTTGAACAACGAACGGTTGAACTCCGTTAACCTCGCTCGGTGCCGGGTTCACCTCCCAACGTAAGCCGTAGGTCAGTGTCAATCGAGGGTTCACGCTCCAAGTGTCCTGGGCAAAAATTGAGAAGTTTGAGAGACGAGGCTCAAACCCCTGGCGAGTCGCGAGACTGATTTGAATGGGAACGCTACTAACAGCCTGGGCCTCATTCTGGAAAAATGGGCCAACGGAGTACTGGTAGACATCGCTACGCGGGTTGAGAAGGCGATAGTCGAATCCGAGTTTTAGTTGATGTCCGCCAACGATGTAAGAGAATGTGTCGACGAGATTGAACTGCCGTTGCAAGCTTCCGATCTGATCCGCAACCTGCAATGGCAACCCAAGCATAATTAGATTGAATGCACCTGTAGCATTCTCAGGTCTTTGAGGTAATAATTCCGCGAGCGAAAGCGGCACTGCGCCTCCAAAACTATCGGAGAAAGCAGAATTCGACGCGCGAACGTGACTGTAATTTATGCGGAGGTCGTTGTACGTGCGCGATGAGATTGCAAAAGTTGCGCCGACCGTAAGCGTAGTTGTCAGATCCTCGACAGGACGCAACGCGGCGGGATTCAAGGAGTTACGAGTTTCGCTGGTCGATGGGGAGTAGTTAAAGCGACCGAATATGTTCAAACCACTACGCAATACGTGATCAACCCGGATGCTTGTCGCGTCTATTGAACTTGCGTCGGAATAAACACTTGTGAACCTCGCTCGCCCGCTCAAAGTCCCATTAGGATTCGGAATTTCCGGACCGGTCGGTATTGGATACGCATTTAGTAGCGTCTGAATTGCGGCGGGCGCAATTTGCCTCACTCGTAGCGCCGGCACTGGCGAATTTGCGACTTGTGGCTGACGCAAACGCAAGCCTTCATAAGAGAAAAAGAAAAACGTTTTCTCCTTGAATATTGGCCCACCCAATACCCCGCCGAACTGATTGTGTCTTAGTGCCGGCTTATCCAAACCAGCTCGGTTTGCAAACCAGTCATTGGCGTCAAGGGTGTCATTTCGGACATATTCAAAAACCGCACCATGAAACTCTTTTGTACCGGAACGACTCAACATTGTGATTTGTGCACCTGGTGTGCGGCCAAATTCCGGGGCAAAGCTAGAAGTCTGAATCTTGAACTCCTGCAAAGCATCAATGGAGATGAGGTTGTTTGTGGTTCCGATGGAGGTTTGACCGGGGAGCGTGCCCGTGAAGGCTTGCGGACCTACGCCGAACGAATGGGTGCCAATGTTGGCGCTAACGCCGTCGATAGTGAAATAGTTTGCATTGTGTCTCTGGCCATTGACGCTGAACTGGCCCAGTATTGGACCTGCCGTGCGTGTGACGCCCGGCACCAGCGATATCAGCGACTGCAAGCTGCGGGCATTCAGCGGAATATTCTCCACAAACTGCCGGTCCACGACCGTGCCTACCGCCGGCGATTCATCAATCAGCGGCGCTTCGTTGATGACTTGCACTTCTGCTCTGACATCACCTGCCTTCAACTGAATCTGCAGCGACTTCTGATCACCGACGTTCAAAACAACATCTCTCACCTCAACCGGCGCGAAGCCATCACGCTCGACTCTCACCTTATATGTTGCTGGTGGAAGCAGTGGCACGGTAAAACTGCCTCCGTCATTCGTGGTCGTCGTCCGCTGGAAGCCGGTGCCGGCATTAATCAATATGACGGTCGCGCCAGGCAAAACCGCTCCGTTTTGATCTTCCACTGTGCCGCTAAGGGTGGCAGTTGAAGTCTGGCCAAAAGCAGAAGGCAGTAGGCAGTAGGCAGAAAGCAGCAGAACAAAGCCGGCCATCAGTGAAAAGGGGCGTTTGGTTATCATCGCGTTGCCTCCGAAGGAAATTCGACACTACCCACGTGCTACGGCAGGTGGTACTGACATGGCTATTAGCGGTACTTACCGATCTCGCTTGCGAGTTTTTCCGCCGATCTCAATGAGCGAAAAAAATGTGCACCCTTAATAGCCGAACCAGCAGTTGAATTCGCTGACACCGTGAATGCGGCTGTCACCGCTTGATCGTTGGCTGACGAAAGGGCAATCAAGCGCTCCACAGCGCGCAACAAATCCGCATCGCTGGCTATAGGGGAGCCAGCGGCGCCATCATCTCCGGCGCCTCCCGGAAAAAAGATTGGCGCAAGCTGCTGACGCAACTGTGCGGTCTCGCGCCCAAACGCTCCGGCATGCGTCCGAATCAAACCCAGCCACTTAGCGCGCGCCTCTGGACTAAGCGTGCGCAGATCTTCAGCCGAGAACTGCTGCAACAGACGCTTCAAAGCCCAGGCGCGGCGCATCGCTTCGTGCGATCGGTTGACCATGGCCGTGGCATAGCGGCGCGCTTCTTCGTCGGAGAAACGGCCGCGCAGATCGGCATATGCAGGAAAGACGTCGCCGGCAGCCTCAATCCGCTCCGCGCTGGTAGTGCCGGAACCAGCAGCGCCCTTTGATCCGCGTGCTTGTTTCTGTCGCGCCAACGCTTCGCCGAATGTGCTCACATCAATCTTGACCGCGGGATTTTTAGCCACCGATGCCAGCGCACGGAGAATCTCTGTCTTGCGTTGGTCGGTCTCGACAAGACCTTGAATCTTTAACTCTCCCTCTGAAGTGCGAGTCACACTCACCTGCTCGCCCAGGTCAGCTCCCGCCGAGTTCAAGAGCCGGAGAACTTCGACTTCCAGGTCCGCGGTCGCCACGACGCGAGGCGAAGCAGTAAGTGCTTCAGTTTCGAGTTTTGAGTTTAGAGTTTCGGATTTTGCTGCGTTGAGCAATTCGGGTTCTGGTTCGAACACTTTCGGCGCAACCGTTGACGGCGCGCGGCGCTCGAAACTGATTTCAAGGAAACGGTATTCGCGCGTTTGATCTCCTTGTTTTACGACAAGCGTTTGTTCAATCGGATGTAGATCAGCCCGGCTCAGGACAATCGACGCTCTGACGAGAGACGCAACGGTCGGTGTAGTTCTGTCGCCCCTCCGGGGCTCGGATTCATTCGCTCCCGTAGTCCCCGGGCTTACGCCCGGGGCTATTACATTTCGCCCCATTCGGGGCTCTGTTGAGTTGTCACCACCAGCGGGCTGTGACGGGTCTGGCGGTTCATACGTGATCAGATACAGATTTGGTTTCTCTTCAACCTGCGCACGTTCGTTACTCGCAATCAAAGAAGAAAAGTCTTTCGCCGACGGGTCCAGCTGCCAGACATTCTCGAAGTTGACGTTTGCAGCATCATGCTTCTGAGGAACATTCTGAAGCTTTGGCTGCGAGCCATGGGCATAGAGCGTCTGGACCCCGTCGCGCCTGCGCCAATCGCCGGCAACGAGATACCCTTTTTCGTCATAGAGTCGACGGGCAGTTATTCCGCGCTCAGCTGATTGCCACACTTCCACGCGCCGTTGGGCAATCAATTCACCAGAAGCCTTGCGCTCTTCCAGATTAATCGTGCGATGCAGCACTTGGTCGACGCGCGCGGCAAAGACTTCCTCCTGCTGTGCGGATTGTTGCAACAGCTCAGCAGCCGAGAGCGGTTTTACTGGCCCGGGCAGGCGGGTAAAGAAGAACGCTGCGATCAGCGTGGCAGCTATGAGAGCCGTGACAGTGGCGGGTTTCAGCAATAGTCCAAAGTCTAAGGTCCAAAGTCCAAAGTCGGGCCGGTACTTCGGAAAGTTCGGCCACAGTCCATGCTGGTTGCCCGAGACGAGCTGGCCCTCCAACTGAGCGTTTTCGAAGCTGGCCTTCGGTAGTGCGATTTCTTCGAGTGGTAGTGCGACTCCTTCAAGACTTTGGACGTTGGACTTTGGACTTTGGACTTCCCGAAAAACCGGATCTGCGTATGCAACGTGAAGCGTCGGCCAGGGACTACTGAATCTCAACTTCAGCTCCAGCGCACGGCTGTCGCTAAACTCGACTCGAGCGGCTTGCTCTACCGGCCCGCGTGGTGGCTGGTCCTCCACGTTGAGCAGCAATAAACGGATGCCCAGTTCACTGAAGACTTCGACGAAGCTGATTTGCTCGGTCATGTCCACGTCAACGGTCTGCTCACTCAGTTCGGAGTTAATCTTCTGCGAGCCGTGCAGTAATCCGTTTACGGAGATGTGCAGTTCCTTCGGACGATGCTCAAAGGTTTCGCGAGCGCGCCGCCGCAGACGCTTTATCACACCTTGATCCGCACCTGTGCCACCTTGATCTCCACCGTCGCCCTTATCTCCCTTGCCTCGTTTATCTCTGCCCATAGTGTCTGTGGGATAGCGGTCTGCAAGTAAGGGCAGACCGAGAAGGTTGTTGACAGTGTCCAGGCAGCTCGGACAACTGACGATGTGGGCCAAGTCTTCGCACTTGATTAGACCCAGTTCATTTGTGTAGAGACTCTGAAGTTGCTTCCTGGACAGACAGCGACCGCGCCGCGAATGAAAGATTGTCTGTCGCAGCTCTATCAGAAATTCATCGGTCTTGCGCGCAAAGCCGGTTTGCCCGAAAGGGACCGCGGTGCTGTGTTTCATGAAACTCAGCGCGTTGGGATTACTCAGACTCAAGCGTGCTTCGCCGCGCGCGATCCGCAGACGCTCGTCTACCGACTGGCGGGTGGTTCGCAAAACTTTGGCGATCTCGCTAGGGTAATAGCCGTGGAAGAATCGAAGGATCAGCACGATCCCGGCCCAGGAAGATTCCTTACGCACACAGGCGTAGTGACAAACTTGACGCAGCTCGTCTTGTGCTTTGATCTGGTCGCGCGTGTCGGTAGCCTGCAAGCCTGCTTCCGCCGATTCATATTCGACGATCGACGCCGGCTGTAACCTGCTGCGAGCTGAGCGGCGCACCTGCGAGAGATGAAGATGGCGAAGCAGGCCGTAAAGATAATTATCGAGATGATGTATCCCCTGAAGCTCGGGACGAGTAAGGGTGAATTGAATGAAGCCGTCCTGCACGAGATCTTCCGCCAGCTCGCGATCGCTGCCCGTCATCTGCATTGCCCAGGCCGAGAGCTTCGAGTACCGCTCGATAAAGAGTTCCTCATGGCTTACTGCGCTTGGGTGGGGGTTAAGCTTCATAAAGCTGGCTAAAGCAGATGAGCTACCTGGCGTCATTACGACCAAGTTACCGCCGCATTAACAAAGTGTTTCTATTGTAGTAGTCGTCGCAGAAACCGCTAATCTCACTTGTACGCAGGCCGATCAGTTGGTGATTTTAGGCGGGTCAGTTGCTGAACTGGCGAGTTCAGCACATACCTGCCGATTCCGTGAGGGATAATTACCAGTTATAACTTGTTCAGGGAAGAGCACTTGAGTGGATTTTTGCCAGGCCGTCTCGCCGAGGGCAGTTCAGCAACTGATCTGCCGACAACTCTGGGATCGAGCCCAAAATCACCAAGAATCCGCCAAAAAGCGCTCCAGTTCAGCAGCTGATGCGCCGACGGCAGAATCACCATCGACCGGCCGTAAACTAATCTAGCATAGCCAGTTGCACCCATCTTTGAACTTCTCGCCCAAAAAGCGAGTTCAGCAATCGATCGGCCTGCGTACAGCTACCCAACGCGCAGTTCGTGTGTTCGGTTGTTCCATCGTGGATCGAAAGGTTACTGGGAGAAAAAGCACCAAAACCGGCACGGTTGAGTTTATTCGTAGCGCAATGCTTCGATCGGATCGAGTGCTGCCGCCTTACGTGCCGGGTAGTAGCCAAAAAAGATTCCTACTGCAGCCGAGAACAGCAAGGATCCGACTATGGCCAACGTTGAAACCAAGGTTGGCCACCCAAGCATCACAGGAATCACTAGCGATGCGATTACTCCAAACACTATTCCGAGCAAGCCGCCCGTCAAACTCAGCACAATTGACTCGATCAAGAACTGCGTGCGCACTGCTGACGAGCGCGCCCCAATAGCCATTCGAATACCAATCTCACGCGTCCGCTCTGTCACGGACACCAACATGATATTCATAATGCCGATGCCGCCAACAAGTAGCGATACTCCTGCGATGCTGCCGAGTAACAGCGTCATGATACTGTTGGTTTCGTTTGCGGCTTCGGCAACGTCCGACATGTTTCGCACCGTAAAGTCGTCCGGCTCGTTGGGCGTAAGCTTGTGCCGCTGCCTGAGTAACTCCGTAATCTGGTTCTGCGCTGTGTAAGTCGCGTCCTGGGAAATTGCTGACACGTAGGCGACCTGCAGTCTCGGGCTGCCGAGGATCTTCTTCTGCACTGCAGTGTACGGCGCAAAAGCGATGTCGTCTTGGTCACGACCCTGCGGATCCTGACCCTTTCGTGCCATCACTCCCACCACGCGAAACGGCAGGTTCATTACGCGCACAGTCTGGCCCACTGGATCCATTCCCGATAGAAGATTGTCCGCAATGGTTTGACCGATGACGATCACGCGTGCGGCCGTGCGCACATCGGTTTCGCTAAAGAATTCTCCGCTCTCAACGTTCCACTTTCGAACTCCTGGGTACTCCTGGCTGACACCTTGCACGGATGTGTTCCAGTTCATATTGCCAAAGACGAGTTGCGAGCGTGCATTAACGGTCGGAGTCACCATCGCCACACTTGGAACTTCCCTGCGGATAGCCTCCAGATCTTCGATCGTAAGAGCATTTGTGCTGCTGTCCCCGGTCCCGCTGCGTACGCCGCCAACGTTTCGGGCACCTGCGCTCACAAACAACAAGTTTGTGCCAATGCTCTCGATTTGCGCCTGCACAGATGCTTGCGCACCCTGCCCGATGCTGACCATGGCAATCACCGCGCCGACACCGATGATGATACCAAGCATAGTCAGTGATGCGCGCATCTTGTTTCGGACGAGCGCACGAAAAGCAACGCGAATGATCATTAAGAAATTCATATCACTACTCTTCAACAGCTGGCAGCGACTCTAACTCTGCGACCGCGTCGCGCTGCTGTTCAACTCGATAATCTTTGTTGATGCGACCGTCTTTGAATATGACAACCCGTTCCGCGTATTCGGCAATATCGTGCTCGTGTGTGACCAGAATCAGCGTCATGCCGCGCTCGCGATTCAGTCGTTGGAAGATCTCCATCACCTCGACTGAGGTACGCGAGTCAAGGTTTCCGGTTGGCTCGTCGGCCAAAATCAACGCCGGGTCGTTCACCAGTGCACGCGCAATCGCCACCCGCTGCTGCTGTCCGCCTGAAAGCTGATTTGGATGGCTCTGTTCGCGACCATCCAACCCAACTGAGGCAAGCGCTTTTTGCGCTCGACGAACACGTTCCGCACCATCCAAACCTGCATAGAGCATTGGCAGCTCCACATTTTCAATCGCCGAAGTGCGCGAAAGGAGGTTGAATCCCTGGAAGACGAAACCAACCTTCTGGCAGCGAATGTCCGCGCGCTCATCTTTGGAGAGCTGCGAGACATCCAGACCGTCAAGAGCGTAGGTGCCCGAGGTGGGGCGATCGAGACAGCCAATAATGTTCATCATCGTCGACTTTCCCGACCCTGACGTGCCCATGATGGCGACAAACTCACCCTCCTCAATTGTCAACGAAATGCCTCGTAGTGCATGCACTTCGACATCACCCATCTTGTACACCTTGTGGAGGTGCTCCAGTTGGATGATCGGCCGCGCCTCCGCCTGGTCCACCAGAAGCCTCGGCGTGAACGCAGCAGTTTGTTCGATCTGTAAATTCGCTGCCATTTCGGTCCTCAGTAAACTTCTTGGAATGAACTACCGGCGACCACCACCACGCGGCGCTCCACCAAATCCCGGTGCGGCCGTACTTGTGGTTTGTTGCTGGCGGTTAGAGCCGGATTGCGTCTCACCGGTCACCACCATTTCACCTTCCTGCAGGTTTCCTTCGACGACTTCTGTCGCCGCACCATCGGTTAGACCAACCGTAATTCGGCGCCTTTGCAGCTGCTTGTCCGCGCCAATGACCCAAACGATTCTGGTCTGGCCGGCAACGACCGGGGAAGTGGGTCCCGCAAATTGACGTTCGCCATCACGACCTCTCCGGTCTTCATTGTCACCAGTGGCATTCTGGCGCCTGGCCTCCCGTGGTTGTCCTTCTCCTGAACCACGGCGGCGCACCGCATCTTGTGGCGTGAAACGCAGGGCCGCGTTTGGAACCTTGAGCACGTTGTTACGTTCGTCGATCGTGATAACCAGGTTCGCAGTCATTCCCGGCTTGAGTTTCTGGTCTGGGTTCTCGACATCAATCACCACGTTGTAGGTGACTACGTTTTGTACGTTTTGGGGATTCAGGCGAATTTGTTGGATCTTTCCTTCAAACTCTGCCGTTGGAAACGCGTCGACATTGAACCTCACTGACTTTGCCTGCTCCACCAAGCCGATATCGGCTTGGTCGATGTTGGCAATCACCTGCATCTGTGTCAGATCGTTCGCAATGGTAAACAGCGTTGGTGCTGACAAACTAGCCGCCACGGTCTGGCCGACGTTGACGTCACGAGAAACAACCACGCCATCAATGGGTGAAGTGATCGTTGTATGCGCCAGATTCACCTCGGCTAGACGAAGTGACGCTGTGGCTTGCTCTACTTGAGCGCGCGCCTGCTGCACCGCAGCTTGTGACTGCTGCACCTGCGCTTGCGACTGATCAACCTGGGCCTGCGACTGTGCCATACCGGCCGTGGCAGCGGATTTCTCCGCCAGTTCCGCCTGGCTCAACTGCGCCTCGGCTTGCTGATACCGTGCCTCGGCCGCGCGAAATGCCGTCTCGGCAGTTTCGTAGTCGCGACGAGAGATCACGCCAGCATTAACCAGCGACTCTTGCTGCCGCATCAAACTAAGTGCGTCGTCGCGCTGAGCTTTCAAAACAGCAACGTTTGCTTGTGCGCTGGAAACGCCGGCTTTCTGATTCTGCGCTGTAGACTGTGCTGCCAACGCTCGGGCCTGTGCATCGTTTACGCCCGCCCTTGAACTATTTACTGCTGCCAATGCCTGTTGTAGGTTTGCGCGTGCCTGCTCAAGATTGGCTCGAGACTGCTGCAACTGTGCTTGTGCGACGGAAGGATTAAGTTGAGCTATCACCTGTCCCTTTTTAACCGCGGAATTGAAGTCGACCATCAGCGCCGAAATTGTTCCTGAAGCTTGACTACCAACCTGGACTGTTGTCACTGCCTGTAATGTTCCAGTAGCTGTCACGGTATTGCGCAGGCTGCCGCGGTCGACCCGGGCGGTCATGTATTCAGCTGCACTGGCGCGTCCACCGCCAAAATAGAACCCGGCAGTGGTCACGACCGCAACGAACAGCAACGCAAGAAGCATTCGCTGCTTTCTTGAAAGGTTAAGCCGCTGCCAATTCTTCTTAATCCAAGCCATAGTTTTCCTTCTGTGTTCTGCAAAAAATGATTTGGCAAGCTCAATTCGCTTGCCGTAGTGCTTGCCGTAGTGATAGACACCGATCTGGCGGGGACGGTTACAGGAAGTCTTGGTGAAAAAATCGAAAATCGTTAGTTCTTATTGGTGAATGGGCCGGTGACATTGGACGGGTGCCACAATTTTCCATTTGTCATAATGAGGAAATGACCAATGAGAAATGAGCAATGACCAATGAAAGCGCGGGGAATTGGTCATTGGTCATTTCTCATTTCCGACCTCAGCCTTCTCCTGTAACCGAGTCACTGATCCCGGTGTCTATCCTATCGGGAGGCTTGAGTACAGCTTTCCACACACTACAATCAAGGTCGATCTTTTAAGGAGTATGAGGAACAAGATGAATAAATTTGGGAAGTTTAAAACGCTGACCATCGCCTCCCTGTCAGCCGTCGCTTTAACAGGTTCAATCGCGCTGGCGCAAACCGTCGGTAGCGGGCAGACCCAGGACACCACTAGTGCCGAACAAGGCCAGAAAAGACACGGTGGGGGCTTTGGCCGGCGTGGCGGACGACAAATGGGGCACATGGGAATGAGAGGCGGCATGTTCCGCGGTATCACCCTCACCGAAGAACAGAAGACCCAAGTGAAGCAGATTCACGACGGCTTCCGTGAGCGCACGCAGAGCCTGCGACAGGAACTCCGCACCAAGCGGCAGGAACTGCGCCAGAGTTCAGAGGGTGGCACCTTCAATGAAGCACTTGCCACGCAAAAACTGCAGGAGACTGCTGCGCTGCAGGCAAGGTTAATGGGCGAACGGTTCAAACTGCACCAGGAGTTGCAGTCTGTACTGACCGCAGAACAGAAAGCCCAGTTGGAACAGAAGCGAGCCGAGTTCAAAGCCCGACGTGGCCAACGCGGCGAGCGTAAAGTTCAGTAAGCTGGTTACAATGAGGGTGGGCTCGGGTTATCCTCGGGCCCGCTACTCTCAAAGAATGGAAAAATGAGGAGCGCCTCCTGCCGCAGAGTCTTGAACAGGCTTCAGACTTGGATCTGGCGCGTCTTGCGCGTGAAGGCGACGAGTCTGCCTTTGCCGAGATTATGCGGCGCTACAGCCCGAGAGTCTTCAACTTTGCCAATCGCTTCTTTCGTGAGCGAAGTCAGGTCGAAGATGCTGCGCAGGAGGTCTTTCTCAAGGCATTCACTGAACTCCGTAGTTTTGAAGGTCGCGGTTCCCTGGAGGGATGGCTTACGCGCATTACCACGAACACCTGTCTCAACATGCTTCGTAGCTCTAAACGCCGGCCAGAACTCAAGAGCTCTGATTTGACTGAGGATGAAAGTGGATGGCTTGAAGGTCAAATGGCGGGATTGGCTAGTGAGCAGCATAAGTCGGTCGAACGCAGCATGGTCGCAGCGGATCTGGCCGGAAGAGTGCTGGCAACGCTGCCCCCGGAAGACCAGCTGGTGCTGACGATGATGGATGGTGAAGACGCATCGGTAAAGGAGATAGTAAAACTGACTGGCTGGTCAGAATCCAAGGTGAAGGTGAAGGCCTTTCGCGCGCGACGTCGAATGCGCGAAGCCGTTGAACAACTGTTGGCGCGGCAGCCAAATAAGAGGTAGGTTAGATAGCGTAGGACAACATGACAATGACTAAGCACATTATCGAATTGCTGGATGAGAAACCATTCGATCGTTTCTCAGAGGCTGAGATGGTCACCATCCGCCAGCACATTTCCAACTGTGCTGAGTGTGAGAAGGCTTTTGAAGCGGCACGCGTTTCAACGGTACTCTTGAATGAGCGGAAGGCATCTACTCATGAGCCTTCCGCTTTCTTCCAGACCCGAGTTTTGGCGAGGCTGCGCGAGCGAGAAGCATCAAACGAGGTCTGGAATTTTGGCAGACTTTGGCGTGCAACTAGCGCACTGGCGTCATCCATGGTCGCAACAGTAGCGGCCCTTGCAGTGTTGACCTTGGTGCTTCCGGCAGAAACGAGTGTGACCTCGCAGGAGACCGTTTCGGTGAACCGCTATTCCGCTGAAGCCGTTATCCTGAACCAGTCTCAATTCGGTGAAGAACTACAGTCCGACAGTCAGGTGCTGACTACGCTCTATGGTTCAGAAGAGGAAGTTGTAAGGTAACGATGGACAACAAGAATAAATGGAAGGTGCGAATCGCGGCTCTCGTAGTGTTTCTATTGGGATTCACTGCGGGCGCGCTGGCTTTCAATGGTTATCAGCGTTGGGTTCGAGCCGACAGAGCACCAGGGCAAAGGCAGAACAACTTCCAGGCAATGATCGAGAGCCTGCAGCTGACTGAAGATCAGAAGACGCAAGTTCATCAGATTCTCGCCGACACGCGGGAGCAGTTGCGAGCGTTAAGAAGGGAGAGCGAACCACGCTTTGAAGAGATTCGACGGCAGGCCGATGAGCGCCTGCAAAAGGTCATGACTCCCGAGCAGTGGCAGCAATTCCAACAGAAGCGAAGCGAGATGCGCGGTCGAGGTCGCCGGGGTCGAGCCGGCCCTAATGGAAGATAGTTTGGGTCAGGACAATGAACTGAAGACGAAGCACGAACTATTGGTCATTGGTCATTTCTCATTTCCGATCACTCTGACCTCTGACCCGACCTCCTATCCAGGGAAAGACCGGTCCATTTTCCATTTCTCATTTTTCATTTTTCATTTCGTCCTCTCTGTGTCTCCGTTTTTACTCTGTGTCCTCTGTGTTAAGGGCATCGCGGAAAAACATACCGGTAAAACGCTCGCCACAGAGACCCAGCGCAGAGGTGACGAGAGACGCAGAGAGGACGAAATGAAAAATGAGAAATGGAAAATGTCCCGGCCCACTGACTTCAGATTCCAACAAAGGGGGGTCAGCCAATGACCAATGACCAATAGCAGCACGGATTCTGACCTCTCTTACCTTGCCAGCTCAAGATCCGCCACCACCGGAAGATGATCTGAAGCGAGCGATTCCACAATCCACGCCTTCTTCACACGCCAACCATCGCCTCTTCCAAGAAAGATGTAATCGATTCGCTTTACGGGTTTGTCCGCCGGATAGCTGAGTCCTGTTTCCTTACTTCGCCTACTGGTCCACGCATCTTCAAAACTCTTCATCATTAACTGATAGGAGTCTCCCGATGGCTCATCATTAAAATCACCAACGACGATGAGTGGGTGCTTTGCCCTAGAAAGGAACCGTAGCAGCTGTTCTGTTTCGAAGAGGCGTCCGTCCGCGAACTGATAGTCCAGATGAGTGGTCACGAAATCGATCGGTTTTCCCCCTAGGTCAATTTGGACTCGCAACATTCCCCGCCGCTCGGACTCGCGCAGGTTCTCATATTTCTGGTGCTCAACCTTCTGTATTAGCGTGCGTGAGAGTATCGCTACTCCGTATTGCCCTCCTTGATAGTCGAGGTTATGGGCGAACGCGTAGTCCATCCGGGTGAGTTTCGCGAGCTCGGCGATCTCGTCCTTGCCTTCTGTACGCCTCACACCACGATCAACCTCCTGCAGTCCCACGAGATCAGGTTTCTCCTTCATGATCACGTCGGCTATACGTTCAAGATCGAGTGTTTTATCCATGCCGACACCGACATGAATGTTGTAGGTCATAACCCGTAGCCTCTGCTTTGCCGTTAGCGTCGCGAGGGTGCTCACTTTGGCGAACGGAGCATTTCCGAAGAAACACAGGATGGCCGTCGCAAGAAGGATCAAGGTTTTAGACATATGTTTGGTCTTCAATTGAATGTAACTCCAGTCTCAACTAATCTACCCTCTCTATACCACAGCCGCTGATGTCTCTAACTCACATCCTGATTCTCATTGCCGCAGCTTTTGCTGCAGGAATGATCAATTCCATAGCCGGCGGGGGCACGTTGATTACCTTCCCTGTATTGATCTGGCTAGGTCTTGATCCCAAGGTTGCAAACGCAACCAGCACAGTTGCATTGTGGCCTGGCCTGTTCGGTGGGCTTTTTGGGTATCGGCGCGAACTTGAAAACAGCTCTCAACTTCTCATCAGACTCGGTTTGACCAGCATCATCGGTGGGGCGGTCGGCGCTGCACTCCTGATCTGGACGCCATCACCGGTCTTTGCTCGCCTGGTTCCGTTCCTAATTCTGTTCGCGACGGTTCTGTTCATGGCGCAGGGCTCAATCAACCGCAAGCTTAGACTCCAGCCAATCGTGGCTGAACCTGGGGCATATTGGTGGTTAGGGGCAATTGTCTTTCAGTTTTTCTCCTCAATTTATGGTGGATATTTTGGCGCGGGGAACGGAATCCTCATGTTGGCGGCGATGGGTCTCCTGGGTTTGCATGACATTCATCGTGCGAACGGTATTAAGAACTTTCTGGGCATCTGTATTAACAGCATTGCGGTGTTAAGTTTTTCCTTGTGGCTGTTGGTGGCATGGACTGATGCTTTGGTGATGGCGGGAGCAGCGTTGCTGGGAGGCTACTTTGGGGCCAGCATGGCGGTTCGTATCGGGCAAGTCTGGGTTCGACGAGGCATAGTGGTAATCGGTTTGATAATCTTCTTAGTGATGTTGAGGGAACTTCGTAATTAAGAGGGCAGAGATCAGAGGTCAGGGGGTCGAAAATGAGAAATGGAAAACGGAAAATATAACTCTTAATTGGTCATTCGGTCATTGGTCATTTTCCGATCCCGCTGGATTCTGACCCCTGACCTCTGACCCGACCTCCTACGCAAGGAAAGACGACTCCATTTCTCATTTTTCATTTCTCGGAGGTTTCAGCGGTTGGATACCAGTGACCCATGAGCAATGACCAATAGCCAATGACCATCACCAATCATCACCAAGGACCAATCACCAATGACCAATGACCAATGACCAATGACCAATAGAAGCACGGATAATTGGTCATTGGTCAATTCCGATCCCTCTGACTTCTGACCTTTAACCAGGAAACATGACCGCTCCACACGCAACCGCCCAAAGGTTACCGCGCGACTTTTACACTCGCTCGAACGTGCTCACTGTCGCTCGAGATCTCATCGGCAAGGTCTTAATCGTGCCCGCGTCCGATGGCGCCCGAGTATCAGGCATCATTGTTGAAACTGAAGCGTATCGAGGGCCAGAAGACCGCGCTTCCCATGCTTTTGGCGGCCGACGCACGCAGCGAACGGAAACAATGTACAGCTGCGGAGGTGCGGCGTATGTCTATTTTGTTTATGGGATGTACTACCAGTTCAACGTAGTCACGAATGCTCCCGATAGACCACACGCGGTTCTGATACGCGCTCTTGAGCCCTTAGAAGGAGTCGAGTTAATGATGAAGCGCAGACACGGGCAACATTTGCGCAACCTGACCAGTGGTCCAGGAAAACTGTGTATTGCAATGGGCATAGACAAACGGTTGGATGGCGCGGACCTGCTTGGAGATCACGTGTGGCTGGAAGAGGGCCGAAGGGTGCCACGCTCGCAAATTATTTCAGGTCCGCGTATCGGTATTGATTACGCCGGTGAGTGGATCAGCAAGCCTTGGCGATTCTGGATCCGTAATAATCCGTACCTCAGTAAAAAAGGTTAGTTTTTAGCTCGGGATATCGATAAACCTGGAGCGAAACTTACTCGTCGAATCTCTCCCAGTCGCTCATCATCGACCCGACCTTCAACGATCTCGTAGCCCAACAATGCCAGCACGCGACCCCTCAGGAACAGTGGACGCGCATTTCCATACCAATCAATACACGAAGCTCGGCAACCATCGTTCGTTGCCGTCTCAGGTTTCGCCATGAGCTCTCCAATTCTGTGAAACTGCAATCTCTCCACTCGCAAAAACAGAATCGCCGCTGAGTTCTGGAACAGATGCCGATAACCAGGCCGGCCTGGAACACTAATCGGCAATCCTAACAAACCGGAATCTTCCGACTCGGACTTGTAGAAAAACCCATGACTGCGTAACTCTCCTTGCGAAGCTCCGCGACGGGAGAATCGATATGCGACCTCTGGTCCGGTTCCTAATTGGATCGAGGTGAAATGCAGATCAGTGCCATCCGTCCCCACCACCACGGCATCCCGGCCCATAGCTTCAATCCGATCCACACCATGCGCCAACGTGAGTTCGCGAGCATTGCCAGAAGCCCACGGCACAGCAAACAGCTTTCCGTGGCTTCGCTGTTGTGGGCGACCCCATCCGCTGCCTGTTCCATAGAGTAGATATTCACCGACGAAGCGGTTCTGGAATGTCCATCCCTCAGGCCGGGGCAGTCCGCGATAGTTTTCTGCCGGGACAGCCTCATTACCATCTGAAAATCTGGAGAGCGACACCCGCAGCAGCGCCACATCCCCTGCTCCTACTTCTGCGGCCCACATGCCATCTCCCGCTGCCTCGGAACGCACCAGTACGTTCAGTTGTTCATCGTTGCTCTCCAGAAACGAGAATTGGTCGACAGGGCTGCCGAAAACCTGTAGCGCACTGGGAGCTGTGCCATCCAGTGGCATGCGATAGACCATGGACTGGTTCCGGCGCTCGGAGCCACGCTGCACCCAGTCTGTCACCCAGACGTACACCGAAGTGGGAGATACATAGAACACGCGGCCCGCTGGTCCGATTACTGCCGTCGCATTACAACCGAAGCCACCGTTGGAAAGATCGCACACTGTGACTGTGTGCAGGGCAAATGAATACGTGGAGTGAATCTCGCGCTCAGGACGATAGATTCTGGTTGGTGACACAATCCGGCGAAAGTCAGCCTTCGAGGCGCCCTTGTGCCAACGCCGCACAGCCGGAAAACTCTGGAAAGGATCGGTTGCTCCCGGCCAGAAATAGAGCGGAGTATAGAAGATCAATTTGTTTCCGATCAGACGGCTGGAGTAGTTGCGCGAAGAGTAGTAGTCGTTTGAGCGCAGATGATAAGTGGATCGGTATGTGAGGTGTCCACTGTCGCCAATGTCAAACAGCCCTACCTCCGTCCCGCCGCGCTCGTAGCTGTACCCGATGACAACCACCGTATCTTTTGAGACCAGCATCTCGTCGTACCAGGTGTGTCGTGGATTAATCTCCGGACCAAAGGCATCGACTGCCGAAATTGGCTTTAAGTCTCCATCGCCAATGGCCACCGTGAAGAGCCGACCTCGTCGCAGCACTACGAGATGGTCGCCGTGAACCTTCACGATGCCGCCTTCATCCACGCCGCTGTGCTGCACGTTGGTAACAGATTCATCCTTTTCTGCTGCGCCTAATGCGTCAGCTATCGGTGCGTTTGCCTGCGCCGCGGATTCGGACATTTTTGCCGCGCGGCCAAGCTCAGTCTCTTGTTTTGTTGCCAACTCCTTAAGGTAGGCGACAAGCTCCTGTTCTGACTTGAACGGGCGCATCGTTCTCTTTTTTGCAGGCGTCGACGATTTTTCGTAAAAAGATGGGATGTCGCTGGCCGATGTGCTGCAAGCGGCCCAGGGAACCATTAAAGAGACGCTGGCTAGGGCAAGCATCAGGAGAGTGTTCATCTGTTTATTTGCCTCACGATCTTGATTATTCCAGTCTTTGTGATCCCGAGGGCATGGAATTACGTATGCTCTCAAAAGTGAGAACGAGCCCGAAACTGAAACTTGCAGCCGTTTGGACGGCGGCGGAAAAGGCGCTAGCCCGCGACCCTCTTTCGGTTTAAAATCTGCTCTCAAAAATCCTAACAACATCACCCTTACAGCCGCATATGGAGATGACTATGGTTGGCGGTTGATCCACTGTTTAGCGTTACGCGCCATGCCGTTCTGAATCGAGATTTCACACGGGCGTTGAAGGCCGGACAACTCGCTGCAGAGCTTTACCGCGATATGCCCCTTGCGAACTTTTCCCATGTCATTGCCCTGATCCTTTCGGGTGACACCCTGGGTGCGCAGTCGTCACTCAAGAAGACGGCGGCGGCAAACCCAACCCGGGTTGCGAGTGCTAACGGCCTGAACAACGTCGCTAATCAACTGGCGCAGGGAGGGTTGGTGGATGAGGGTATCCAGATTCTTAAGACGGCCATCGCTTTCTATCCTCAGGAGGCAAACCTTCACGACAGCCTCGGTGGGATTTTCGCTCGCCAAGGTCGCAAGCCAGAGGCTTTGGAGTCCTACAAGAAGGCTTTGGCGCTGAATCCTGATTATTCAAATGCGGCAAATGCAAAAGAGATGATCAAGAAGTTGAGCGGAGGGAAAGATTAACGATTGACGATTGGTTGGTCTTCGCGATGGATTGGACGCATCGGCAATCCTTAATTTGCAATCCTCAATCACTTCCGTACCGTATCTCCATGTGTCGAATCCGGTAGCTCGCTGCGATCAGAACAACCAGCGTCACAACTAACAGACTCGGAACAGCGATCCACGCCGGCGTCGGCTCTGCAACAACTGCAAACGGGCCTTCGGACACCGGCACTGGCGTTAGCGATTGCAGATAGTGAATCACACTGATCTTCTTAAGTATTGGCGGCAATAGGAAGTTGAGCCACTCCCATCCATACAAAACCAGCGCCGGAATGATGGGATTGCGGAAGAACAGGCCCACCACAGTAAAGAATGCACCATACCCGACACACGCCAGGGCAGTGATTCCGGCGTACGTGAGCAACTGTCCCAGGCCGGCACCGTCAAAAAAGAAACGAACACTCTCGGAATAGAAATGAGGCACGTAGAGCAGCAGCATTGAGATGATGGTCGCGCCACTGAACAGCAGGATTGATGTCACCAATCCAGAGACATATTTCCCCACGACCAGAACTTCACGCCGAACAGGACTCAAAAAATAGAAATGCAGACTGCGGTCGACAATCTCTCCGCGAAAGAGGTTCATGAAAATCCATGCACAACCAAAGAAGGTGACTGTCCGCAAAATCAGTCCACCGTAATAGATGGCAAAGATCATGCTGTACTGGTTAAAGTTCTGCCATTCACGACCAGGTGGGGTAAACGGGGCCAACAACGCAAGCGGAAAAATCGGCAACAGAGCCAAGAGGTAAAGCAGGATCGACCTTTTGCTGAGAAAATTCTTTTCAATCTCCAGACGAAAGATTGCACGCGCCTGGTGCCACCAGAGCGTCCAGTGTGACGATCCCCTTTGTGCCAGCTCCACTGCAGAACTCATATAGAACTCCCAAAGCACTCCAAAGTCTACCCAATCAAGTACTGATACACGGCGCTCAGGTCATCGTCTATCGGCGCGACCGTTTCGATGTTGATCTCACCTTCAGCCACGACCTTGTTGAGTAACAGATAAAAACGATCTGCATCCCTGGACTTCACAAACAAACCCCGACGATCTTCATGGATGCGCGCCTCAACCACATGATTCTGCTGAAAAACCTGGGCCGCCAATTTCGCCGGCTGATCACAGCGAATGAAGATCTGCATCGGGTGCTCTTCCATCTCATCTCGTACGCCGTGGATGTTTCCCTCCGCAACAATGTACCCGTTGTTGATCAACACAACCCGGTCAGACATCATGTCGACTTCGTGGAGGATATGACTCGAGATGATCAGATGCAGTCCCTCCTCAGCCAGCTTACGAAACAGCGCAATCGTTTCAGCGCGGACCATCGGATCCAGCCCATTCAGAGGTTCATCCATAATCATGACCGCGGGCTGGTGGGCGATTGCCTGGGCCAGGCGAATTCGCTGCCGCATACCTTTGCTGTATCCAGCGACCTTGCGATCGGCCGCGTCTACAAGGTTCACTCGCTCGAGGGCCGTGACAGTTAGCTCGTTTGCCTCTTTCTCAGAGTACCCGTGGACCAGAAGGAAAGACTTAACGAATTCACGGCCCGTTACGCCGCGCGGGAAGGAATCGAACTGTGTGCAATAACCAACTTTGCGAAAGAGTCTCTCTGGCTCGTCCGGCCGGATGCCGAGGATAGTGATCTTGCCACGCGTCGGTCGCAGGAGTCCGGTCATCAGGTTCATCAACGTCGATTTGCCGGCGCCGTTCGGTCCGACAAAACTGGTGATGCCCGGCGCTATCTGCAGGTTGACCCGGTTCACGCCGAGAATTTCGCCGTAGAACTTCGAGACATCGTCGAAGATGACCATCTCAGAGTTTTTTACCGTTTCGCTCATCTCATTTGGTATTACGACACAACCTCATAGGCCCTCACTTTTCGCGACAGCAATGCAAGGCAGATCGCACAGACAACAAACATTGCTGCCCAACACGCCCAGAGCGGCGGTTCGCGGAGAACAATCTCCCTGACGATCGTTTCATCGAAACCAGTGATCCTCACGCTACCCGTCTCTCGGACAAAACTCCCAAACAGCCCGGATGTGATGTTTCGCATCAGAGCGGCGATGCTAATAATGCTGCCCCACCGTGTCACAAAGATCTGATTGATAACCTCGCCAAAAACCGACGGTATAAAGAAGATCCCCAACAGCGCGCCGCTTGCCACTACACGCCATTTGACCAACGCCGACACTGCTTGCGACAACAATGCCAGCAGCAGAACCCATACTATACTGCCAATAAAGATCGCACTGGCAATCCAGAGATTGTCCACAAACCACCGCCATCCCTCGAGATACGATTGAAAGAGGAACAGCAGTAGCTGCGGTATCCAGGTCATAAGCGAAAGAAGGATCAGGAGCACCGACATCTTGCCGGCGACGTACTCAGCGCGCGAGAACGGACGGCAAAGGTAGAGCGGTAATGCGTTGTTGCGGAGGTCTCGTGAAACCAAGGGGGGACCAACCAGCAGTGCCACGAAGAACGCGAATCCACCCTGAAAGTTTACAAAAAACTGAAAGAAAGAAGCATCGATGGGCAGCAACTCCCGCACATTAATCTGCATAATGGCGAGCGCGTTCACATTGTGGTGGAGGTAGATGAGCACCGCTTCAACCAGCAGCGGTATGAAGCAGATCGCGTAGAACGCCGTGAAGAGTTTTGACTTGAATACGTCACGAAACGCGTGACGGGGGAGGATCAAGAAGCGACTCCATGCGGGTGTCATGAGCCCTTGGTATCGCTTGTATGTGTGCTCATAGACCGCCATGGCCGTTCTCCATCGCCTTCAGGAAGATGTCTTCCAGGGAATCGCGTTTGTAGCTCATCCTGCGAATCTGCACTTGATGTTCATCAGCAGCACGGTAGATATCACGCACCTCGACGTTGTCTGCGAGCACTATCTTTACGCGGCTGTCGGTAGTCAGAGCATATTCACATCCAAGAGCGGCCACCGACCGAGCAAAAGCATTCTGGTCTCCACGCGTCTCCAGCACCAGAAACTTCCGGTTCGCTTTCCGCTCTTCCTCCAAATTGCAGTATTGCGCGATCTGTCCATCTTTGAGGATCAGTATCTCTTCACAGCACTCCTCAACATCTCGCAGCAGGTGTGATGACAGGACGATGTGAGCCTGCCCGCTATCTCTTATCTCACGAATCAACCGGAGCATCCGTTGTCGCGCGGGCGGATCAAGACCGTTCGTTGGCTCGTCAAGAAAGATCAAACGTGGTCCATGCACGATCGCCTGGGCCAACTTGGCGAGCTGTTTCATTCCCAATGAGTACGTATCAAGATTCCGATATCGCGCTTCACCAAGACCAACGTAAAAGAGCGCCTCATGTGCCCGTTCCAGGGCTGCTTCTGACGGCAAACCTGACAGCTCGGCCATCAGCCGAACAAGATGGACGGCGCTCATCCTGGCGATGAACGAATCGCGCTCGGGCATGTAACCGACAACCTGGCGAATCTGTTTAATTTCTGTGGTGATGTCCCGACCAAAAATGTGAGCGGTCCCGGAACTGGGATCGTGGAAGCCCAGGAGGGTATGAATTAGCGTGGTTTTGCCGGCGCCGTTGGGTCCGAGCAGTCCAACGGCCCGACCCCGCAATTCTCCACGCAAGGAACGAAGGATGGGACGACCGCCAAAGTGCACGCTCAAATCATTTAGATCTATGACGGGAGCGAAGTCGGCGGAATTAAATGCTGTTTTTTGTTCTGGAAGCGTCTCGGTTGCTGCCATGCTGCTCAGTTATATCGCTCTGTCGTGATAATTCCAAACGAATGCCAAACCGAATGCAGTTCCCATCAAAATGAATGCACCGATAAAAGCAAACGCTTCCGACGCGACCAAAGTTCTGCCAATTGCCAAAATCCCGATCAGAAAAACCGGGACGTTCAACACTAATGCAGAGGCGATCGGAAATAGAGCGACAGGCCGGCAACCACCCAAACGTCGGCGTAGCCAGAAGAGCGAAGGCGCATAGGCCAGTGAGAAAACTAGAGCGGCGATGATCAGCGAGGTTATGGTGACACCTTTGATGTCGGCTTGCGAGAGTGACTCACCTTCAATAACTGAAAAGGTCAGCAGGATAACCCCCAGAGCAATAAGCCAGGACGCAAGTGAGATGGAGATGAGCTTCATAATCCTGCTCCCGCTTCAGACCACTTTCTGAGTCTGAGAATAAGGAACAGGGGACCACCGACGGGGGTCTCCCGTTCCGAATCAACTACTTCTTGCCCCGCATTCCTTGCTGCAGAATGTGCTGCATTTCAAGCGCATGGGGAACGCCTAACAAGGTTGCTGGACTCAAACCGAAAGGTCCGCCCTCAGTATTTGCAGCAAAGGTGATGCTGTCTTCGCGAGCGTACGCATAGGCAAGCGTCGGTGGCATGTCTGCAGCCAGCGATTTGATTGCATTCTGCGGCCCTTGGGGCAGGTTCCCAGCAGCACCTGCAATCTTGTCCGCAAAAGGCTGCACCAAGGGCGCCAGGTTGTGATAGAAGACCGCCGAGAAGTTTGCATTGCCGTCGGCAGGTAATCCAGCGATGAACTTCTGCGAACGTAGTAATGAATAGTTCTGGCTCTGTGCCCTCACGGAGCGCTCGACCAGAGCTCGGGTTGGCCCAACCACCATGTAGCCATTTACGTACGTGTAGTTCACTTCGAGCCCAAAGTCTGCTGAGCGGAGTGTGTAGTAGGGACGTCCGCTGAGGTCTCCCTGTTCCCACACGAGACCGGCTTTGCCAAAACGGGCCGCTTCCTTGTTGATTTCGTTCACCACCTGCTGGAGGGCCCTTTGCAAGTGATCGACATCATTGACTTCAAACACCATCTTCCAGGAGGGGGTGGGAAGAATTGGACCATCGATGGCAAACGCAAACTCACCTCCGAGTGGAGCGGCGATATCCCTGCGGATATCAATCCCGCGATCAGCCTGGAGCTTGTCGAGGTTCTTTCTAAGGTCCGGAGAGACTGTTTCCACTACACCCAGAAGGTCATCAACTAACGCCACGGGATCCTTGACCACAAATCCCGCAACGACATTCGCTTCGGGTGAGATGTACTCGAGCGAGCCCATCGGTCCGGGCGCGGCGAGCCACGACGGAACGCCCCGCTGTGCCTCGTTAAAAGAGAGAACAGCTTCAGTGTGCGTCTTACCGCCCGTCTGTTTTTGATCCAGGACGAAGTACTTGACGCTCAGCACCCCCAACTTATTGAGGGCTGCCTCACGTTGTTCAGCGCCAGCACCTTGTGTGCGTTGAGATTTTGTCTGTTCGAAAACTCTCTCCAGATTGGCGGCCACGACGAGGCCTGCCCCTTGTCCGTAAACCTGGGCGATACGGTCATAAAACGGGCTGTTGCTGAAGTCACTCTTACCACCCTTCTGGAGGACGATCGAAAGCTGCTGCAACTGCGAGAGATTTGGACTAGCAGCGAAGAGATCGTTGCGGATCCAGACGTACACGTCCTTGTCCTTGCTGCCCTGAGCGGGAGCTGACGGAGTCGCGAGCTGAGGATCCTCAACAAAAGTAATTGGGGTCCTACCACTCGAGTTTCCCGAGTGCTTGGCAAGCTGCTGTTCAAGAAAAGCCCTGAAGCCTTCGCTGTTCTTAAGTTCGGCCAGCACAAGCGGAGCCACCGGTTCGCCCTTTGCATCCATTGCGACCGAAACGGCGACTTCGTCGCCCAGGTACTGGCCAAATTCGTGAACGGTCTCCATGACCTTGTTCATATCCGGCCCACCGGCTCGGTTCTTCTCATACCATTCACGCAAAGCCGGATTCTGATTAATCCGATTCTGCATGATCTGGTGCGACTCTGTAATCGTCGCCGTTAGATTCGGCAAGGCTGCGTAGACGGTAGTACCTGCCGGCATCAGGTCGAGGAGCCGTGTTGAGTAGCGAAGTTCTGGCTGAGGAACCTTATTAATCTCTTTTCCAAGCCCGGCAAGGTTTGCGAGTGTTTCTGCGTAACGAGTAGCATTACGGCTCCACGAAACTTCATCCCCTACGGCGACACGTTCGATCGATCTGCTGGTAGCGAACTGGTCCCCCGGCCGTAATACCCGGTCAGCTCCGGCGTGGTTCATGTGAACCTCACCTTCGATTACCGAAACGCGCGATCCCTTGGTTCCACTGTTTACTGAAAAGACCGTACCAACAACTGAGACGAGCGAATCGCCGGTATCGACGTAGAGACGCTGACTCTTTTGCTTTGCTGCCTCAACGACGATGGCGCCCCGATTCAAGTGAATTGTTGTGCCCTGCCCGTTCTTTGTAATCGACAATTCAGAGCGGTCGCGGATTTCAACAATTGAACCGTCAGCGAGTTTGACAAAAGCATGCCCGTCCTTTGCCGTCCGCAATCGCTCACCGCTACCGAGCTTCTGTCCCACCGTGACCGGTGTCGTGCGGGTGTCGGCTATCTGGAAGACCTGGCCTTCGGCCGCCTGAACTGTGGCTTCCAACTGGCCCCCCAAGGGTAAATACCGCTGAAGCACTGGAAGGGCTAATAGTCCAAACCCTATGACCAGCGCTGCGGCGATACCCCAACGAAGAACCACCGGCTGGATACCGTAACGGCGGACGCGTGCGGTCGTGCGGACTGGCACAGATTTGCGCGTCCTGGCCTCCTTCATCGCCCTCCGGCAAGGAATGCACTCATGCGTATGATCCACTAAGAGAAGTGAACGCGCCTCAGAAAGCTGCCCTTGCAGATAGGCGGGAATGAGCGACTGAAAATCGGCACAGCTCTCAATTAGCTCTGCTGCGCCTCGCTCGATGGTAGTATCACCCGCCGCTTCGATGGCGACTCGCGCCCAAACGCGGTCTGCCGCCTGTTTTACCACCGCCGAATCCACCTGCTCATTGCGAATGCTGGCTGTGGTGTTGTCGAGAATGTTGTCGAGTTCGTTATTGCTTTTCATGATGTTTCTCCAGATAGTGCCCAATCTCTTTCCTTAGCTTTGTGCGGGCGCGGTGCAAGACAACGCCCACAACGAGTTGCGATGTGCTCATCATCTTCGCAATTTCGTGATTGTCGTAGCCGTCGTAATAACGCAGAATGAACATCTCCGACGCTGTGGCTCCCAAACGCGCAACGGCATGTCGGATCAGCTCCTGCAACTCTTTGTCCCGATGCTCGGCTTCGGGGTTCTTGAAACTACTCACGAAGGCTCCGGGATCAACGTCATCAATGCCTACGGACCGCGACCTGTTACGACTTCGCAGTAAATCCAAAGACGCATTTATTGCAGCTCGAGAAAGATACGCCTCTGGATAATCCTGAAAATCGTAGTTCTCCTGGCCCTTAACCAACCGCAGAAACACGGTTTGCAGAACATCTTCCGCATCGGCAGCGCTGCCGGTAATACGATGGGCAGTGCGAAAAACGCGGTCGTGATGGGTGCGAAAGAGCGTCTCAAGCTCTCCCGGGGGATCTGGAATTGGTTTCAAGGGTTTGACGGCTGCTTGCACTGGTGCCCTCCGTTTCCACTGGTTAAACGACGCTGCGGAGGGATTATTAACAGTCCAAACTCAATTTCTCGGCTGGAGCAGTTGCTCTACTAAAACAAAGACGCCTTCTGGTCCTTCAACATCGCCTTCTGTACCAACGGTATCGGCGGACCACCGTACTTCAGGAACTCGTCATGGAAGGATTGCCAAGCCTCTCGGCCGCCTCGCGTAACCGTCCAGTCCTCGCGTAGCTTCTTAATCATTAATTTCCCCATCGTGTAGTTGAGGTACGCTGGATCGAATGTTCCCCGGGCCGCCTGTTGCCGGGCTGTGGCTGCATCCTGATAACCCTCTTCACGAAACATTCGTTCTGAATCTGCAACTGTCATCTTTCCTGTGTGCATTCCGATGGCCGAGAGAAAGCGCACATTGCGCAGAGTGGCGTTGAGTATCTGCCCGATGTGCGTTTCCGGCGATCCGTTTCCTAAACCTGCCTCCCACATCATCTCCTCGGTGTAGTGAGCCCTTCCGCAAAGGCATAACCCACAAAAACTTGACCAAACTTAGATGGCGAACGGTTGGCATGGAGAAACTGTAGAAAATGGCCAGGCCAGACCTCGTGAACAGAGGTAAACAGAAGGATTGTTCGCCCCGCAACGTATGCATCTCTTTCGGAAGCATGATTTTGACCTCACGGACGGAAGGTTGGACCGCGCGAGTTTAGTAAGAGAGAAGTGCCGGTGCAAGATTAATGATGATTGGCGATTACCAATTTGATCATTCGACTCGCCTAGTGCTCAGGATGAGCATACGACGGCGTGCCTCTTCCGCCTCAATCGCTTTGGGGTATCGCCAGATAATCTCTCGCCAGGCTGCACCGTCGTAACGCAGCTTTTTGCCTTGGTGATCAAACTCAAATCTGATTCCCTGGCGGTTGTACCGATCCAACCCGCTGTAGTTCAGGTAGTAAGAGAACTCTGGTCCACCGCCGCCAATCATCTCCTTCTGATTGAGGCGGCGAGAAGCCTCGAGCGACAGTTTATCGGCGGAAGCTTCCGCAGCCGATGCAAAGAGCTTTAACACTGCAGGTTGCAGAGAGGATCGCGGGAAGGTGTCGAGAAAAATCCTGCTTCTGACGATCAAATCAAAGTCTTCAGACGCCAGGAGCAGCCGGTAAAGCCTCCGATCGTCACCAACTCGACTCGGCGAAACTACAGCTTCTCGTTGCAGCCATCCGCTTCGCCGTCTGGTGACTCGCACGTGATAGAACGTGACGCCCTCTGAGATTCGGACCGCGCGGCGGATTGCCACCAGCCGGCCACGACTAAGCCGTTGTATCAGTTTTCCCGAAAGCTGGGGGCTGCGCCGCAGTGCTGCTAGTCGTTCGTCCACGACAACTGCGATTGGCCCGCCGGTTGGACGTCGCGCCTGTGCGATCGCGTGGTCATTTGAAGCGCTGAGAATTGAAAGGCAGAGGACAGACAGTAAGAGTGGCGGTGAGGCAGATTTCATTGTTCTTCTCCTTCAGCAAGGTGAGGTTAGAAAAAGGTGAATTTACGTTGGAACACGACGTCGCACGGACGTCCTACTTCGAATCTCGGCAGCAAGGATCCGCTGAGCCACACCGGCATGGTGAAAATGGCAGATCGCAACCGCAAGCGCATCCGCAGCGTCTTTTGGTTCGGGGGGCGCGGGTAACAACAAGAGGATGCGCACCATCTCCTGCACCTGGTGTTTCTCGGCATTTCCATACCCGACTACGGTCTGCTTCACCAGTCGGGGTGAATACTCGTGAATCTCAAGACCGGCGCGTTCGGCGGCCAACATTGTCACGCCGCGCACCTGGCCAAGTTTCAACGTAACCTTCACGTTTGTAGACAGGAAACCGTCTTCAATTGCGCAGGCTTGCGGGTTGTGGCGGGCAATGACATCTTCAATGCCGTTTGCAATAGCCAAAAGCTTCTGCGGGAATCGACTGCCGTTGGTTGGTCGAATGCAACCGAACTCGAGCAGTTGATAGCGTCGTCCGTCGCCTTCAAGGACACCCCAGCCCGTGACTTCGCTGCCGGGATCGATTCCGAGGACGCGCATTGTTCTTTACCTGAAGTGAGGTTTGTTAGAGCCTGCGAAGTATACTACTTTGGAGTGAGGCGGCAAGGCGTTCTGCGCCTTGCCGCCTCACTCCATATCAGATCCTCGTCTTAAATAACTCGCGATGGATTTCCGCGATTCTGTCGGCAGGAACCTTCGGCTTGCGGTCATGCGTAAGTAAGCCATTTATCTCTTGCTCTATGTCCGTCAGTTGTGTGTAACAAAATCCCGCCAGGAATTTCAGCGTCGCGATACCCTGCATCAGATCCTGGTACTTTTCCAACAACTCTTCCGGTTTCTCAAACGACGCGTAGAACTGATAGAGAAGATCTCGGCGCTCAGGGGGAATTTCTGTCGGAATTGCCAAAAACCCGCCAATCTCTGATAACACAATCGGCTGACCCCGGTACCTTGAGCCGCGCGCAAACAGAGGTTTTTCGCCAACCCAAACTTGCAGCGGAAGGTTTCCGCCACTAAGCGCATCTTCATACCTTTTTGCAAGCGCGCTGCTTGTCGGTGTGTAGTCGTGGATTGCACACACATCGGTAATGTCTGTGTGCTCCCAACCGTCGTTATCGATTACCGGACGGCTGCTGTCGAGCCTGCGCGTAACGCGCACCATTCGTTCGATGAAGGCGTACTGGCCGGCGTGCCGCTGACCAAGTCCCGGAAACCCCATACTCTCATTCACCGGCACCCAGGCAATGATGCACGGGTGGTTATAATCACGACGAACCGCAGTCTGCCATTCAGCCGACAAGAGATCTTCAGCTTTTGACGACCACTCACGCGCATTTGGCATCTCTTCCCAAACCAACAGGCCAAGCCGATCACACCAGTACAGCCAGCGTGGATCCTCGATCTTCTGGTGCTTACGCACACCATTGAATCCAAACATCTTGATCCAACCAATGTCAGTCTGCAGTGCCTCATCCGAAGGAGCCGTCAAATAGCCATCAGGCCAGTATCCCTGGTCCAAAACCATCTTCAGATAGATGGGACTTCCATTCAGGAGAAACTGACCATCGAGCAACCGTAGCCCGCGAAGTCCACAATAGGACCTTACTTCATCGAGCAGTATATCGTTGTCATAGAGTCGGATGGTTAGGTCATAGAGATTTGGTGTTTCCGGTGACCAGAGCTTCGCGTAAGGAATCGAGACAAAAAGACGTCCTGTTGCAACCGCAGTCTTATCCTCGACTCGCGCTACCAATTGTCCGTGGTCGCAAACCTCCACCTCAATACGCCAAGCGGCCGACGGGGCGTGAAGGAATACTGTAATCTCGACTAGATTGCGTTGCGCGTGGGTGAGAATACGGATCTCCTCGATCCGGATCGGCGGTGCCGGCTCGAGCCAAACTGTCTGCCAAATGCCGGTAGTGCAGTAATAATCGATCCCGTGAGGTAGTCCCGTATGAGACTGTTTTCCGCGCGGTTGTTTTGGATCCTGCCGATCCTCGACCCGCACGGTTATTCTGTTCGCGCCCTTCCTGATATAGGGCGAAATCTCGAACTGGAAAGGAACATGTCCACCTTGATTGTGGCCAACCTCCTGACCGTTTACCCATACGGTAGTGGCGTAATCAACTGCGCCAAAATTAAGTAGTAACTCACCCTGCTCCCATGGTTCAGGAACTTCAAACGAACGTGCGTACCACACGATCTCATGAATCGTCTTCTCGTTTATGCCTGACAGCTTCGCCTGGTACGCAAAAGGCACTACGATACGCAAAGGCAGTTCGAGGCCGTCAAACCATCTGTCTTCAACACCTCTGTCCTCGTCATCAAAGCCAAACTCCCATTCGCCATTCAGGTTAGACCATTCATCACGTACAAATTGTGGTCGGGGATATTCGGGACGTGGAATAGTTGTGCTATCCACCTGATCGTCCAAAGCAGACCCTCCTCCTGGTGCGAATCGAATGCAGTAGAGCTAAGAACTTACGTTGAACGCGAACGAACCTCTCTCACCCCATCTTCCGCCTCGACAACGTAAATCGTTGCCTGCCTTCCTGTTCTCTGCTCATACTCATTCGGTACTATAGCTAGGAAGGAGTCCAGTTCACTACGTTCTACAAAGTTGACGGTGCAACCACCGAAGCCTCCCCCAGTCATTCTGGCGCCAGCTACTCCGTTTTGATCCCTTGCAATATCAACCATTGTATCCAGCTCCCGGCAGCTGACTTCATAATCGTCCCGCAGAGAACGATGGGACATCTGCATCAACGTACCAAACACTCTAACGTTGCCCCGCTGCAGAGCGTCGCTTGCACGGACGGTACGATCATTTTCGGTAATCACGTGGCGGCAACGTCTTCGGATAGGTTCGGGAAGTCGTTCACCGTACGCTGCAAAGTCTTGTTCACTCACATCACGCAAGGCGCGAATTTGAGGCAGATATTCGCGCAGCAGTTCAACTCCCTTTTCGCATTCGGCCCTGCGCTGGTTGTAGGCGGAGGTCGCGAGCTCGTGTTTGACGTTCGTATCGCAGACCACGATCGCGGTGTTAGCAATCTTCAACTCAATTGGCTTTCGCTCAAAAGATCGGCAATCGATCAAAAGAGCATGCCCTGCCTTACCAAAGGCGACAGCAAGCTGATCCATCAGACCACACTTGGTGCCGGCGTAAATATGTTCTGCACGTTGGGCCGCCAAAGCCAGCTGAATTAAATCAATTTCGACACCCGCAAGCGCTACAATGGCGGCACCGACAGACATCTCCAACGCAGCTGATGATGACATCCCAGAACCAATCGGAACGGTCGATGTCACCATCAAGTCGGCGCCTGAGACGGGCACCTCTCGCTCCCGCAGAACGCGTGCGACGCCTTCTACGTAGGTTACCCAATGCGGCTGCGATGTAGTGGCCGAACTCGACAGGTCGATTTCGACGTACTCATCAAACTCGACTGATTTGACCCGAAGACGAGTCCCACCGTTGGCGGCTGCGGCCACGACAGTGCGACGATTAACTGCTATCGGCAAAACGAAGCCGTCGTTGTAATCAGTGTGCTCTCCGATAAGATTTACCCGACCTGGAGCACTAAATAGGCGCGGTTCCGTATTGAACAACTCACGGAAAGAACGCTTCAGTGCTTCGAGGTCCACCATTGGATCATTAGTGACCGAACAAGCGCTTCAAACGTGCAGGCAGACCACGTCATTCAATACCGGAGGGGTGTTCATTCAGCCATAGCCAAGCCGACTCAACAATTTTTCTAAGATCCTGAAACTCGGGGGCCCAGCCAAGCTCACGTTTGATGCGCTCGGAACTCGCAATCAAAACCGCCGGATCACCGGCACGTCTCGGCCCGACAGTCACGGGAATGTCTCTCCCTGTTACCGCACGCGCAATCTCTACTACCTGGTTTACAGTGTACCCTTCCCCACCGCACCCAAGGTTATAAGTTGCACTGCGTGCGCCTAGAATCGTCAAGGCGAGTATGTGAGCTCGCGCCAAATCTATGACATGAATGTAGTCCCTCACACACGTACCGTCCCGTGTTGGATAGTCATCTCCGTAAATCTCCACGCGTTCTCGCATTCCTGCAGCAACTTGAAGCACAAGAGGAACAATGTGAGTTTCCGGGTCGTGCCATTCACCGCATTGCGAAGTAGCTCCCGCAGCGTTGAAGTAACGCAGGCTTGCATAGTGAATTCCATAGGCCCGTTCATACCACTTCATTGCCGACTCAAATGCCAGTTTGGTTTCTCCGTAGGGATTTGTCGGGCCAGTGGGATCCGTCTCTTCTATTGGTTGCTTTTCAGGCTCACCATAAACAGCTGCGGTGGAGGAGAAAACTAGGCGCTTAACTTCAGCGTCTCGCATTGCTTCGAGCAGCGACAAACCCGCAACCAGGTTGTTGCGATAATACTTGGCCGGGTGCTCGACGGATTCGCCGACCAACGAATCAGCAGCCATATGAATTACAGCTTCAGTTTGTGACTCGCGCAACGCAGCACGAAGGCGATCTGTATCGAGAAGGTCAGCTTCGACGAATTCAGCCCCCTCCGTTATGGCGCCGCGGTGTCCTTTATAAAGATTATCGTAAACGACGACATCGTGACCGTCTCGAATCAGCTCCTCAACAACCACACTGCCGATGTAGCCCGCTCCTCCAGTGACGAGTACTCGCATTGATTCAAACCTTTCCCAATAAGCGTTGAAAGTAAAATCTTTGCCTGCGCAGTTCTGCAGCAAGCGGACGGTAGATCTCACGCTGGCCGTGTTCGTCAGGATAATCCCACAGGCCATTATAACAATGCCGATCGTTATCCCATCCCGGGTGATTGACAATTGGATACAGACAGATCCCCTCCACCTGGACAGCAGCTCTCATTGCAGCTCGCACTTCGCTGCAAACGTAGCGAAACCAAGTAGGCCGCTCCTCATCCTCTGTTCCTGTCTCCGCAATGAAAAAGGGCCGTTGATATCGATCGTATACCTCCTTAATCATTTCTCGTAACGGTCGGTAACGCGGGCTCGTCATGGGAACCGCGCGACCATTTAGAATCCACTGGTTGTACATGTAGTAGTTGCCGCCCACGATGTCGAGATATTTCTCCGCACCACCCAATTCCGGTTTTTGACGACCCGCCAACATGTCCCATGCTTCAAACTGGGAAAGACGATAATCTTCGGCGGCCCGTCTCTGTCTACTGTTTCTTGGATCTCTTGGGAGAACGTTGATCAGCGGTTCCATCTGTATGATGCGTGTCTGAGGGTTCGCATCACGTAATGCCTCGATGGCTGAAATTGAAGCACGGACAAGTTGCGCTTTCAGTTCACCGCCGCGACGCTGCGCGAATGGATTGAAATATCCGGTCTGGCCAGCGGCCCAGGAGAAGAAAGAAATCTCATTGATTGGGATGATAAATAGGGGCTGATCCGTTTCATTACTGAGGAACTGGGCGAACTTACGGGCGAGTCGGCCAAATGACTTGATGAACTGTGGTTCGAAGATGTCCAACCAATCTGGCCAGCCATAGTGGCAAAGATCCCAGATCACCTGTGTCTGAGTTTCACGGGCTGCGCGCACCATGTCCCGGACACTCGTAAAATTGTAGCGCCCGGGTGTTTGCTCGATCAGGTGCCAGCGGATGCCATCACGCACGGTGCGCATGCCCTGGCTTTGCAGCCTCAAGTAGTCCTCGCGGGCGAAACGGTCGTGCTGAGTGAACGCAATCTCGTCCAGGCGCTTACCGTTCCGCAGCCGGTGCGTCGAACATTCGAATCCGCCCTGAAAGAAACTGTCAAACAGCTCTTCGTGTTTCAGCATCACCCCGGGCTACTGCGTCAGGATCAATTCACGCCGCAGTGGTTCATCTTTAACAGGCGGATGATGGCCGTTGTTGCCGACCCGGACCGCTGCTTCTTTCCGTTTCGCGCTGGTAAGCTTCCCATAAACCGTCAACGCCTGAGCGACTATCTGATCCATGTTGTAATACTTGTATGTCGCGAGCCGCCCGACAAAATGAACTCTGGGGGTGACCTCAGCAAGCGCTTTGTATTTCGCGTAGAGTTCCGCGTTCTCCCTACGTGGTACAGGATAGTAAGCATCGCCTTCGGATCGTGGAAACTCATAGACGATGCTTGTCTTTGGGTGTTCTTGTCCAGTCAAGTACTTGAACTCCGTGACTCGGGTGTACAGGTGCTCATTAGGGTAATTCACCACGGGCGCCTGCTGATAAACTGCAACGTCATGCGTTTCGTGTTTGAACTCCAATGAACGGTACGGCAACCTTCCGTAACAGTAATCGAAATAGGTATCAACTGGCCCCGTGTAGATCATCTGCTTATAGGGAATTTCTTTTTCGATCTCCTGGTAGTCACAGTTCAGCAAAATCTTGATGTTCGGATGGTCCAGCATGTTCTCGAACATGCGTGTGTAACCGTGCAGTGGCATCGCCTGATAGGTGTCAGTAAAATAACGGTCATCCCGATTTGTGCGAGTTGGAACGCGAGAGGTCACACTGGCATCGAGTTCCGAGGGATCGAGGCCCCACTGTTTGCGCGTGTAGCTGCGAAAAAACTTTTCGTAGAGCTCGCGTCCAACCTTGCTGACAACCACGTCCTCTGAAGTTCTTATCTGTTCACGCGGTTCCGCTACCTTCTTGAAAAAGTCTTCTACCTCGAAGGAAGTTAGATTCAGCCCATAAAGTTTGTTAATCGTATCGAGATTGATCGGAATGGGCACTATCTGCCCATCAACGCTGGCGCGCACCCGATGCTGGTACGGACGCCATTCAGTAAACCTGGATAGGTATTCACAAACGTCGCGCGAATTGGTATGAAATATATGTGGGCCGTATTTGTGGACCAGTATCCCGGCTTCATTGTAGTGGTCGTACGCGTTTCCACCGATGTGTGGCCGCTTGTCGCAAATCAAAACCTTCTTGTCGGATCCTGCCGCTAGTCTTTCGGCCAACACACTACCGGCGAATCCCGCACCGACAATCAAATAATCAAACATCTTACTCCCCCCTTGTTCTCAAAACGTCTACTTGACCGCAGTTATCCGGCAGCTTGGGTACGAGTCCTCCTCATTTCCTGGACGGCCGGCAGCACCGCGACATTGTGTGTAATCACCTGATCGATCAACTTAGACATTCGCGACCAGGTGTCGTCCCATGAAGTATTCGCTAAAAAAGCGTCAACGTGGGTCAGCCATTCCGCGCGTTCCTCCTCTTTCTGTCCAAGTATCATTTCCGCAGCCGCGATAAGATCGTCCGGTGTATCGGCTATTTCCACAAGCTTTTGAACACCGTAGGGCTGGACCACGTCCGTGATTGAAGTGGAGATCACAGGCTTGCCAGCGGATAAATACTCTGGAGTCTTAGTGGGGCTAATGAATCGCGTTGCTTCGTTGCGACCAAAAAGCAGTAGGGCTACATCCCATCCGGCCAGATACGAGGGTAGCTCTTTGTAATCTTTACCACCCAGGTAATGAATGTTCGAACGGCGTGGCAAAGTGTCCTCTCCGATCTTCACCACAGGTCCGATCATTACGAACTGCCAGTTCGGCCGCGCAGTCGCAGCCGCCGCCAACAGCGCGGCATCAAACCTTTCATCGATAACACCAAAAAATCCTAGCCTGGGTTTGGGAATGGTCTGTTGATCTTCGGGTTCAATTAGAGCCGTGCGCGCCTTAGCGAAGTGGGCGCGATCAATGCTGCTGGGAAACGCAAACACGGACCGGTGTTGAGATCGTTTGACTTCGTAAAGGCTCTGGCCGCCCGTGAAGACCAAGTCTGCCTGCTCGAATAGCCGTCGTTCCAGCCTGGACAATGCGGGCGATGCACCTTTGAACGCAGAGAGCTCGTCCATGCAGTCGTATACAGTCGCGATCGGCCTTAGATGCTCGGTAAACGACAGCGCCATCGGGGTGTAGTACCAAAGAACGTAATTAGCAATGTTGCTTTCCACAAAAAGTCGGTCAATCATCTCGCGCAGGACCGCATCGGTCGCTACCTCGCTACGGAGACCATCCGGAAGGTGCGGCACTACAACCCAAACTCCCTCCGCGCTTTCCCGGACCTCCAGGTGCATGGACCCTTTATCAAAGACCGGTTCCTCAACGACAAACACGCGCCGCTCTTTTGCAGCTCGGCTTAACAAGTGCTGGGGGCGCTGATAGACAAAGTTCCAGCGAAGATGTGAAAAACAGACTAGATCGGGCGCTAGCCTTTTATCTCGCGAATTCTCACCGTTCTCGTTGGTGGCAGGATAAAACCACGAGATCATGTCCGGTTGCTCGATTGACTGTGGAGAGCTATGGCTTTTCATTCTGTAAACCTTTTTCTTCCTTGTTACCCTTCCTTGTTACCTTGGTCCATCGTTCTTCCAATTCCCTTATCCTTCATTCTTACAAAGCACTGCCATCGGAGACACTCTCGCGAGTCTGCTCTGTTCATGGTGCTACGCGATTTCACCGCAATAGCCGTCGAAGGAATGGCGGCATCTTGAGGTCGGCTATCGCCCTGAATCGATACAAACGGATGGCGCCGTGTTTCTTTCGCGTTCGCTAAAGATGCCGCTGACATTGAACCGCGCTGCGGTCGGGCAATTGTGATGCCAGCGGCAAAAGACCAGACGGCTGACTGCTACTTGCAGCCGGGGTGCCCGCACATACACGGATGTGGGATCTGCGTCGGCTGCATCCTCACAGTAGTGAGTGCAGTAACGTTTTGATCCGGACACCAGGCAGCTGCATTTCTGGTGTGCACACTTCTGGGAAGCACTATCATCAACCATGACTCATTACCTGCCAAACGAAAATCCAGAGCATCTTATAAGCCGCAGAGTTAGCAACATTTTGGCAGCGATGTCGCTTATCTGTGCGGGCCCCCTGGAACGGCCAAATCAACACAATGTTAGGGCAGCACATGACGTAGCCTTGTGTCTGTCAATCAGACGCGGATCTGCCAAGTTTGCGAATGAAACCCGAACAGACACAGCTGTCGAGACGAATTGACCGACCGAAGAATTCGAAACTCAGGGTATTAGCGGTTTTAACATTGTTGCCGAAGCATGAGCACATTCTGGCGCAGTTGGCATGGCGGTTGCCGCTCTGAAATACACTTCCACCACCGCTTTCGGTCAGTACTAGGAGGGGTCGTAAATGAATGTTCTGAGTAGCCTTTTTCGCAACGAGCTCGCCATCGATTTGGGGACGGTCAACACCCTCATTTTCGCCCCAGGTAAAGGAATTCTCCTCAACGAACCATCAGTCATCGCGTTGGATCGCTACGACGGGAACGTCCTATCATCGGCTCGCGCGCTCTGAAACTGTTGGGGCGAGAGCCCAAGGACATCGAGGTACATCGACCCATCCGCTGTGGCACCATCTTCAACTTTGAAGTTACGCAGAAGATGCTCAAGGCGTTCCTGATCAAGGCGACGGATGGTTACCGTCGTGGCCATTTTGTGGTCGGGGTCCCGGGCTCTTCCACAGCTGTAGAACAGCGTTCAATCAGAGATGCGGCGCGGGACAGTGGCGGACTTCGCGTTGATCTTGTTGATGAAGGATTGGCTGCCGGACTGGGGGCGGGGTTGGACTTCGAAGATGAACGTGCTCACCTTGTAATTGATATCGGCGGCGGAACCACCAACGTAGCGGTGGTCGCTTCGGGCGGAGTTGTGTCATCGGTGACTTTGATGGCAGCCGGAAATGCGATGGACGAAGCCATTCGCGATTACATTCGCTCGGAGTATTGTTTGCACATCGGTGAGTCAACGGCTGAGAGCGTTAAGAAGCAGTTGGCTTCGGCAGTAGCAGTGGACAACGAGGATGAGACCAGTCTCGAAGTGGTCGGAAAACATTTGCTCGATGGAACGGCCAATGCGGTAGAAGTTTCGTCAGGTGAGATTCGAGAAGCAGTTGAACCCGTTCTGAGTGAGATCATGGCCGGCGTACATCGCGCGCTGGAAGAAACACAACCTGAGGCGGTCGGTGACATCTATCGGTCGGGAATCATCTTGACCGGCGGTGGCGCATTGATGAAAGGCTTGGAGGAGAGGCTGCAAAGAGACCTTAAGCTCCATGTTGCGGTTCCTGATGATCCAATTGCGACTGTAGCTGTTGGCGCCGGACGTCTGCTATCGGCGCCGAATAGATTGCAGCGGGCTTCGATTCGACAGAATCTGCCGGTCTGGGAAGGCTCAGAGGAATTGGTTGTCAGTTGGTAATCGTTACGCCTGCTCCCCGTCAACCGCGTCCAACCAATGCCCCCGGCTTCAGGTCGGGGGTTCGTTAGCTTCCACTTCAACAATACCCCGAACTTCATGTCGGGGCGTTAGCTCCACGTTATAACAACACTTCATGTCGGGGTTTCGTTAGCTCCACCGACCATAATTCCGGTGCGACTCCCCTGTACACGAATGGATCAGTAAGAGGTGCCATTGGCCCCTTTCGATACGAGTCCAGGTCCTGCGAAACCTAAACATCAGCTAACCCCAACAAATACCGTCAGCAATTGGCATGGTTGTTGATGCCAGATCAGGTACCGAGCTAATAAGCAGCAATCATGGGAAACGAACGGAGGGAGGATACTATGTCGAGGAGATACTATAACGAAGACGATCGACGTCGTCCGGAGGATTTCAGACGCGAGCCCCACTATCGTTCACAATCGCCGGTGAACTATGGGCGAGGTGATGATGAACGTAACTTCATGGTTCGGGGACGAAGAGGCTGAACGGCGGCGACGCATGGACGAAGCACGAATGGGCAGTCATCGCGGAAAAGGACCACGTGGCTACAAACGCTCAGACGAACGCATTCAGGAAGACGTGAACGAGCGTTTGACCGACTACGACGCTTTGGACGCTAGTGACATTGAGGTCGTAGTGAATTCAGGCAATGTTATTCAACCGTATGGAAAACCGACAAGTTCTGACAGCACCGTACGAATGGTCCAGATCTACTGATTGCGGTATGGCCCAGCACCTGGCTTCGACCTCGAACATAGACGAAGAAACTGATCCAACCGCTTAGAAGGCTGAGGCCATGGTCGATCTAGGGGAAGAGTCACTAGAGCGATTGAAACAGCTTCTCGAATCAGGAGTAGCGAGGACCACAGACAGGCAGGCATCAACACCAGAGTCATCTCGTATGGATCGCGGCGACAGTATCAGCTCGATGGGTGAAGCAGGTGAAACCAAACGAGCTAGTAAAGCCCATGGCGGAACACTTTACTGATACTGAGGCGGGGCCTGAACGTCGGCCCAGCGGAAGTCGCTGAGTTGTATAGGGTTGGTGGGGCTTAATCAGGCTGCAGCCATGTCGGCTTCGCTGATGTCGAAGTTTGCCGATACTTTCTGTACATCGTCGTGGTCTTCCAGAGATTCCATTAGCTTCAGCATCTGCCGTGCATCCTGCCCCTGGAGCTTGATGTAGTTTTGCGGAACCATCGCGATTTCGGCAACCTGGGGTTCGATGCCGGCAGCCTTTATAGTCGATAGCACCACGTCAAAATTTTCCGGTGCCGTGACGATCTCATAGTTTTCTTCGTCGTCTCGCAGATCGTCTGCGCCAGCCTCAATCACCAATTCAAACAGCTCCTCTTCCGGCTTTGCTTTTTTATCGACGACGATGTAGCCCTTTTTCTCAAAGATCCAGCCAACAGAACCAGACTCACCTAGATTGCCGCCATTCTTTGAAAAGATGTGCCTAATCTCGGCCACCGTACGATTACGGTTGTCGGTCATGGATTCGACCATCAATGCGACGCCGCCTGGTCCATAACCCTCGTACGTGATCTCTTCATAGTGCACACCCTCTTCTTCGCCGGTGCCGCGTCGAATGGCTCGCTCAATAGTGTCATTAGGCATGTTCGCGCCTTTGGCATCGGCAATGGCCTTACGAAGCCGTGCGTTGCCGGCCGCATCGCCTCCACCACTTCGTGCGGCGACCGTGATCTCTTTGATTAGCTTAGTAAATAACTTGCCGCGCTTGGCATCGAGTGCGCCTTTCTTATGCTTGATACTATGCCACTTAGAATGTCCTGACATGGATGTGATCCTTCTGGATTCGACTGCGGGTTTGGACGGGCAATATATCACAACTCGCGAGCGAGGCGTGATTTGCAGCCGATGGAGACAGGATCGCGGAGACTACAGTAACTTTCGTGTGAAGTTCCGCTGAGTTTGGGGGATCGTGCTCCTCTGCCAACGACATAAGTCGACCCACGAGCCCACAGGAAACTGGTGCTCTGATAACTCGCATTGCTAAGGTCAAAGACCCAAGCTACTTAATCTGCTCGTACTCTTTTTTGGCTTGTTGCAGAATTTTTAGGTCACGATCGGCGTCGCGCCAAAGCGAGAATAAGTTTTGATATGCAATTCGACTCTTACCGGTGTCACCTGATTGGGCGGCGGCTCGTGCGAGACTTAGTTGCGCCAGAGCATACAAGTGGGAGTAGAGATCGAGATTTCGCGCGTCGAGAATACGTTGAAACTCTCTCTCCGCCTCTCGAGGCCTACTCTCCTCCAAATAGAGCAGACCACGCAGGTAGTTGTTGGTGAAGCCCGCCACTGTGCCCAGATCAAACCGACTGACAGACTCCAATAACCGGATCGCCTCTGACCGATTGCCTTTGTTCCGTTCCAACTGTGCCCGGATAGCCGGAATCGTGATCGACACGATGGCGGTGTCGTTCGGATACTGCTTCAACAACTCGTCTATCAGAGTTTGCGCGCGGCCAGCATCACCGCAGACCGCTGCCGCCGCTGCAGCGTTTGCAAGCGTCACTCGTCCACGGTTGAGCGACAATGCCTCGGAGGCATTGGCCTGTCCTTCTTTACATTGTTCTATGGTTGCTAGAATCACCCCAAAATTACTCAGAACCTGGGCCGCATTCTCTTTTCTTTCCTGTTTGAGATAAAGATTTACGGCCTCACGCACCAACTCTTTAGCTCTCTTAAATTTGCCGGAAACGGACGCGTTCAGGGCTTCTAAACCAGTGAAGTCAGGTTCTATTGGCTTACCTTTGGCCCACGCTAGCTCACGCTCAATTGCTGCTTGATCGTTCTTGGCCAGCGCCAAATTAAAGGCATAGAAATGAGCTACGTCAGCGTCCGGACTCAACTGTTGCAATTCCCGCAGCGCCTGCTCCGCTTCGGCGTGCCTACCTGCCTTGAAAAATGCCTCAACCAGATTCCCGCGTGCTGTGGTATTGCGTGGATCCAACCGAGCCGCTTCAATCGCTTCTCTGAGTGCATCATCAAGCTGACCCAAAAAGTTATAGTTCAGTGCCAGATTATTGTGAGGAACGAAATCGTTTGGATAAGTCTTGGCCCAGGACTTTAACACCTCAATGGCTTTATCGATGTCGCCGGTTACGTAGTTGTGGTACTTCTCCGATATGTAGAAGCGCTCATGCTCACTGACGCGGTCGCGTAACTCATAAGCTCTTTCCGCATGCTGCTGGGCCACCCCCAGTTCACCCAAGTTGCCGTGAAATACAGCCAAGCGAGCGTGCGCCATGGCAAAGTTAGGATCCAATTGGACGGCTCGTCTGTAAAAAGGCGCCGACTCCAAATGCTGGCCTTTCGAACGAAGATCGTTGCCGGTCGCGTACGCTTTCAAGGCCTCGAGTGATGAGGTAGTTGCCTGATCAATAGGCACGGCAAACTGTTTCATCGTGCTCAGCGACTCTCCCAGCTTCTCTCTTAGTCGCCACGCTGAGGTACTCAAAGCCGACAATACTTGCTCCTTACTTTCAGCTTCAATTTGATCGCGCGCAAGAGTATCGCCAGTTTGCGCGTTTAATGCTTCGAGCGAGATCACATAATGCGATCCCAAGGCCGCAATCGACCCAACCAGCAGGGCTTTGATTCCCTGCCGTTGGCAAATCTCCATTCCGATGTCGCGTGTAATCCGTTCGTCGGGGGAGCGCCCCATAAAGCGAAGCGTCTGTCTCACACGATCGTCGGGCAGAATGTTTAGAAACGGTGTTTGGCCAAGCTGAACAGCAAGCGCCTGCTCCAGAGTGTCGTCGAATACAGTCTCGCCAGTCGTATTGACAAAGTCCGCAAGCAATATCGTGTCTTTGTCGGTCAGTGCCTGTGCCCGGTTGAAGTAAAAGAAGGTGCCCAAGCCAATGGCAATCACGAACAATGCCGCCACGAGGCTAGCGCCTTTCTTTCGCTTCTTGATTTCGCTAACGATGTACTCTGCACTGGACACGTGGTGGGGCGCAGTAGGATCAGTTTTTGCAGCGCCACCTGTCTGTAACGTTGGTACACTTCCGTGATCAGTAATCGTGGTCATCGCCGCGATCTGTTCCGGCGTCGCTGAACGTTCCAACTCTGCTTCAAATTCCAATCGCTGCTTTAGCCTGCGCAAATCAGTGAGTAATTCTTTGGCTGTTTGATAACGCTCTTCCCGATCTTTGCGCAGTGCCTTTGTGACGATCCACTCAAGTTCTGCAGGCAACTTAGTGGTGAAACGCGCCAGGGGTGGAGGCTCCTGCTGTGTAATGGCAACTATGACATCCGTCGGAGTCTCACCCGTGAAGGGCGCCTTTCCTGCAGTCATCTCATACATAACGACGCCGAGACTCCAAATGTCCGTCCGGGCGTCAACGGCCTGGGCGCGAGCCTGTTCTGGTGACATGTAATGAGAAGTCCCCATCACCACTCCGGCGTCTGTCTGCACAAGTACGCGAGTGGCGGCTTCGGCATCGAGACTGCTTCTGTCCAACACTCTCTCGGTGAGCTTTGCCAACCCAAAATCAAGCACTTTCACATAACCGTTGCGGCGCACCATGACGTTGTCAGGCTTAATGTCACGGTGCACGATTCCTGCCGCATGTGCTTCATCCAGCGCACTTGCAATCTGAATTGCTATGTCGAGTACTTCGGTCACCGTCAGCGGGCGCTCCCGCAGCTTCTGCCGGAGTGTGTTGCCGTCGATGTATTCCGTTGCCATGAAGTGGCGGCCGTCTTCGACGCCTACTTCATAGATCGTGAGGATGTTCGGGTGGTTTAGACTGGATGCGGCACAGGCCTCCTGCTCGAAACGGTGTAGGCGTTCGCGGTTAGTGGTGTACTCCTGAGAAAGCAACTTGATGGCAACTTTCCTGCCCAGTTTTAGATCTTCAGCAAGGTAGACCTCGCCCATGCCGCCAGCGCCGAGCTTTTCAATGATGCGGTAATGGGAGATAGTACTCTCTTCCATAATTCTGAAGCTTTTCCTGCGAAAGTTCTCGGAATCTTCTATGCAAGTACGTAAGCTGTCAAACTTTGTTTCGTCCGCTGCGGACGATCAAAAGAGGCTTTGCACAAAAGTATGAAATAGGCTTTTTCTCTGTGCGACCTCTGCGTCCTCTGTGTCTTAGTGGTGAAGAAACTCGCCGAAACCACAACCACAGAGCTCCCCCTGCTCGTCTTCGACGGGCATAAGAAGTCACAAAGAACACAGAGGCCCACAGAGAAGACATTTGAGCAGACATTTTTTGTGCAAAGCTATAAAAAGATCATTCTGTCAGCGCTCTTAGTGTGCTCTTCTCCGCGCCCGAGACCCGCACCGTTTTTAGCCTTCCCGTTAGTCCGCCGCGGATCTCGACGGCATTACGAGGAACAGAAAGTCTTTTTGCGAGCACTCGCAGCAGCTCCTCATTGGCCGCACCGTCAACTGGCGGCGCCGCAATCCGCACGCGAAGCGCTCCGTTGTGTGCACCTATAATCTCGCTGCGAGAGGCACGTGGCACAACTGAGACTTGAAACAAAAGCACACCGTCTTTGAGACTATAGTTGATCACGTGGGTAGAGCCTTACTGGAGGAACTGTACAGGCGCGCCGCGAAGTAGTGTTCCATAGATAGCCGCCTGAAACAGCCAGATAACGATGAAGGCGACTATGGGTGAGATGTCAATCATGCCAAGGGGTGGAATAATCCTGCGCAGGGGTCCCAGCAATGGCTCAGTCGTATTTACAAGGAATCGCATTACCCCATTTCCGTATCCCACCATTCCCCACGAAAAGATAATTCTGATGAAAATCAGAAGCGAATAGATTCCAAGGAAGCCATAAAGAAGGTATCCGAGCAGTCGCACTGGCTCGGCATCCTGAGTACTGAGCAGCACGCCGAGCAAAGTATTGCTAATGCCCGCCAGCAATTGGATTAGAAACCATCCAAGTAACACGGCCAACAGAATCGCGACCAACGGTGCATACCTTGGATCGACGCCAAAACTCATTAGGCCTCGTCGAACAGGTGCGATAGGTTGGTCGGTCAAGCCCCGAATCGTGCGTGCCGCCCATCCGAAAGGATTCAGATCAAGCGCATTGGCGATCAGACGCAATACCATTAGCGCAATGACCGCGAGAATGGCAGTAATCACTAGCCAGTTCAGGAAAAGGTACATTCGACTGATTATCAACATGTTACTGTTCTCGTTTATCTATTAGCGCTCACCGAATATAGCTGTACCGATCCGTACCATTGTTGCGCCTTCAGCAATGGCAACCTCGAAATCATGTGTCATGCCCATTGAGAGTTCACCAGGGCGGTCGTTGAAGTAGCCTTCTTCGCCCAACCGATCTCGTAACTCGCATAACCGACTGAAATAAGGACGAGCTTTGTTGCTGTCATCGAAGTATGGGGGCAGAACCATCAATCCAGATAGCTCAAGATGCGAACTGGCCAGTACGGCGTCAGCCACCGTTCGCAAATCGGATTCAGGCAAACCAGACTTTGTGGCTTCACGAGCCAAATCCACCTGCAGCAATACGGGCAGCAGTGTTCGCTGTTCCTGACTACAAATGCTCTCGAGCCGCTCGACCAGGGGCTTCGAGTCCACCGAGTGAATCACATCGAACAGTTGTACGGCACGACGCACTTTGTTTGTCTGAAGGTGCCCTACCAGGTGCCATCGAACGGCAGTGCGGCCAATCAATTCGATCTTTGCCTGAGCCTCCTGCACGCGATTTTCACCGAGATCCGTCACTCCCTCTCGGATCGCCTGTTCCAATTTTGGGATTGGATGCGTTTTGCCGATGGCAACAAGCGTGATCTCTTCAGGGCGACGTCCCGCAAGTTCGGCCGCTTGCCTGATACGACCGCGCACGCTGGCTAATCGCTGACGTAACTGTTCCCATCCCTCATGTTCCGGCATTAGTCTGATTATAGAGCCAGAGCCCTGGGTTTGGCGCGAAGAAAGCCTTAAGCACCACCTCTATAGCTATCGCCTGATGATTTTTGGACATCGGAGAAGATGTGCGTCCCGCCAGTAGGTCGGGTTTCCAATGACACTCAACGCAGCACTATACAGTCAGTACTGGCACGCGGTAGCGTCGGGTCGACTGCAATGCCACTCAATGCAGTGGTAGTCAGTCAGTCAGTCAGTCAGTCAGTACCGGCAC
>Ga0209751_10000352_pt1 | contig 49218 bp, 50 predicted proteins | sample RifCSP13_1_FD_184019 | JGI IMG/M metagenome (GOLD analysis project Ga0209751, IMG submission 184019) | Soil microbial communities from Rifle, Colorado - Rifle CSP2_sed 13_1 (SPAdes) (version 2) | ecosystem: Environmental > Terrestrial > Deep subsurface > Rock core/Sediment | place: Rifle...
GTTCGTGTTCGGCTCGCCTATTCGCACACGAAGGGTCAGGAGAGGATCGTGGGCACGACGGGCGGCCGGACGCCCCACGCGACCCCGGGCTCGTCCGCCCCCAGCCGCACGGTCACTGCGCCGCGGGGGAGATCGCGGGACCCGGACGGTTCGGCCGAGGAAGTCGGAGTCCCCGCGAGGCGCATCGTAAGGGTGACGAACGCTCCGGTGTCGTCGATCGTGCGACCGACGGCCCATCCGTCGCACGGACCCGCGACGTCGGCCGCACCGACGGAGCCGCCCTCCGGCGGCGTCGGTTCGGATGTCCACGAGGATCCGTCCCAGTGCATGAACGTCGCTCCGAGGGACCATACGTCGTCGACGGCGACGACCGCCAACGCGTTGCTTCCGCCCGGGTTCTCGACGACCGACCACGCCGTCCCGTCCCAGTGGAGGGTGAGGGGCTCGTATCCGGTGCCGTTGTGGAACTCGCCCACCGCCCACACGTCATCCGCGGCGGCGCCCTCCACGTCCTCCAGGCTTGCGTCGAGGCCGGGGTTCGGCGTGGGCATCTGTGTCCACGAGGACCCGTCCCAGTGGATCGCGAACGTGCGCGAGGTCTCCCCGATGTTTCGCCACCGGCCGACGGCCCACACGTCGTCCGGCCCGACGACGTCCACGGCGTACAGGTGGTTTCGGGCGCTGCCGGGATCGGGGGTCGGCAGGACCTCCCACGAGGAGCGCGTCCGACGGATGGCGAGGGACGCGACCCCGGTGCTCCCGTCGCCTGGCCCCGCGCGGTCCCCGACGGCCCACACCTCGCCGGAGTCCGCATCGATCGCGAGGAGCTCCGAGCCGCCCGTGATCACGGGGCTGTCCACGATCTGCCAGCCCTCGCCGTCCCAGCGCGTGGTCAACGTCTGCGGCATCCCTCCGCTCGTCGTCGGCGCGGACCATCCGACGGCCCAGACGTCGTCGGTCGCGACGGCGGTGACCCCCTCGAGGACGTTCCATCCGATCCCGACGTTCGGGCTCGGGACGATGGACCAGGCGGTCCCGTCCCATCGCATCGTGAGGGTATGCGGATTCATGATCTCCGTTCCGGGGTCCGCGTCGTACTCGCCGACGGCCCAGGTCCCCGTTCCGGCCGCGGATACGCCCCGCAGGAGAGTCCGCTCCGGGCTCGCGTTCGGGCTCGGGACGACCTCCCATGCGCAGGAGCCGTTCAGCCCCGGGGTGACGGAATCCGAGGGCGCGAGGGGGTCGGCCCCCACCCCGGAAAACGTGGTCATCACGAGGAAGGCGATCGGGATCAGAGGGATCAACCGGTACACCCCATCCCTTGGAACCGGGTTTCTCAATATGACCCTGTGGTAGGCACTGTACCTATCGCGGCGTTCCGCCTGGAGTCATCCGAGACTGAACGGGCGGCCGCGAGCGCGGAATCGGGACGGACGGGCTACTTCTTGGCGGCGGCCTTCACCTTTCGCGCGGCCTCCGCGGTCACGCGCGCGGTGCCCCGCGCGACCGACTTCGTGACCTTCTTCGCGCCCTTCACGACCGGCTCAACCGCCTTCCCCGTCTTCTCCGCGGCGGGCTTCATCGCCTTCGCGACCTCCTTCGCAGCACGGTCCGTCGCGACGGCGACCTCCTTCGCGAACGGCTTCACGTTCTCCACGATCCGGGTCATGACCGCGGCGGTCGCTTCCGCGATCTCGCGCCCGGCGGCGGTGATCTCCTCGCCCATCGTCGGCTGGCGGGCGCCGCAGAACCGGCAGAAGTCCGCGTCGCTCGCGATCGTGCGGCGGCAGCTCACGCACAGCATGCGGAACCGGAGGAGTCCGTCCCTCTTCTAGGTTCGGTTTCCGGGGGGCGGGGACCCGACGTCGTACGAGAACGTCACGCTCGCGCCCACGGCCGGTTCCTCCGGGGGCGCCGGGATCGGGCCGTCGCGCAACTGGCGGAGCCGGATCACCTCGACGGGCAGGTCCGCGAGCGCCTGCCGGAGGCCGTCGATGTGCCCGTCGCCGACGACCGCCACGACGCGGTCCCGGGTCGCGTGCAGCTCGCGGAGCCTCCCCGCCATGTGCGTGTTCCGGTCGTCGAGGAGGACGCGCTTGATGTGCGGGAATTGCTGGCCCACCTCCTCCAAGTACGAGGCGGAGTCCGCCGCGAACTTTTGGAGCTCGGACTCCACGCGCCGCCGCGAGACGAACATCCCCGCCACGATCGAGACGACGAGCTTCACCCGCTCCTCGAACGGCATGCCGCCCCACATCGCCTGGAAGACCTCCCCGGAGTCCTTGTCGATCAGGGCGACCTCCGCGCCGACCTCCCGGGCGGCCTCCGCCGCGGCGAGCATCTCCTCCCCGACGCGGCCGCCGTACTTGTCCGCGACCCGTTCCTGGAAGAAGGAGAGGAGGCGGTAGACGACGGGGGCACCCCCGCGGCGCTCCCGCTCCTGGAGGGCGGACCACCGCACGCGGTCGAGCTCGAGCCCGACGACGCGCGGGCGCCGCGCGCGAATCACCTCGTGGAGCTGGCGGCGGAGGTCGAACACGTGGCCCACGCCGACGAGGGTGATCATCGCAACGCCTACGGGCGGGCGGGAGATAAGGTTTCAGTAGGAGGTGCGCTCGCGGACAATCTTCCCGTAGATCCGCACGATGTCCTCGGCCGCCACGCTCCCGCGGCGCAACGCCCGGCCGCCCGCCTGGATGCGGTGGATCACCGCGCGCTCGCGCCCGAGGTCCACGATGTCCCCGACCTCGAACTCCTCGTCCGGGGCGGCGTCGAGGACGTGCGTGACGGTCCGGTTCCCCTTGTTCACGGAGATCTTGAGCCGCACGCGGTCCACGCGCTTCGCCCACACCGTCCGCACGTTCCGCGCCTTGCTCGCGGGCACGCGCCGCTCCTCGGACTCGATCGCGGTGACCTCGATGTGGTGGCCCTCGAAGTCGAGCCGCTCGCCGACTTGCACGAGCTCGTCGGGGCCGAACTCGATCGTCCCCCGCACGGACTCCGTGCCGTCGCTCACGATGATCGGGACGGGGAGGGGCCGGTCCTCCCGCACGGTCACGGAACGGACGCGGCCGCACGAGCTGCATTTCACGGTCCCCTGGAACACGACGCTGTCCGAGCCGCCGACGCGGCCGGAGAGGACGCGGTGGGGGACCTCGCCGCACTCCTCGCATTCCAGGATGAGCGCGCTCGGGGCCGCCATCGCGGGCGGAGAGGGGCGGCGACGGAAAGCCTTTCGCCTACAGCCGCCAGCCGCACGGGGACGTGAGGGTCCGGCGGCGGACGCGGAGGGGCCCGCCGCACCGGGGACAGGCCGCGTTCGCGGCGAACTTCTCGAGCCACGCGGCACGGACCTCGGGGACGTCCGCGGCTTGGAGCTCGTCGAGGATCCCGCGGAGCTCCCGCGTCGTCGCGAGGGTTACGAGTTTGGCGGCGTCGAGCGGCACCGCGACCTTGGCGCGGGCCGCGGGCACGCGCAGGACCGCGGGCGCGGCGGCGAACCCGAACGCCATCCCGGCGATGTGGGCCTCGTGGGCGGTCCCGCTCGGGCTCCCCGCCACGAGGAGGAAGGAGAACAGGAGGAACCCGATCGCGATCCAGATCACGGGGACCGTCGGCATGCCGGGGATCGGGAGGAAGAGGGTGATCCGCTCCCGCGGGTACAGGCGGGCGAACGCGCCGAGGACCGCCATGAGGCCGCCGCTCGCGCCGACGAGGACGAACGCGTCCTCGAAGTGGACGAGCCAGAACGCGAGCTGGCCGACGAGCGCGCCGAGGAAGAAGACGAGGCCCCACCGAACGGAGCCGATCCGCTCCTCGAGCACGGGCGTGATCAGCAGGAAGCCGAGGAGGTTGAACATCAGATGCGTCGGCCCCGCGTGGACGAAGATCGTCGTCAGGGGGGTCCATGGCGGGGACACGTAGATCGGCGGGAAGTACGCCCACGCGAGCTCCGGGATGAGGGGGCCGTCGAGGAACGTGGCGCTCACGAAGTCGAGGAAGAAGACGACGAGGACCGCGAGGGCGAGGGTCAGGGAGAGGGGGATCCGCCGCCACGCGGACAGCCCGAGGAGCCCGAGAATCACGCCGACCTCCCCGTAGCCGATCGGGGACACGCGCCTCCGATGGGGGCGCGCTATTTAACCCGTGGCCGCGGTGGCGGCGAGGTGGACTTCGATTCGTCGTTGACGATCGCGACGGCCCCCGGCGTGTACCCGCCCTCCGAGGATTCCCACCTCCTCCTCCGCGCGGTCGACGTGCGTCCGGGCGAGCGGGTGATCGAGCTCGGGACGGGGACCGGGTTCCTCGCGCTCCACGCCGCCGAGGTTGCACGGGTCGTCGCGACGGACGTGAACCCCGCGGCGGTGCGGCTCGCGCGCGCGAACGGCCTCCCGCTGGCGGTCGTCCGCACGGATCTGTTCCGCGGCCTCCGCGGCCGGTTCGACGCGATCGTGTTCAACCCGCCGTACCTGATCGAGACGATCGGCGGGACGTGGGAGGAGCGGGCGTGGCAGGGCGGGACGACCGGGGAGGACGTGATCCTCCGCTTCCTGGCGGCGGCGGGCGAGCCCCTCGCGGACGACGGGCGCGTCTACCTGCTCGTCCCGAGCAACCGGGACCGCGCGCTGGGGGCGGCGCGGGAGCGGTTCTCGCTTCGCATCGCCGCCAAGCGGCCCCTGTTCTACGAGACCCTGTACGCCCTCGAGCTAACGCATCCCCGTTAGGACGTCGACGATCCGCTCCGCGGCCCGGCCGTCCCCGAAGGACTTGTTCTGCGTCCCGGACGGGTTGAACTCCGCGATCGCGCGCAGGATCTCCTCGCGGTCCGCGCCGACGAGGACGTTCCAGCCGTCCTCCACGGTCTCGATCCACTCCGTCTCGTCCCGGAGCGTGATGCACGGGACGCCGAAGAAGTACGCCTCCTTCTGCACGCCGCCGCTGTCCGTGAGGACCTTCGCCGCCTCGATCAGGAGGCATTGGAAGTCCAGGTAGTCGAGCGGCTCCGTGAGGACGAGCGTCTCCCGCATGTCGTGGAGCAGCCCGCTCGCCTCGAACGCCTTCTTCGTCCGCGGGTGCACGGGGAAGACGACGGTCCGGCCGCAGCCCGCGAGCGCCGCGAGGATCGCCTTGAGGTTCGTCGGGTCGTCCGTGTTCTGCGGGCGGTGGACCGTGCACAGGAGGTACCCCTTCTTCGTGAGCCCGAGGCGGCGGATCGCGTCCCGCTGGCGGGCCTCCTGCGCGGTCGCGAGGGCGACGTCGTACATCACGTCCCCGACGAGATGGACGCCCGCGTGGATCCCCTCCGCCGCCAGCTGCTCGACAGCGGTCTGCGTGGGGCAGAAGAGGAGCGTGGAGAGGTGGTCCGCGACGACGCGGTTGATCTCCTCCGGCATGTGGCGGTTGTGGGACCGCAGGCCCGCCTCGACGTGCGCGACGGGGATGTGGAGCTTCGCCGCCGCCAGCGCCGCCGCCAGCGTGGAGTTCGTGTCCCCGTACACGAGGGTGAAGTCCGGCGCCTCCTCCTTCAGGACGCGCTCGACCTCGAGGAGCATCTTCCCCGTCTGCTCCCCGTGCGGTCCGGACCCGACGCCGAGGTTGTAGTCCGGCTCCGGGATGTGGAGGGAGCGGAAGAACGTCGCGCTCATCTCGTCGTCGTAGTGCTGGCCGGTGTGGATCAGGACCTCCTGGTGCTGCTTCCGGAGCGCCGCGCTCACGGGGGCCGCCTTGATGAACTGGGGCCGGGCGCCCACGACGGACGCGACCTTCATCCGGAATGTCGAAGGCCCAGGGCCCTCATAAACGCGATTGTCGAGGGCGCCGCGCATAAGGTTTTAAGGAGACCTCCGGTATGCGCGCGCATTGAAGGCCGCCGTGATCGGCCTGGGCTACGTGGGGCTCCCCGTCGCCGCCGCGTTCGCCGAGGCCGGGCTCCGCGTCGTCGGGGTCGACATCGACCCCGCGAAGGTCGCGGCGGTGAACGCGGGGCGGTCGCCGTTGACGGGCCGCGAGCCGGACCTGGCGGCGCTCGTCGCGAAGCACGGCGGGAAGCGGCTCACCGCGACGACGGACTACGCCGCGTGCGCGACCGCGGACGTCGTGCTCGTGGCGGTAGAGACGCCGATCGACGAGGACACGAAGGACCCGGACTACAAGGCGCTCCGGTCCGCGCTCCGGTCCCTCGGCCCGAACCTGAAGAAGGGCGCCCTCGTGTCGATCGAGTCCACGATCGCGCCCGGGACGATGCACGGGCTCGTGAAGCCGCTGCTCCAGCGCGCCTCCCGGATGAGGACGCCGCGGGACTTCCTCCTCGCGCACACGCCCGAGCGCCTCACCGCCGGGAAGCTGCTCCATAACCTGGTCCACGTGGACCGCGTCCTCGGCGCGGACGACAAGCGGAGCCTGCGGCGGGCGACGAACCTCTACTCGCGGATCATCAAGGCGGGGATCCACCCGACGGACCTCCTCACCGCGGAGATCGTGAAGACCGCGGAGAACACGTACTGGGACGTGCAGCTCGCGCTCGCGAACGAGCTCGCCCTGATCGCGGAGGACTACGGGGTCGACGCGTTCGAGGTCCGCGCGCTCGTGAACACGACCCCGCGGCGGGACCTCCTGATCCCGGGGGCGGGCGTCGGCGGGCACTGCATCCCGAAGGACCCCTGGCTCCTCCTCCACGGCCTCCGGTCGTTCCGGCCCTCGCTGATCCCCGCGGCGCGCGAGGTGAACGACTTCATGCCGGAGCGGATGGCGACCCTCACGGAGGAGGCGCTGCGCCACGGCGGGCGGCGGCTCGCGGGCGCGCGGGTCGTGATCCTCGGGCTCGCGTACAAGGAGAACACGGACGACGCGCGGAACTCCCCCGCGATCCCACTGATTCGGATCCTCCGGCGGCGCGGGGCGGACGTGCGGATCCACGATCCATTCGTGAAGCGGCAGCGCGGGTTCGTCGTGTCCCGCAAGTTGCCGGACGTGTTGAAGGGCGCGGACGTGGCGGTGCTCGTGACCGCGCACGACGCGTACCGGAAGGCGGACTGGCGGGCGCTCGGGCGGAAGATGCGGCGCCGCGCCTTCGTCGACGGCCGACTGCTGTGGGAAGTGCCGCTCAAGGGCTGGGTGTACCGCGGCCTCGGGCGCGGGCAGTTCTAGAGGAAGATCAGTTTCCGTTCCCGTTGCGATCGCACGGCCGCCTCGCACACGCGCAACGTTTCGAGGGCGTCCTCGCCCGACACGAGCGGCGCACGCTTCTCCTGCACCGCGGCCAGGAAGTCCTTCAGCTCGCGCTTCAGGGGCTCCTCCTTCTGCACGCTCACCTGGCGGGTGTCGTAGTGGAAGGAGATGTGGTACAGGTCCGATGGGTCGTACCGCTGCAACGTGGACGAGGAGATGAACACGGACTGCTCCGTGTAGTCCGCCTCCACGAAGTTCCGCAGGCACGTGAGCGCGAACTTCCGGACCTTCATCGGCGTGAGCCACGAGACCTCGACGAACGCGTTCACCCCGTTCCGGAAATTGAGCAGGATCGTCGCGTGGTCCTCGAACGTCGCGTGGACCTTCCGGCCTCCCGCGGCGTACACGGACTCCACGGGCGCCCCGACGACGTACCGGAGGACGTCGACGTCGTGGATCCCGAGGTCCAGGATCACGCCGACGTCGCGGACGCGGTCCGGGAAGTTGCTCACGCGGCGGGAGGAGGCGGTGATCAGGTCGCCCCAGTCCCCGTCCCCGAGCGCCTCCTTCGCGAACGCGACGACGGGGTTGTGCCGCTCGACGTGTCCCGCCGCCAGCACGACGCCCGCCTGCTTCGCGTGCCCGACAATCGCCCGGGCCTCGTCCATCGTCGCCGCCAGCGGCTTCTCCACGAGGACGTGGACGCCCGCGTCGATCAGTTCCTTCGCGACCTTCGCGTGGAGGTTCGTCGGCACCGCCACGCTGACCGCCTCCGCGCCCGCCGTCACGAGTTCCTTCACGGACGCGAAGGGCTGCGTCTCCGTCCGGGCCGCCACGCGCTTCGCGACCTCTCCGTCCGCGTCGACGACGCCGACGAGGTCCGCGATCTCGGAGTACACGCGCGCGTGGTTCTGCCCCATGCTCCCGACCCCGACCACGCCGACGCGCACGAGGCGCACGTATCCCGAGGGCCGGAAAAAGGCTTTGGCGGCGGGTCCCAGGAACGAAAGACTAATCCCGCGCCGCGCTTTGGCGGCGGCCGATGGCGATCGACCCCGTGTGCGAGACGCCGATCAACCCGCACACCGCGCGGGGCGGGATGATCTGGTACAAGGGGGCGCCGTACTACTTCTGCTCGGACGCGTGCAAGGAGAAGTTCGATATCAATCCCGCGTGGTACGCATCGAAGGGGCCGATCGTCCCGGGCGTCCGGTAGCCGGGTCAGTGCGCGTGCGCGTACTTGTGGGGGTCCTTGTCGAACGTCCGCTTGCAGCCCGGGGAACAGAAGTAGAACGTCACGCCCTCGTGGGTCGACGTCCCCGCCGCGTACTTCGGGTCGATCATCATCCCGCAGATCGGGTCCTTCACGGTCGCCATGGCGGGGCCGAATCCCGGGCCGGATTTAACCTTTCGGCCGTCACCGGACGACGAGGACGGGGACGGGCGCGGCGCGCACGAGCTTGTCCGCGACGCTCCCCATGAGGAGGCGGGACATCCGCCCGCGGCCGAGGGAACCGACGACGATCAGGTCCACGCCCCGCTGGTCCGCCTCCCGCAGGATCGTGGCCGCGACGTCGCCCCGGGAGAGGACCTTCGTCGCCGCCACCCCGGACTGCCGGGCGCGCTCGACGGCCCCGTCGAGCATCTTCCCGAGCTGCGCCTCGAGGGCGTCGATGTCGACCATCCCGACCTCGTACGCCTCGGGGCCGACGGACACGACGTGCTGGACGACGAGCTGGCCGCCGGAGGCCTTCGCGATGTCCACCGCGGCGTCGAGCGCCTTCTCGGACTCCTTCGACCCGTCGAACCCGACGAGGAGCCGCTTCGGGAGCATCCGGGCACCCGCACGCGAAGCGGGCGCAAGAACCCTTCTACACGACCCGCCGGCCGCCGAGCCGCCCGCGGAGCGCCGCGACCTTCTCCGCCATCCCCTGCTTCGCGAAGAACGACATCGCCTCGTGGAAGTCCTGCGCGGCCCGGTCCGCGTCCCCGAGCTTCTCCCGCAGCTCCGCCTGGAGCTCCCACGCGGTCGCGACGCCGACCCAGTTCTCGATCGCGAACAGCCGCTCGCGGGCCTTCTCGAACGTGAGGAACGCGAGGTCCAGGCGCTTCGTCCGCCCGTAGATCGCCGCCAGGTTCAGGAGGGCCCATCCCTCGCCTTGGATCCCGTCGTGGTCGTGTGTCGCGTGGAAGCGGCCGAGGGCCGCCAACAGGAACTCCTCGCCCCGCGCGAGATCGCCGTGGCTGGCGGTGAAGACGCCCGCCCCGAGGAGGGCCCGCGCGAGGAGGCGCGCGTCCTCGCTCTCCTTGGCGGCGGTGAGGGCCGCGTCGAACGCCTGCCGCGCGTCCTCGAGCCGCCGGAGCTGGAGGAGCGCATTCGCATGGCGGAGCCGGAGGTCGGCGAGGTCTGCGGCGCGCGCGTCTCTGGCGGTATCCAACGCCCGGCGGTACAGCGCCTCCGCATCCTCCCACCGGAGCTCCTGCTCCAGGCGGATCCCTTCCTCGAGTTGGCGGTCCACGGACTCGCCCACGGCCCGTCGATTGGCCGCGCCTATATGGACTTGCGCGCCGCCGCGTGGACCGCCGCCGCGATCGCCTCGCGGTCCGCGTCGGACACGAGCGGGTGGACGGGCAGCTCGAACAGCTGCGGGATCACCTTCTCCGCGATCCGGCACCGCCGGTGCTTCTGGCCGGCGAGCGCCTTCTGCGCGTACAGAGGCATCGGATATCCGGACCGACTCCCGATCCCCCCGTCGGTCAGCGCCTTCACGAGGTCGTCCCGCGGGAGCGGGAACTTCGGGGTCGCCCGGACGACGTACTGGTAGAACGCGTGCCCGCGGTCCGGCCGCTCGACCGGGAGGACGAGGCCCCTCACGTCGGCGAGCCGCTCGGTCAGGACGTGCGCGGTCTCCCGCCGGCGCCGCACGAACCCGTCGAGCTTCCGGAGTTGGACGAGGCCGATCGCGGCGCACACCTCCGTCATCCGGAGGTTGAACCCGACGAGGTCGTGGACGTACTTCGCGCTCTGCCCCTGGTCCCGGAGCATCCGGCACTTTTCCGCGACGCCGTCGTCGTCCGTGACGATCATCCCGCCCTCCGTCGTCGTCATGTTCTTCGTCGGGTAGAACGAGAAACACGCGGTCGGGCCGAGGGCGCCCGCTTTGCGCCCCTTGTACTCCGCCCCGTGGGCCTGGCAGGCGTCCTCGAGCACGAGGAGGTCCCGTTCCGCCGCCAATTCGAGGATCGGGTCCATCGTCGCCGTCTGCCCGAACAGGTGGACGGGCATCACCGCCTTTGTCTTGGTCGTGAGCGCCCGCTTCAGTTTCTCCGGGTCGAGGGTGTACGTGTCCTCCTCGATGTCCGCGAACCGCACGCGGGCGCCCGCGTGGAGGACCGTGGCGGCGGACGCGAAGAACGTGAGCGGGGGGACGATCACCTCGTGGCCCTTCCCGATCCCGTGGGCGAGGAGGGCGAGGTGGAGGGCGGCGGTCCCGTTGCACACGGCGATCCCGTGCGTCCGGCCGACGTACGCGGCGAACGCGTCCTCGAACGCCTTCACCCGCGCGCCCTGCGCGAGCATCCCGGAGTCGAGGACGTCGAGGACGGCCTTCTGCTCCTCCTCGTCGAAGTTCGGCCTCGCGATCGGGATCAGTGGACCACCCCGAGGACGAGGGTCTTCTTGCAGTGGGCGCACGACCAGTTCTCGTCCAACCGCCGGCCGCACTCGCACACGTGCCCGACGACCTTCGCGGGGACGCCGACGAGGAGCGCGTGCGGGGGGACGTCCTTCGTGACGACCGCCCCGGCGCCGATCATCGCGCAGTGGCCGATCGTGATCCCGCACAGGATCGTCGCGTTCGCCCCGATCGAGGCGCCGTTCTCCACGACCGTCTTCACGACCTCCCAGTCCGCCGCGCGGGCCTCCTCGCGGTGGCGCTTCCAGTCCGGCTTCGCGGCCCGCGGGAGGAGGTCGTTCGTGAACGTCGCGTGGGGGCCGACGAACACGCGGTCGCCAAGGGTGACGCCCTGGTACACGGAGACGTAGTTCTGGATCTTGCAGTGGTGGCCGACGACGACGCGCGCGTCGAGGTACACGCCCTTCCCGATCCGGCAGTGCTTCCCGATCCGCGCGCCCTCCCGCACCTGCGCTTGGTGCCAGATCTGCGTGCCGTCGCCGACGACCGCGTCCTTCGCGACCTCCGCCGTCGGGTGGACCGTCACCGCCACGCGCGGCGCAAGCCCCGAGGCGCACTTCAAGGTTTGTCCGCGTCGTGAGAATAGGGAGTCCGCGGTTCCGAACCTTCAAATACGCCCCGGGGGAATGATTGCCACGGGAGGTTGGGGTGAACGCCTTCGCGGCCGCGCTCCTGTGCGTCGTCGTCCTGAGTGCGTTGGCGGCGCCGGCGGGGAGGACGACGGGTCCGAGCGATGGCACGATCGTCGTCTCTCGCTACGACCTCGCGCGAACGGGGGTCGCAGCGGATATCGGATACATCACGTCGCCCGTCGTCCGATGGACGTTCCAGACGAACGGGACGGTCGCGACGAGCCCGTTGGCGGCGGACCTCGACGGGGACGGCGCCCTCGAGATCGTCCTCGGGGAGTTCAAGCCCGGCGGTGCCGCGGACGGAAGCCGCCTCGCGTACATCCTGGACGCCCAAGGAGCCGTGGAGTACACCGTCCCGATGCGGTTCAACTCCGTCGCCTCCGCGGTGGCGGACCTGGACGGGGACGGGACCCTCGAGCTCGTCCTCTCCGACGCCTCGCACACGGACGAAGCGGGCGGCCTCGGCTACCACGTGTTCAACGGGGAGGACGGATCCCCCGGTTGGACGTTCACGACGTCGACCTCGCCCGGCGAGGGCTTCTTCGCCTCCCCGGCCGTCACGGACGTAGACGGGGACGGGCTCTTCGATCTCATCGCCGGCGCGATGGACGACACCGCCTACGCGCTCCGCGGCACGGACGGCTTCGTCCTGTGGAGCGTCCCGCAGCTCGGGCACTACGTCCGCCACTCCAGCCCGATCGCGGACGTGGATGGGGACGGGGCCCTCGAGGTCACGATGCACACGGAGGCCGGCGTCGCGTACCTGTTCGACGCCGCCACGGCAGCGACGGAGTGGACGATCGACCTCGGGGACATCGTCGCCGCGACCCCCGCGATGGGCGACCTCGACGGGGACGGCGTCCCCGAGATCGTGTACTCCCTCGTCGTCGACGGGGGCGTCGTCGCCGTTCGCGGGGACGGTTCGATCCTGTGGCAGCAGCGGGCGCACGACTTCTCCTACCGCAGCCCGACCCTCGTGGACGTCGACGGGGACGGGCTCCTGGACGTGGTCGAGGGGGATTCCAACGACCCGGCCGTGGCGGCGTACCGCGGAACGGACGGGGGAATCCTCTGGGAGTGGCGCGCCTCCTCCGCGTGGGCCTCGGGGCCGCTCGTGACCGCCGACATCGACGCGGACGGGGCGAACGAGGTCCTCGTCGGGACGGACGCGGGACTCACCGCGCTGGACGCGGCGACGGGGACGCTGGAATGGGAGATCGCCCTCCCGCCAATCCGCGGGGAACCGCTGGTCAGGGACATCGACGGCGACGGTGGCGCGGAGATCCTCGTCGGGGCGGGGGACGGGAAGCTGTACGTCCTCGGGACGCCCGAGCCGCTGTCCTTCGAGCCCCGAACGATCGGGTACTGGAAGCATCAGTGCACGGTCGGCACCCCGCGCGGAGACCACGTCGGGGTCCCGCAATCGTTCGTGGATGCCGTCCGCGCGCAGTCCCGCGTGTTCGGACACGTTTCGACGAAGGCGGACGTGTGCGCGATCCTTGACGGGCCGAAGGGGAACGACATGCGGGCCCGTGCAGAGCAGCAGCTCATGGCCCTGTGGCTGAACGTCGTCTCGGGATTCGTGGACCTCCGCGTCCCGATCGACCTCCCCATGACCGCCACCACGACCGTGGGGGACGCGATCGAGGATGCCGAGAACACGCTCCGGACCTCCTCTGTTCGATCGGATCTCGAGCGGGCGAAAGACGTGTGCGACGCCCTGAACAACGGCCGCCGGTGAGCCGCAACGGATTTATCTGGCCAGTTGATTGGGACTCGGGGTTTCCAAAGCTGATAACGAGGCGGGAACGTACTAATACGCCGCCCCGGGAGTGAGGGGGCCGGCATGGGGTTCGCCGACTTCATCTACGCCAGTCTGGCCTTCGCGCTCCGAGAGCCGATGGACGTCATCCCAATCGTGCTGGCGTTCGCGGTCGCGCTCGGGATCGTCCTCCTGACCTTGCCCCCGCTGATCCGCAAGATGGTCGACGGCGGGATGATCGGCCGGGACGTGAACAAGCGGGGCCGCCCGGCGGTCGCGGAGCTCGGCGGAATCGCGGCCCTCTTCGCGTTCTCGATCTCCCTCTCCCTCGTCGTGGGCGTGGAGAAGCTCGTGGGGAACATCTCCGAGCCTGCGTACCTGGCGGCGATCGCCGTGTTCTTCGTCGCCGCGATGATCGGCCTGATCGACGACATCTCGAACATCAAGCAGCGGGTGAAGGCGGTCGCCGTCGTCTTCGCGGCCCTTCCCCTGTTGCTCGTGCACTTCAAGAACGACGGGACGGGGATCGGGACGATCGACATCGCCGCGAACGCGTTCGTCGCCCTCCCGTTCGGCGGGATGTTCGATTTCCGCGCGATGCCCCTCCTATACTGGTTCGTGCTCGTGCCAATCGGCGTGACGGGCGTCGCGAACGCAATGAACATGTCCGCCGGGTACAACGGGTTGGAGAGCGGGCAGATCATGGTCGTCAGCGGGTCCCTCCTCGCGGTGTCCGCCGTCCGCGGGACGCAGGAGTCGCTCCTGATATTCGCCGCGCTCCTCGGTGCCTCCCTGGGGCTCTTCTGGTTCAACCGCCATCCGGCGCGCGTCTTCGTCGGGGACATCGGGACCCTCGGCCTCGGCGCCGCGATCGCCGCGGGCGCGATCATCGGCGGCCTGGAGCTCTACGGGCTCGTCGCGATCGCCCCGGCGTTCTACGAGGCGGGCGCGACCCTCTACTACGGCCCGATCAAGAAGAACGGGGACCGCCGGGAGGCATGCCACAACCCGCACATTGCGAAGGACGGCACCCTGTCCCCGCCGAAGGGGGCGGAGCGGTACACGCTCGCGTATCTCCTCCTCTCGCGCCGACCCATGAACGAAAGTCGACTCGTCCGCACAATCCTCGCCCTATATGGTGTGTGCGGGGCTCTCGCGATTGGCCTGAGCCTTATGTAATCGGGAAAGGTCGCCGGCTTCATTTCGCCGTTCCATCCCCCAGGACGTGAACGCGAAAGCCGGCCTGCCGCCAACGGCCGTGGTCCAGGCAGTTCCTCGTGTCGATGAGGTACTTGTGCCGCATTTCGCGTCCTACGGACGCGGGGTCGATAAAGCGGAACTCTCGATGGTCTGCGAGCACTGCGATGCAGTCGGAATCCTTGACGCATTCATCGAGAGGCGAGAGCGAGAACTCGTTGTGGGGCACGTGCGGATCATACGCAACAACCCGCACTCCTCGCTTGCTCAACTGTAGGACCACTTCCACGCCAGGGCTTCCTCGCAGGTCCCCGACCCCGCCCTTGTAAGCGACTCCCCATATCGCCACCTTGGGGGATGCGACGCCCTCCAGATCGCGCAAGACCATTTCCACAACGCGACCGGGCATGGCGTCGTTCAAATTCCGCGTGGTCCGGAGGAGCGGGGACTCCCCGACCGCCTCCATGATGAACCAAGAGTCCACGGGAATGCAGTGCCCCCCGACCCCAGGTCCGGGTCGCAGGACTTGGACCCGCGGATGACGGTTCGCCAGCGAGATCGCATCCCATACGTTGACGCCGAGCCGTTCCGCCATCCATGAGAGGTCGTTCGCGAACGCGATGTTCACATCACGATAGGCGTTCTCGATAAGCTTGACAAACTCGGCGGTCGTGCAATCGGTCGTGAAGATCTCGCCGCGGACGAAGGTGGAGTACAGCTCCTTCGCCCGCGCGGCCGATTCGGCGTCGATGCCGCCGATCACCCGATCGTTCTCGACGATCTCGCGGAGGATTTGGCCGGGCATGACCCGCTCCGGACAGAAGGCGAGATAGAAGTCGCGCCCCGCTTGGAGCCCGGAGGACTCGAGCAGGGGGCGTACGACGTTGTTCGTCGTCCCTGGGGGAACTGTGGACTCCACGATCACAAGATTTCCCGCTCGAAGGAGCGGCACGACGGATTCCGTGGCTGCCTTCAGGTATCGAAGGTCCGCCCGCTGCCCGTCTAGTGGCGACTGAACGCAGAGCAAGAAGACATCGGCGGCGACCGGCTCGTGGCTCAAGACGAGATTTCCCGTCCGCAGGGCGTCCCGGACGACAGCGGTCAGGTCCGGCTCCCTGACGTGGACGTTCCCTCGCTTGAGGTCCTCCACGACATTCGGCCGCACGTCGACCCCGGTCACTTTGTTCCCGTGTAGGGAGAGAGAGGCGGCGGTGGGGAGGCCGATGTAGCCCAGTCCAAGCAGGCAAACATGAGCCATCGGCGGTGTCCGAACTCCAGAGGGGTTAAAATCCCTTCGTACCCGTTCTCGGGGACGGCAGTCTCGGGAATGCGTTTTTAGGAGGATGCCACCATGCCGGACCCATCGTTCACGTTTGCATCGTCGTCGGAACAAGACCGGAAATCATCAAGCTCGCCAGCGTGATCCTCGAATTCCAACGTCGGGAAGAGGACTTCGCGCTCGTTCACACGGGCCAGCATTACGACGAGGGCATGTCGGCTATCTTCTTCAAGGAACTCGGCCTCCCGTCACCCGACCGCAACCTGGATGTCGGGAGCGGCTCGCATGCGGAGCAGACGGGGACCGCGCTGATCCGCCTCGAACGGACCTTCGTCGAGCTCGGGCCGGAGATCGTCGTCGTCCAGGGGGACACAAACACCGTGCTGGCGGCGGCGTTGGCGGGAGGGAAGCTGGGACTCAAGGTCGCCCACGTCGAGGCGGGCCTGCGCAGCTACGATCGCCGGATGCCGGAAGAGCACAACCGCCGTCTGACGGATCACCTCTCCGACTTCCTCTTCGCCCCGACGCACCGGGCGGCGGAGACGCTGAAGAGCGAGGGGTGCTGGGGGGCCATCTCGACGACGGGGAACACGGTGATCGACGCGTGCCTCCGCTACGCCGACAAGGCGGCGATTTCACCGCACCTGGCGGACCGGGTTCCCAAGGGTCCGTTTGCCCTCGCCACCGCGCATCGGGCGGAAAATGTGGATGATCCTCGAGTGCTCGAGGAGCTCGCCAGAATCCTCGTGGAGTGCCCCGTCCCGGTCGCCTATCCCATCCATCCGCGGACGAAGGAACGGTTCGCCGAGGCGGGCTTGGAGCGGACACTTGATGAGTCGGACAACGTCCACCTCCTTCCCCCGTTGGGATACTTCGACCTGCTCCATCTCCTTCGGCGGTGCACGTTTGTCCTCACGGACAGCGGGGGAATCCAGGAAGAGGCGACCGCGCCGAACATCCAGAAGAAAGTGTTCGTCCTCCGCGAGAGCACGGAACGACCCGAGGCGGTCGAGGCGGGGTACGCCGAAGTCCTCGGCACGAGGGCCTCCGTGGTCCTCGACCGAATCCGCCAGTTCTTGGATGAGGGATGGACCCCTCCCGGGATCTCCCCCTTCGGAGACGGGCGGGCAGGGGAGCGGATCGTCGAGACGTTGGCGACCATCGGGCGGTCCAGCCCGTCCGGGTGAGACACCGTGAGGCTGTGGTTCGACCTCGATAACTTCCCAGACGTGAACGTCTTCGTTCCGATCATGCGACGCCTTCCCGACCACGAGCACATCGTGACCACGAGGAAGTTCGCCAGCCTCGAACAGCTCGCCCGCGACCGAGGACTCGATGTGCGTTCCGTTGGGTCCCATTCGGGATCGAGCATGCTCGCGAAGGGACTTGGGACGGCCGCCCGAACCGTTGCACTATTGCGGACGCTTCCTCGGTTCGACGCCGCGGTCGGGGGCGTCGGCGCTCCGATGGTATGGACGGCGAAGCTGCGCGGGAAGCGTTCCCTTTGTTTCCTCGACAACGACCTGGTGACATCGAACCTGCGGCTATCGGCACCTTTCATTGACCGTCTCATCGTGCCCCGCGCGTTCCGGGAGGAGATCCTCCAGCGGCTGGGCCTCGCCGACCGGACGGTTCGGTATGACGGTTTCAAGGAGGACCTTGCCGTCGCTGATTTCGAACCCTCGTCGGGATTCTTGGACGCCCTTCCGTTCCGCGAGTACGTCGTGGTTCGGCCCGAGGCGCTCCAGGCGGAGTACGTCTCCAGGAACGCGAGATCGATTGTCCCGGAAATCCTCCGCAGGTTCGATGCGGCTGGTGTGAACGTGCTGTACCTCGCGCGCGACGCGGCGGACCGGTCCCATGCCCGTCCCTACCCTCGGGTCCACGTACCTGCGGGGGCGATCAACGGACTTGACGCCTGCTATTTTTCCAAAGCCGTGCTCACGGGTTCGGGAACCTTGGCGCGGGAAGCGGCGGTCCTGGGCGTGCCGGCCGCTTCGTTCTTCCCGGGAAGCCAACTCCTCTCGGTCGATCAAGAGATGGTCCGGCGTTCCTGGATGATTCATTCTCGCGAGCCCGAGGAGCTCGTCGAGGCGGTGCTGTGCGCGAAGCGGAGGCCGTTCGACCGCGATCGAGCCAGGGAGGTCCTCGAGGGAGTCGTGCGGGAGATCCGGAGCTCGGTGGGGGGATAGGATGAGTACACACCAGGTCCGAGCCGACTCTCCCCAGGGGGGTGTCTCCTCGTGCACGTGACCCTCGTCACAGGCGTCTCCCCCAAGAGGGGGGGCGCGAGCGGGACCCTGACGTACGTGCTGGGGTTGGCGAGACACCTGGTACTCCGAGGGATCCGCGTGTCGCTGGTGACCCGCGACGGATCCGACGGCGTGCCGGAGGGTGTCCAGGTCGAAGCCCTCGGTGGCGGTTCCTCGAGCGCTGGGTTCCTCGCGTCCCTTCTAGCGATGGGATCGTCCCTAGGTATCCCGGAAGACTCGATCATCCACGCCCAGCGGCCGGACGACCTGGCGGCGCTCGCGCTGGCGGGACGACGGAACCCCAAGGTCTGTACCCTGCATGGGAACCCCTCCCGAGGGATCCGCGACCGCAAGGGCGCGTTCTACGGGATGGTCTACCGCGAACTGGAATGGCTGGGGCTTCGCGGGGCGAACCGCGTGATCTTCGTCGATCGACGAACACGGGAGGAGTACGTGGCGCGATACCCGTGGCTCGCCAATCGCGCGAACCATGTTCCGACCGCCGTCGACACGGACGCCTTCCGACCCATGAACCGCGACCAGGCGCGTGTCCGGTTTGGCGTCCGCGAAGATCGCGTCCTTTTGTTCGCTGGCCGCCTCTCCCGGGAGAAACGCGTCGACACGCTCATCGAAGCCGTGGACAGACTCCCGCGGACCGAGTTGCTGATCGCGGGGACTGGGAGAGAGGAGGCTGCGTTGCGAGACCTCGCCCGTGGACGGCGAGTGCGGTTTCTGGGCGCGGTTCCCCGAACGGAGATGCCCTTACTGATGAATGCTGCGGACCTGTTCCTGCTGCCGTCCGCGTACGAAGGCCTTCCCTCCGTGATTCTCGAGGCGTTCGCATGCGGGCTGCCGGTCGCGGCAACCCCAGTGGGGGATGTACCCGAAATCGTTGTCCCGGGCCGGACGGGCTGGCTCATCGGCCATCGCGAGGATCTTGCCGGGACTCTTGAACTCGCCCTGCCCGACGCGGGCGGCATGGCTCGGGCTTGCATCGAGATAGCAAGACGCTACAGTTGGACCGCCTTCTTGGACTCCATCCTCGAAGTGTATCGGGAAGCAACGGAGGCTCATGACTCTGTATAACCTAGTCGGACTCGAAGGGAGCGCTGCGACGGGCCCCGCTGGACACACCTCGCCCTTGATTCTGGAACGGAACGATTCTTATGGGGTTACACGTTCGGAGGATGTGATGCTCGAAGATGGGCAAGGTCGGGGGGGCCGTCGACCCTCCGCGCTTGTCAATACCGCCAAGGTTTGTCTCGTTACAGTCGGAGAGATTGCGTGAACCTCGGCAGGCGGACGGTGTATTGCCTCGTGATCAGCCTCCTGTGCGCGAACGTCCTTGTCCGCTTCCCCTACTCGGATCACGAGACCGGGGCTGACTCCTTCTTCATCCATAGCCTTTCCACGACAATCACCGAGCGCCACTACATGCCTTGGGTGTTAAATCCGCTCGGCTATTTCGGGTGGTATCCCCTATCGTATCCGAGCGCTGGGCCAATCGTCATCTCAGGCGTGAGTCAGACGGCCGGGATTACGGGGGAGGGCGCCATTCTGGTTCTTTCAGGGCTCTACGGCATCCTGGGTGTCCTCGCAGCATTCATGATGGCGCGCGCGTTTCGTCGGGACGACGTCTTCGCGTTGATTGTCGCGGCGGTTTTCTCCCTCGCGCCCCGCTTTGTCGTTTTCACGCAGTGGTCTGCGTCTTCCCGCAACCTATTCATGACGCTCATCCCGGTCTTCATATGGGGCCTCGTCCGCGCATATCGGAGGCCCACTGTTTCGAACGTCGCGATCCCAACCTCCGTCCTCCTGCTCATGATTGCCACGCACCGCCTCACAATCCTTCTTGCGGTTGTCGTCATCGCATCAGTGGTCGCCTATGTGTTTCTCATGGTCCATCGAATCATGCGTATCCAGTGGCCAAAGTATCTCCTTTCGCGGTCGTTCCGACGATGGATCCCTGTGCTCGCCCTCGTGTGGATATTCGCAATTGCGGTTGTGATGATTGCGGGAACGGGCGTCTTGGGGGAATACTCTGCGGGCGAAATATGCTCCGGGCCGACGACAATCGACCAGCTGTGCAACCTCGGCGTGAGCATCACGCGCAGCGTCGGACTCGCCCTTCCGTTCGCACTTGTCGGAATCTTCGAGGTCGTGCGAATACGCAACAAGTCCTTCCTCGAGGCCTTCCTCGTCCTCTCGCTCCTCGCCCTCTTGCCAACCCTCTTCTTGCGGGAATATACCGGCTTCTACATTCTCCCCTTTCTCGCCCTTCTCGCGGGCTTTGGTATCATGTCCCTCCTCCGGATCCTGAGAAGACATCCTCGAATGGCTCGGACCGCGGTCGTCGCCTCGCTGATCATCACAACGAGTTTCGCCCTAGGCGTGCTGAGAATCGAGGAAGGTCGCGCAAATTGGATGCAGGACTCGACATACTCTACGGCACTGTACCTCCGGTCCTCCGGCCCCGTCAGTTACGTGGCCAATGACGGGCTCGTCGGAGAACAGATTTCAGCAATTTCCGGTCGAAACGGCCTGCCCGTGGGAGGTGCGAGCACGACCGCCCAAAGCCCAGAACTTCTCACAATGGGCGCATGGAATGCTAGCGAAGTTAGCCGACGAGAACGCCGAATACCCCTCACGTCGCTGACGATCGAGGATGACTCCCCTTTCATCTTGGAGGGCATCAACGCCCTCCGGGACTGGGTGGACAAACTCCTAACAAGGCGAGTAAGTGAAGTAACTCCGACAATCGTCAACCAGTACAGAATCACGTATTTCGTCGAGACCGATGCGCTGCGTGGTTCGTTCACTGCGTTTGGAAACATCTACGGAAGCGTGTTTGCGGAGACCGTTCACTTGCAGCGTTTCAAGGTGTTCGACGGTTCGACGGAAGATCTCTACCTCGCCTTTGGGTCCCCGAACTAGTCACGGGGGTCGTTGCCTTCCCTTACCTGTCAGAAGCCTTCAAGTATGTCCCTTCGAATCGTCGCGCGTTGGTGAACACGGGCGCGCTAGGAGCGTATGCTTCGAACCGGAAGGGCTCGAAACGGGCACGTCCCCGATGGCATGCTAGGCTCGCGGCCATCTATTGTCTGGGGGACCCAAACTTAAGCGTACGAGTCCGCGCACTTCATGTGCGTCGGGCCGTGCGTCAAGGTCGCTGGCGGTCGCTGGTGGACATCGGATGCGCAATCGGTAGCCCGCTTGGATGGGCTGGAGGGATGGCCACGAACTCATTTCTCATCGCGAAGTACCATCCCCACGCAGTCGTGACCGGTGCCGATGTCGACCGCGAGGTCATCGCGCGGAACGAAGAGTTGCTGCGGGAACATCCCGTCCGGAACCTGCGCTTCTGTCACTTCGACCTGTTGTCCCCGCGGGGGCTGCTTCCCCAGGATGTGGTGGTAATGTCGGACGTGGTCGGCAACCGTCCGGGAGATTTCGAACTCGTTCGCTCTGCCGCTTTGGTTGTTCGACAGGGAGGGCACCTGGTTCTTCACGTGCCCTCTCGCCATCCTTCCGAGCGTCCGCCGAAACCCGGAGACTTGCCAGACATACTCGCAAACGGATACTCTGAGGATGAACTGCTCTTCCTCCTCCGCGCCTCAGGGGCCTCAGAGATCTCCTTCCGGAGATCGTTCGGACCAGCCGCACGGCTGGCCGGGAGGATTCGGTCCGCTCTGTTGCGAGTGAGTCAACTCGCGGGAGTGATTCTTTTCCCGGTCCAACTCCTCCTTGGAGTGCTCGATCTTCTTCTGCCAAACCGAGATGGTCATGGAATCATCGCCGTCGCACGAATTGGCGGTAGGGAGGGTGGAGCCTGATTCCCATCTGTATAACGGGCGATATGGACGCGGGCGACGAGGACGTGGGCGAGGACATACGTCCGCTCCTCGAGCTGCTTGCATCCCACGATGTGAGGATGACCGTGCCAGTGACCTCGTCAATCCTACAAGATCACGCACGTGCGGTATCGATGTTCCTCGACGACGGACATGAGGTTGCTGGGCACGGTGATGTGCATACACCATTCCGCGAGTCTTTGGAGATCCAGGTTCGCCGCTTGGAGACTATGATCGCCGAATTCGAGAAGCATCTCGGAGTTCGCCCCCTCGGGTTTCGGGCGCCCTTCCTCGATCACAGCAGACAGACATACTCTGCCCTGGCCGAGGTCCATTTGCGATACGACAGTAGCCGGACCTGCACGGACCCATGGATTCGTACGATGTCGAAAGTGAGAGGCTCTTTCGCCTATCCCCTCCGCTGGAGGGACATTCCCAGAATCTGGGGTCGGTATCTGCTGGGCAGGGGACTCCCGACAGGTTTCTTTGTCGCTCCGGGCGTTTTGGAGCTGCCCGTGTTCGACTTGGACGACTGGTTCTTTCTCGACGCGCCCCAGGGCCCGCGACTGTCGCCGGATCGGAGCAGGGTAATCGCGGAGCACTGGCTGGCCGCCCTAGAGAGGTTTTCCCAGAGGGACGATGGGATGCTCGTGGTCCAGGCACATCCCCGACGAGTGCACCGTGGACTCCTAATCGCCCTCGATGCTTTCGTTACTGCCGCCAAGGAGCGCAATTGCAACTTCATCACTCTGGCCGAGATGACCAACTGGTTCACGACAGACGAGCGGTGGAGAAGGAGAAACCGAGGCGTTCCGCAGTGGCTCTAGACTCTTCGAACTTCAGTGTAGCTCTGGTCGTAGCCACCAGATCCAGGTTTCACGAGATCGCCGTCCGGCTCCCCTACTGGACCTCCGCGGGGTTTGATGAGGTCATCATAGTCGACGGCTCGTACGACCCCCAAGAGAGGAAGCGAATCGAGGAGGTATGCGGACAATCGGGTGCCACCTATGTGGCGGCGCCCCGGACCATCCGCGACATTCGTTCACATCAGCGGAATCTCGGGGCGAAGACAGCCGCAAGTGATTGGATCTTCATCCAGGACGATGATGACGACGTACCGTTGAGCATCGACAAGGTGGCACTGGCCCAAGCGGCCCAGGGGAAAGACTGGCTCGTGGGGGACGTTGGGGAACATCTACTCTGGCACCGGAGGGAATCTTTCCTGGCGTTTGGCGGCTACCCGGAGGACATGGTCGCGGCTGAGGACGGCATCATGTCTAATCGAGCTCGCCGGTGCGGTCGCGGCGGTACCGAGGCCGGATGGTACTCGGGCCTGAAGGAATTCCCGCCATCTCCCGCCGATCCCATGAGTCGCATGCGAAACGCCTTCTGGTACGGCTACACGGTGCTCCTCCTCGTCTTCCGTCATCCGTTCCGTCGGGACGTGGTCCTCGGGGACATCCGACGCCAGTGGTATCAGCTTCGGCGCCTCCGGGGGGAGCCGTGGCGGCTTATGTCAGTCTCAATCGGGCTCTTCGCACGCGCCCTGAGTCCGATCCACTGCCTGCGGGTTGTCCTCACGTCCGGTCGATTCGCCCTCCGTCAGGAGCCATTTGCGGGATGGCAGGGGCTTCGATGATCAGGTCCCGACTGCCAGACGAGAAGTCTACGACCCTGGGCTTAGGGCCGAACGAGATTGACCAATGATGAGCTCGTACAGGAATCGGTATCGACGGGCCATCTGGTCCGAATCGTATCGGGACTGTGCCACGTCCGCGGCGCGACGAGCCATCATTGCCGATTCGCTGGGGTGAGACAGCACGCGCTCGAGGGCTTCGCGAAGAGCGCTGGACTGTCCCGGAGGGACGAGGAGGCCCGTCACCCCAGAGTCGACTACCTCGGGCACACCGCCCACGGCGGAAGCTATGACTGGAACCTCTGCGGCCATCGCCTCGAGGAGGCTGAGCGGCGTCCCCTCCCGGAGCGAGGGGAGGACGAAGACGTCCGCCGCGACGAGGTACGGAATCGGGTCGTCAACGGGTCCGACCCAGTGAATCCAGGACGGTTCAGAGAGCCCCAGTTCCGGGCGAAGCCCCTCGCCGATCGGGCCGACCAGGAGGAGTTGCGTCCCCGGACGGTCCTTCCGAACGACGCGAAGAACCCCAACGAGAATAGGAATCCCCTTGTCCTCCGTGATCCGGCCCACGTAGACGACAACGGGGCCCCCTCCGATCCCCAGTCCCGTTCGCACACGAGCCCGCTCCTGTCGTGACAGACGAATCCTAGCGACGGGGACGCCGTTGGGAATGACAACGGACCGGTCCTTGTACGTCTCTTTGAGGAAGGACGCGACCAATACGAGGCGGTGCGGGACGCGCGCTGCACACCACTCGATCGCGTGGAACAGGAGGCGGACGCGAATGGCTGGCGGGGAAGGTCCGTGCACGGTGATTACGACGGCTTTGCCGAAGACACGGCCTAACAACGCCGCGACAAGGGACTGCAGATGGAGGGTTTGACAATGGACGACGTCGGCGTCCCGATGCCGGAACATCTCGCGTGCCGTCCTCGCCGCCAAGAGAAGGTTCGCGAACCCGGGGGCGTCTGCGTCTGCGGAGGGTTCTACGACGGAGACGACGTCGCCGTTCGCCCTGAGCGCCTCCGCCAAGGACCGCACGAGGCGCCCCACACCGGTCGCGGATGACGCCGGGTACGGGGTCGTAAACAGAACCCGCACGGGCGCCCAATGAGGCGCAACCTAGATAATCGTTATTCGTCATGCACGACCCCGAAGGGCGTCCCCCGAGGTCACCGATGGCCACCGCGTTCGCTGTCGGACAACCTTGGAACGGACCCCACTCGATTTGTCGCAAGCCCAAGGAGATGGGGGGTGCGGGCAGGTGGGATTGAAGTCTCGTCTAGTAAGGGGAAGTTTGTACACCCTGTTTTCGTCCCTCGGAATCAACGCAATCGCGCTCGTTACGACCGTTCTCTACGCCCGACTCCTTTCACCCGACGATTTCGGCGTCCTGGGGATCTTCCTCGCGCTTGGGGCGACCATTGCCCCCTTCGCCAGCCTAAGACTGGAGGTCGCGGTCGCCAAGTACACGGCGGAATACGCCAAGACGGATCCCTCACGCGCGGAGCGGTTTCTCGGGGTCGCGACCTCCATTGCACTCGGTTTCGGTGGGTCGCTGTCCATCGCCTACTTCGTTCTGGCCGGCCCGATTGCGGCGTTCTACCAGAAGCCGATCCTCGCTGACATGGTCCGGCTCTCTGCTTCGGTCCTACTGCTGGGAACGCTCGTCACGATTCTGCAGGCGGCCGTGCAGGGGTTCCAAGAAATCCGAAAGCTCGCAGTCCTCATGGTTTCCGCCCAATCGCTGGCGATCCCTACGATTTTCATCTTCGTGTCCCAACTCGGCCTCGTAGGCGCAGCGGTCTCGAGTGCCGTGCTCGCCGCCGCCAATTTCGCGCTGTCCCTCATCGTCGCCCGAAGCGTCCTCCGGCGCGGAGGAATCCGGATTCGGCCTGCCCGCGACCGTGAAACCACACGCCGATTGGGCAGATTCACCTTGCCGATGCTGCTCGGAATGGCCCTGAACCGCCCCGCGTGGCTCGTCGTCGCCACCGTAATCACCCTCTGGCTCACGTATCGGGAGTATGCCCTGTTCCGCGTGGCTTCGAGCTTGTACCGCGTCGTTCTCGTCCTCCCCGCCGTCCTGAGCGTCCCCTTGCTCCCAGCGATCGCGGAAGCTTACGCCACGCAGCCCGCCGATCGGACCAGAACTCAACTGACACTCCTCCTGCGCATCACCACAATCCTTGCCCTCCCCCTGGCGCTCCTGATGGGTCTCGGGGCCACAGTTTGGCTGGGAGTCCTCTACGGTCCCGCATATGCCGGGGCGGGGATGATCCTGTTCGTGCTGAGCTTTGCGGCCCTCCTGGACACCCTGGGCTCCATCTGCGAGAACACGCTGATCGGCACGGGACGGACGTGGTACGTGTTGGGGTTGAACGGACTTCAGGTCAGCGTCCTCGTGGGCGGGACCATTTTCCTGCTTCCTCGGCTGGGCGTGATGGGCGCCGCGTACGCGACCGTCCTCGGAGCCCTCGCCTACCTCGCAGGGGCAATCATCGAGCTCTCAAGGCGAAGGGATATTGATGGCCGCCACTTGCGCGACGTGGGGGCGCTCGTCGGCGCGGCCACGACAGCCAGCGCAGTCTTGGTTGCCGCGATCGGGCTCGGCAACTACGTAGTTGCTGGCCTTCTCTTGGCCTCAGTAATCGTCGCCGGGTATCTGCTGTTGACGCCACGGGACCGCACCCTGCTCCTCTCGGCCGCGCGGGGGGTCCTCGGGATGGAGAAGCGGAAGGTGAGGCCCTGAACGTGCTCTTCCTCGCCCTCGATGTGAACCTTGGGGCTCCCCAGGGGGATGCCATCCATGTCCGCGAACTCGCTCGGTCCTTGGTAGCGCGCGGACACGCCGTGGACGTCGTCGGCCTTCTCCGCTCGGGGGCCGACCAAGACCTGCCTCCGGGCGTGCGCCATCATGCCTCCCCCGGAAGGCCGGACCTACGCTTGGTTCGCTTCTGTTCGCAAATCGCGCGCGAAACCCAGTGCGACATCATTTACGAACGCCGGCTGTCTCCGAAGATCGCGTTTGCGGTGGCGCGACTTGCGTCCGTGCCGTTCGTCGTGGAGGTCAACGGCATCCCGGAGGAAGCCGCGTTGATCCGCGCCCCGCGCCCATCTCCTCTGCGTCCAGTGAAGTCGCGGGTGCGAAAGCAGATGTTTCGGGCAGCTGCCCGGGTCGTCGCCGTTTCGGACCGACTTGCCCTGCGCATCCGGGAGGAATATGAACTCGCCCCGGACCGGGTCGTGACGATTCCGAACGGAGTCGACGTCGAACGGTTCCATCCGATGGACCGGGCAATGGCCCGCCGGGAATTCCCGCCACTCGAGGGCCCCTGGATTCTCTTCGTTGGAAATCTCGTCCCGTGGCAAGGGGTCGACGTCCTCATTCGGGCCGTCCCCGCGGTCTTGAAAGCTATCCCGGAATCGCGGATCCTCATCGCGGGGGACGGCGTTTCCCGGCAGGGATTGGAACGCTTCGCATCGGATCTAGGGGTCACGTCCACGGTCGTCTTCCGCGGGGCGGTCCCTCATCATCTCGTGCCGACTTACATCGGCGCCTCGGACGTGTGCGTCGCGCCGTTCACGAGGCGACGGAATGAGGTCGTGGGCCTTTCCCCCTTGAAAGTGAACGAGTACCTCGCATGCGGGCGACCCGTCGTGGTGAGTGACTTGCCCGGGATGGAATTCATTCGTGATCGGCGCCTGGGGTTGGTCGTCCCGCCGGACGATCCGAAGGCGCTGGCCGCCGCCCTGTCGCGCCTCCTTGCGGATCCGACGGAGGCCCGGCTCATGGGAAAACGTGGGCGTGAGTTCGTGCTACAGGAACGGTCGTGGGATCGGACCGCGGAGCGCGTCGAAGGCGTCCTTCGCACAGCCGTGGAGGATCGTCGTGGCATCTAGTCTTTCCGTGATTGTCATCGCGCGCAATGAGGAGGTGAAAATCGGCGCCTGCCTCGACTCCTGCGTCCGGTCAATCCAAGCCGCCAAGAGCCAAGGGCTGATTGACCGCGGGGAGATTGTCCTCGTGGACTCCGCTTCGACCGATCGGACCGTTGAGATTGCCAAGGCGTATCCAGCGACAATCGTCCATCTGCCCGCGGAGTGGCACCTCTCTGCCGCAGCGGGCCGTTTCGTAGGAACCCGCCATGTCACGGGGGACTTGCTCCTGTTTGTCGACGGGGATTTCGTCCTGATTCCCGAATGGTTGCCCGAGGCGATTCGGGCTCTCCTGCGGGACGAGAAGATCGCTGCCGTATGCGGCCGGGAGATTGAGGAGCTCACAGGGGACTCCCTGCTGACGCGACGGCTGAAGTCACGCATCGAATCGCTTGTGGCAGAGCCGACGGCCGTCAACGTCGGGCTGTACCGCCGTGGGGCTCTCATGTCCACTGGCGGCATTCATCCGTTCCTTCGCGGAGCAGAGGACCGGGATGTCGCTTACCGCCTTCGGGAGGCGGGCTACCATCTGATCCGCATTGACCGGGAGATGGGAACCCACCGGTGGTCGGACCGCGGGGCGCTTGATTTCATCACCTACTTCCGCTCCGTGATCGTCTGGAGCATCGGGGACGGACAGCTCTACCGGATCCGAAAGGAGGTGCGCACGGCAATCGCGGACATCCGCCGCCGATACGCAAATGCGCGGTACGTGCACAACTACCTATTGGGGTTGGGAGGCACCCTACTCCTGCTCACGAACTTGGCAGCGGTATTTTCCTTCGGTCCCTGGATCGCGGTCGCCGCGGACCTGAGCATCCTACTCGCTCTCCTCGCGGTGAAATCGGCTCGCCGTCAGACGTGGAAGGAACTCCTATTCTCTTTCCACGTCTTCCCCTACTCAATTGTCCGCCACGGCGGGTTCCTGGCGGGTTTCCTCCGACCCCCGCCCGATCCGTCTCGGTATCCTACGGGGGAGCGTGCCGTCGAGCCCGGAAATCCGGTCTCAGAACTCTAGGTCACCTTCACCGATGGAGAAGCTCCTCAATCACGGCCACGAGGCCTGCCTCGCGGCGTGCCAAGGAATAGAGCTCCACGACTCGGTTGCGCGCCTTCTCACCCAGGGGCACATTCTCGAAAGCCTGACTCACACCTGCCGCCAGGGCCTCGGGCCTTCCAGCGACGACGAACCCGGCATCGCCAACGAGGTCGGGCATCCCGCCAACCCCAGTAACTACGGGAACGCATCCGGATGCCATCGCCTCCATGACAGCGTTCGGCATTCCTTCAGATCGCGATGCTTGAAGGTAGACCGCCGCCTCTCGGTATTCCGGGACCAGGTCGTCCTGCGGGACCGGGCCGAGCACCTCAAGGTTGCGGGGGGGCTGGAGCATTTCCGCGATGCCGGAGCCCGCGCCGAATAGGCGGAAGGGCACCTCCGGAAGTCGACGGGCCACGGCCGCAATCCGGTCCCATCCCTTAACGGAGGCGCGGGGCCAGTCCCCCGCCGGCGCGACGGAAAGGACGCGGCGCACCTTCGGGCCTTGCGGACGAAAGCGCTGTACGTCGACCCCCGTAGGGAGGATGATCGTCCTTCCATGCGTCCGAGGGAACTGGGCGTGAAGCTTGGATTCCAAGTCCCGCGACACGGCCAGGACGCGCGACGCGAGTCGGAAGTGAAGACGAGCCCACATCATCCCGTTGCGCGTCGCCAAGAACCCATAGTGAGGAATGTCGCTAACGTCGTAGCCGCCGACCTGAATGATCGAGGGCTTTCGTTGGAGCCAAGCCATGGATGTCGCAATCGATGCGTGCGTGTTCCCGAACCAGGAAAAGACGAGATCGTAGGAACGGCGGTTGCGCCGCATCCACCGCACGAGCTCACGGGCTGGGCGCGCATGCTCCGGCCAACAGAACTCCTCGACGTCGAAGTGACGCCGGAGGATGTCGCGATCCGCGAGGAGAAAAGGGGAACGGACGCGGTAGACAAGTAGGACGGCGGGCACCTCATGTCACCAGCCGGCGAAGCGTGCGCATCTGCGCCGCCGATGCTCGGTTACGGATATAAACAGTGTCCGACTCCGACGGGCCGACACAGCGGGGGCCTGGTCGAAGAAGCCGAGAAGGAATCCGAAATCGCCCCGGGCCAACGAGGGGGCGCTGACCCGCTTCCTCCGCAAGCTTGATGGCCACCTCTCTCATCCCCGTAAAGGAACGGGCCGTACCCCGCACCGCTTCGGAACCCGGTGAGGGGGACAGCCATGATCGTTTCAAGACACACCCAGCCCCCAAGAAGAACGGTCGCGATATCCCATGGATGATGCAGACCCTAGGCCCGGACAGCAAGGGAACGCCAACTCCATCATCCCTCATTCGCGGCCCTTCATTGACGAGGAAGACGTTCGCTCTGTGGCAGATGTCGTTCGGTCAGGGAACCTCGCCCAGGGTGAACGGGTAGAGGCGTTCGAACGCTCCGTCGCTCGGTTCCTTCACCAAAAGGGCGGGGCGGCCGTGAGTTCCGGCACTGCAGGGCTCCACCTCGCGCTCCAAGCCCTTGGCGTGCATGAGGGGGACGCGGTCGCGATGCCGAGCTACGTGTGCTCAGCCCTACTGCATGCAACGGAGTCCGTCGGGGCGCGTCCTGTGCTCGTAGATGGTTCGGATGAAGGGTACAACCTCGATCCAGAGGACCTGGAACGCCTGGGTGGACGGCTACCGCGAGGACTTGCGGCGGTCATCGTTCCCCATGCCTTTGGGAGCCTGTGCGACATCTCGAAGGTTCGAGATGCGGTCGGCGACGTGCCCGTAGTCGAGGACTGCGCCCAAGCAATAGGGGATCCAGTCGTCGGATTGGGCGATGTCATCGTGTGCTCCTTCTACGCCACCAAGATGATGACCACGGGGGAAGGCGGCATGGTCCTGTCGCGTGACGATGGGGTGATCGACCGCATTCGCGACATGCGTGACTATGATATGAAGCCAGACCACCGCGCTCGGTTCAACTACAAGATGACGGACCTTCAGGCAGCGTTGGGTCTCTCGCAACTGAAGAAGCTCCCCAAGTTCGTGGACCGTCGACGGGAGTTGAGCCGCCTCTACGGCCGGGAGCAGCGGACGTGCTATCGATATGTCTTACCCACATCCGACCTGGAATCCGCTCTCAATCGATTCGAGCGGAAGGGAATTCATGCTAGAAGGCCTGTGTACGCGCCCCTCCACCAGTACCTCGGGCTGCCGGATTCAGACTTCCCCAAGACCAGCCGTGCCATGAGAACGGCCCTCTCAATCCCTCTGTATCCCGCGCTGACCGATGCTGACGTAACTCGGATTCGAAACGCCATGAGGGAGATCTTCCCTTGATTCGAAGGCATCCGGAGAGTGGCGGCGACAATGGCATCCAGGATCCTGTCTGTCTCCAAGGTCGAACCGAGCGATGATCGTCTCCATCCACCAGCCGAACTACCTGCCATACCTCGGCTTCTTCCGCAAGATGCTCCACTCCGACATCTTCATCTTGTACGACACGGCCCAGTATTCGAAGAACGAGTTCCATAACCGCAACAGGATCAAGACCGCTCGGGGCGTTCAATGGCTCACCGTGCCGGTTCGGCGGACCGGGCTCCAGCCGATTCGATCAGTGGAGATTGCGCGGAATCTCGGTTGGGCGGCAAAGCATCGGAAAGCGATCGAGGCGAACTATCGCCGGGCTACGCACTACTCCTCCTACGCCCCTGAGCTGGCAGAAATCCTGTCGCGGGACTGGAACGGGCTCTCGGACCTGAATACTGAAGTAGTGAAAACGATCGCGCGGTGGCTTTCCATTAGTACGAAGATCGTTCTCACGTCGCAGCTTCCACAACCCCCCTCCGATGATCCAACGGAAAAGATTCTCTGGATGGTGGGAGCGGTCGGAGGGGATTCCTACCTGTCCGGTCCGGGGGGGCGGGATTACCTCGATTCGTCGAAGTTCGGAAGCGTTCGGCTGGAGTATTCCGACTTCACCGCCCGCCCGTATCCACAACTTCACGGGGCCTTCGTCCCGAACCTCTCCGTCGTCGATGCGCTCCTGAACTGTGGGAAAGGAGCGCGGGAGCTGATTGCGTGAGGACGGCCGCTGAGTTAATGTGGGGTCAACGCATGTCGACGCGTCTTCAAGAGGCCTCGCGATGAACCTACTGGCGGTCGCGGCTCATCCGGACGACGCGGAACTGGGCTGTTTCGGGACACTCCTTGAGAAAAAGAAGCAGGGCGACAACGTGTACGCGGTCGCCCTCGCCCCAGGAGCCTACGGATCGCATACTCTCGACGATGTCAGATCCTCATGTGAGCGCGCCCGCGCAATCCTCCGGAAGGGAGTGAAGGGCACGGGCAAGGCCGAATACGTCCTTGGAACCTTTCCGATCGGACGGCTACAACACGATTGGGCCACGGTCGGATTCGTCGACAAGCTCGTCCAGAAGTACGATATCGACGCGATCGTGACACATCACTATGGAGAAGCGCATCAGGACCACATCGTGGCGCAACGAGTCGCCGTCAGTGCGGCCCGGCGTAAGGTCGACTCGTTGTGGCTTTGGGAGTCGTCGATCTACACCCACAGAAACGTGTTCCCGTTCCGACCTCAACTCTATGTCGGAATTTCCCGGGAGGCCTTCGAGGGAAAAATGGCGGCATTGGAGGACTATTTATCCTCCGGACTCCTTGAAAAGGAGGAGGTCGAGGCGCATCGGCATCTCGCCGCCTATCGAGGCGCCGAAATGCATGAAGCGCACGCCGAGTCCTTCGAGGTGGTCTGGGAACTCCACGGCGGTGAGGCTGGATCTCGGCGGGTTAGGCCGCGGGGCTGAGAGACCCCGCCAGTGAAGGGCTCGGTGGCGCCTGGCAGTTCGGGCATCGACCCTCTGCCAGGAGACATTCCACGTGGTAGAACTTGCCGCATGTGCAGCGAGTCGCGGGAATTGCAGGCGTGAGGACAATCCCGCAGACTCCGCAGAATGCGCCCCGGTGGCGGGGTGTCACGATCTCCTTCACGGGTGCGCTCGGAGGGAGGAACCGGAAGAGGAGGAGCCAGAACGCGGCAACCCACGCCAGGAAGATGAGCCATCCGACGTTGCTGTGCGCGAACAACATGTTCTGAATTCCCTGCGTGTCGAACCGGTAGCCGACCCAGACGATAACGACCATGCGGAAGACGTTCGCCAAATAGGCAAGGAATACTCCAAGGGCGGAGAACACGGCGACGCGGGGGGTGAGCCTCCTCTGTTCGGTGAGCACGTACGCGGCGAACGCGGATGCGAAGATCGCGAAGCTGTAGATTCCCGAGCAGGCGCTCGTGATGTAGACCTCCACGTACTGGCGTGTCGACGCGGTGTAGAAACCGAGGCCCGGTGCACCGAACGAGGAACTGTAGATCAGCGTGTTTTGCACGCCGATGGCATTCAGGATTGCGCTCGTCTGGGGCGCAAGGGCAAATGCTGAATACGCGTCCACGCTGGCCCCGGGATCCTCCGTGACGAGGCGGAGGAGGGCGAGGGGGATGACCAAGATGGAGGCGAGGGCAATGACGAACAGAAGGACGAAATCCCGTTCCCTCCCGTACCGCTCCGGGACGTACGGATAGGCCATCAGAACCCCTCCGAGGAGGAGGACAACCTGGTCGTGGGTGAGGAGCCCCGGGGTGGCGGACAAGAACGCATTGAACCCGAGGTCAGTCAGGACCACTGCGATTCCAAGGAGGGGGAAGAAGGGGACGACACGCCCACGCAGGGTCGCCCGCCAGAGAAACCGATGCGCGAGCGTATCGCTAGTTGGCCGTGGTCCGGGTTTGCCGGTGGGCCAGAACAACAGGGCCAGGAGGGCGAAACCAGTGGCCAACAGAGGGATAGTGAACCACTGGACCCCAAGCCCCTTCGGGCGGTTCAGGAGGAGGTCACCGCCAGCGAAAACGAGAACCAGCGCGACGACGACGAGCGCGTTGCGGTGGCCCTTCGCCCAACCGACTACCTTGGGCACGTTCATGGGCGGACGACGATGCGGGGCGCAATTATAAAAAGGCTCGTCGGTAAATCGCGCCTCTCTGAAAGTCCACGGGCTTGAAATACCGCCACGCGCTTCCTCGCTACATGAAGGTCGTCGCCGGCTCCGCGTCCCTGGGGCTCGGGAGGGAGCTCGGTAGGGTTCTGAAAGCGAGCGTGGTCGACGTCGCCTTCGAAAAGCATCCCGGGGGCTTCCCTGACGGGGAGAAGTACGTGCGCCTCCTCGACCCCGTGCGCGGGGAGCACGTAGTCCTCGTCCAGTCCACGCACCCTGCGGACAAGCTCGTCGAGCTGTTCCTCCTACAAGACGCCATCGCCGAGGAGGGCGCCAAGAAGGTGAGCCTTGTGATCCCGTACTTCGGCTACGGGCGACAGGACAAGCGGTTCGAGTCGGGCGAGCCCGTGAGCGCACGCGCGATCGCCCGCCGCCTGCAAGTCCAGGCGGACGACGTCCTCACCGTGAGCGGTCACGACCCGCGGATCCTGACGTTCTTCGACATCCCGGCCCGGGACGTGAGCGGCATCCCCGCCCTGGCGCGACATTTCGAAGGGCAAGCGATGGACCTCGTGCTCGCTCCCGATGACAACGCGGAGCGGTTCGCAAGGGAGCTGGGGGAGCGACTGGGCCTCGAGTGGGACTTCCTCGAGAAGAAGCGGATTGACAGCTTCACGGTCCAGGTCACGCCAAAGGAGCTGGACGCGAAGGGCCGGAACGTGGTCATCGTCGACGACGTGATCTCCACCGGGACGACGATCGCGACCGCCGCCAAACTGCTCCGGGAACAGGGCACGAAGCGCGTCGTGGCGGCGTGCGTCCATGGCGTGTTCGCGGCGAACGCCCTCCAGCGCCTCCAAGCGTGTGACGAGGTCGTCGCGACGGACACGCTCCTCAGCCCCGCCACGAAGGTCTCCGTGGCACCCGAAATAGCGGCCGCGCTGTAATCACTGCGAGGGTTTGCAGAGATTCGTCGGCCGCTCTAGGTACCGGTTGAACGCGATTACGGCGATCGACAGCCCGTAGTCGGCCATCCTCTGGACGCCGTCGATGATGTTCCGGAAGTTCAGGAGGACGGTCGGCTCGTCGACCTCCTCGAACAGGAGGCGCATGAACTTCTGCTCCTTCTTCTTCATCTCGTCCCGCGTGAGGATCGCCTGGTTCGCGAGCTTGAGGTCCCGGGAGAGGAGGCCGCCGATCCCCTTGCTGTACACGTCCCGGACGCCCTCGACGAGGTCGCGGAGGGATTTCACGAGCGAGGACGGGATCTCGACGTCCGCCTCGATCAGCTCGATCACGTTCCGGGCGATGTCCTCCCCGTAGTCCGCGACGGTCTCCAGCTCCTTCGCAATCAGCCGGTACCCGGCGATCTCCAGCCGGTTTCGGAGCCCGAGCTGCTCGAGGAGGGAGTCGTCCGCCTGCGCGGAGAGGAGGAGGCGGATCAGGAGCCAGTACATCATGTCCGCGTCGTCCTCGCGGTGCAGCGCGTCCTCCGCGAGCCGCTTGTCCCTCGTGACGAGCGCCTCGACGGACTCGTCAAGCATCGTGCTGCTCAGGTTGTACAGCCGCTTGATCAACGTGTCCACGGGGTACTTCGTCGGCTCGATCGAGCACTGGAGGGTGATCCGGGAGGCGGTTTCCTCGATGATCCCCATCCCCATCAGGCAGCGTGCGGCGTCCCGCGCCTCCTTGAGGTGCTCCGACTTCAGCCGGCCCGTCGCCTTGATCACGAGCCGCTCGCGACCGAGCACGTAGTTCCCGACGATCACGCGGTGCAAGATCCCGGGTTCATCGCACAGGTCCGCGTCGATCACGTACTCCGGCGCGCCGGTGCGGCGGCTGGCCAGCGCGGCGGGCGTGACCTTCAGGGAGGCGCCCTCCTCCTCGAGGAACACCTGGTCCCCCTGCTTGAGCCCGAACTTCTCGACCCATGGCTTCGGGAGGGAGATCGTGAGCGTGGACGTCCCGACCTTCTGCACCTTTCTACTTTCCATACCGTTCGGCCTCCGCCAGTATTGTCGCGCCCCTACCCACGTCGCGCTATATATGCTCCGCGAAATGGGCGCCTGCGGGCCTCCAAACCTTTAGGGTCGCAGCCCCATCCCGGGGCGATGGCCGGAATCGAAGTGCGGAAGTTCAAGGACATCGACCTCAAGGGCGGCACCGTGTTCGCGGCCCTCCCGAGCGTGGGCCTCGTGAGCACGATCGCGGCGACGTACATGATCTCCGCCCTCCGGATGGACCAGGTCATGGCCCTCGACTCCGAGGACTTCCCGCCCCTCTCGATGGTGTACGCGCACAAGCCGAAGTTCCCCGTCCGCGTGTACGCAATCCCGAAGGTCGCCGCGTTCATCTCCGAGGTCCCGCTCCCCGCAAAAGTCCACCGCCCGCTCGCCCGGATCCTGATCGAGTGGTCGCGGGCGCAGGGCGCCGCCCGGATCGTGTGCCTCGAGGGCCTCCCCCTCGCCCAGGAGCGCTCGGAGGTGGAGATCGACGTCTGGGCCGTCGGGAGCAACGAGGCGGCGAACCAGACAATCGAGAAGGCGACCCTCCAGTACCTGGAGACGGGCATCGTCTCCGGCGTCGCGGGCGTCCTCCTGAACGAGGGCCGCTGGACGAACTTCGAGGTGATCGCCCTCCTCGGGGAGGCCCGGCCGTACCTCCCGGACGCGCACGCGGCCGCGAAGCTCGTGTGGGCGGCGGACAAGCTCCTCGAGGGCATGGAGATCGACCTCGCGCCCCTGCTGGAGGAGGCAAAGCAGCTCGAGACCCACCTCCAGGCGCTGAAGGAACAGGCAAAGCCCGTGACCCCGGATGCGCCGGCGTCTCTCTACCGCTAGCCCTGGTAGATACGCTGGAACGTTTCGGCAGCTTGGCGCCAAGAATACCGCGTTTGCACGTCTTGAAGCGCGTTCGCGGTCAGCCGGGTTCGGAGATCGGGGGACTCGAGGATTCGTACGACGGAACGCGCGATCTCCTCGGGTTCGTTCGAGACGAGGAGGCCGTTCTCGCCGTCGCGGACGATGTCCGGGATGCCTCCCACCCGGCTCGCGACGACGGGCGTCCCGCACGCCATCGCCTCGAGCACCGCGAGTCCGAAGGCCTCCTGGAATGTGACGTGCGCGTACACGTCCGCCGCCGACAGGAACAGGGACGCGTCGGAAATCTCTCCCAGAAACGCCACGCCCTCTGGGAGCCGATCCCGGGCCGCCGCCTCGAGCCGCCTCCGGTGCGGTCCCTCGCCCGCGACGAGAAGCTTCGCGCGCGGGAACGATTTCCGAATCGGCCCCATCGCCTCGATTGAACGGAGGACGCCCTCGCTCTTCCTCGCGTAGGCAAGGGGGCCCAGGAATGCCAAAAACGGTCCTGAGGAGCCCTGTTGGTCCCTGAACGCGCGAATGCGGTCCTCGGGGGTCCGTCGCATGGCCGTCCCCGGAGGCACAACCTCGGTGGGCGAACGGAACCCGACACGCGCGGCGGTGCGCTCCAGAAGATAGGGTCCCAGGGCGGTTACGCAGTCCGCCTTCGACAGTAGGCGTCGCAGGGCAAGCCTTCGAATCCCCCGGGAGTCAAACTCAGTGTGAAGTGTGAACACGACCCGACTCCCAGGATGCCGCCGCCGGTATCGCACGGCCGCCGAGAGGGCGTACCAGTGACCGTGAGCGTGCACGACATCGGGTGCGAGTCGTTGCAAGGTCCCGACAACTCGCCGCTCGAACCCCTTGGGGGTACCGCCGAGGATTTCGGCCCCCGGATCCGCTCCCTCGCGCGCGAGCACCTGAACCTCACTCGAGGAGGACTTGCGCAGCTCCGCCGCCAACTCGCCGACGTACGTCGTGATCCCGCCGCGCACGGGCATCCAGTACGGCGTGACCATCGCGACCTTCAACGCGCCGTGCACCCGGGCCGCGCGTATTTGGACTTAGCGACGCCCGCGGCCCCGGTCGGAACGAACGGAAGGCGGTTATACTACCGAGGAATCGGACGCCCGGAGGCAGGCGATGGCGGTCGACCCGGTGTGCGGGATGTACGTGAACGAGTCCACCGCGGAGCTCACGGGCGAGGTCCGCGACCGGATGTACTACTTCTGCTCCACGACGTGCCAGCTCACGTTCCTCCGCCCGGAGGAGGAGCTGAAGAAGCTGAAGCGGGACACCGCGATCGCCCTCGTCCTCGCGACCCCGCTCGTGATCCTCGCGATGATCATCCCCCTCCTCGCGCCCCTGTTCGGCTGGCGGTTCGCGATGGACCCGATGGAGCGGTGGTACGAGGACCTCCTCGCGTTCGGGGGCTTCCTCCTCGCGACGCCCGTCCAGTTCGCCGTCGGCTGGCGGTTCTACCGCGGGACGTGGGACTCGATCCGGAACCGGATGGCGAACATGGACGTCCTGATCGCCCTCGGGACGACGGCCGCGTGGGGATACAGCACGGTCGTCACGTTCTTCCCCGGCGTCTTCCCGGACCGGCTCACGTACTTCGAGGCGTCCGCGTTCATCATCGCGCTGATCCTGCTCGGGAGCTATATGCAGGAGCTCGCGAAGGGGCGCGCGGGGGACGCCCTCCGAAAGCTGATGGACCTGCAGCCCCGGACCGCGACCGTCCTCCGGGACGGGACGGAGGAGCCGGTGCCCGTGGAGCAGGTCCAGGTCGGCGACGTCCTGATCGTCCGGCCTGGGGAACGGATCCCCGTGGACGGCGTCGTCGCGGAGGGGACGTCGTCCGTGGACGAGTCGATGCTCACGGGCGAGTCGATCCCCGTCGACAAAGGAGCCGGGGCGGAGGTGTTCGGGGCGACGATCAACAAGTCCGGCCTCCTGAGGGTCCGGGCGGCGAAGGTCGGGCAGGACACCGCGCTCGCGCAGATCATCAAGCTCGTCGAGGACGCGCAACAGTCCCGCGCCCCGATCCAGCGGCTCGTGGACCGCGTCGCCGCCGTCTTCGTCCCCGTCGTGATCGCGACCGCCCTAGTGTCGTTCCTCCTCTGGTACGTCGTCGGCAACCAGCCGTTCAACTGGTCCCTCTCGATCTTCATCGCCGTGATCATCATCGCCTGTCCGTGCGCGCTCGGCATCGCGACGCCCGCGGCGATCATGGTCGGCACGGGGAAGGGTGCGGAGAACGGCCTCCTGATCAAGGGCGCGGAGTACCTGGAGAAGGCCCGCAAGGTGACGACCGTCGTGTTCGACAAGACCGGGACGTTGACGAAGGGGAAGCCGTCCGTGACGGACGTCGTGTCCCTCTCCCTCCCGGACGCGGACGTCCTCCGCCTGGCGGCGAGCGCCGAGACCGGGTCCGAGCACCCCCTCGGCGAGGCGATCGTCCGCGAGGCGAGGGCCCGGAACCTGCCCCTGACGAGCCCGGCCGAGTTCGAGGCGATCGCGGGCCACGGGATCCGGGCGCGCGTCGCGTCGCGCGCGATCCTCCTCGGGAACCGGCGGCTGATGGAGAGCGCGGGGATTCCGCTCGGCGCCGCCGAGGAGGCGGTGACCCGTCTCCAGGCGCAGGGGAAGACCGCGATGATCCTGGCGGTGGACGGCACGGTCGCCGGCGTCGTGGCGGTCGCGGACACCCCCAAGGAGACCGCGAAGGCCGCCGTCGCCGCCCTCCGGAGGATGGGGATCGAGGTCGTCATGCTCACGGGGGACAACGAGCGGACCGCGAAGGCGATCGCGGCCCAGCTCGGGATCGACACGGTCCTCGCGGAGGTCCTCCCGGGCCAGAAGGCGGAGAAGGTGAAGGAGCTCCAGGCGCAGGGGAAGGTCGTCGCGATGGTCGGCGACGGGATCAACGACGCGCCCGCGCTCGCGCAGTCGGACGTGGGGATCGCGATCGGCTCCGGCACGGACGTGGCGATGGAGGCGGGCGGCATCGTCCTGATCAAGGACGACCCGCGGGACGTCGTGTCCTCAATCCAGCTCAGCCGCCAGACGGTCGCGAAGATCCGCCAGAACCTGTTCTGGGCGTTCTTCTACAACACCGCGTTCATCCCCGTCGCCGCCGGCCTGTTCTTCGCCCTCGGTCTGGGGATCCTCCTGCACCCCGTGTTCGCCGGCGCCGCGATGGGATTCAGCTCCGTGTCCGTGGTCTCGAACTCGTTGCTCCTGAAGCGATTCCGACCGAACCTGTAGTCCTCCGCCGCCACAACCCAGATATACGCCCGCGTCCGTCCACGGACGGATGCGGGACCTGCGGCCCCAGCTGTTCTTCAGCAAGCTCCTGTTCGGCACGCTGATCCTCTCCCTCGCCTACACGGTGTCGAACTTCGTCGCCCCGTACGCGATCGCACCGGGCGCCGCCGCATACCTCGACGGCTCCGCGAACGTGATCGACAACGGCGCGCGGTACGACGGGTACTCGCTCTACCCGAAGGTGATCTACTACCTCGGGGACGCCCAGTGCCACCAGCTCTCGTACCGGACGATCTGGTTGAACGGGAACCAGATGCCGATGGACGCGCGGATGACGTCGATCTACACGTTCGCGAACCTCGGCCTCCTGACCGCGATGTTCGCCGCGCCCTCGACGAGCATCGCGCAGGGGATCGTGAACGCGATGCCGAGGCGGTTGGCCGCGTGGGGGCGGAAGCACCTCGGCCCCGCCGTCCTCGCGAGCCTCGTGATCGCGCTCGGGATCCTCCCCGTGGCGGTGGACGGCTTCGTCCAGCTCCTGACGCCGTACGAAAGCACGAACGTGACCCGCGTCCTCACGGGGATCCCGACGGGATGGGCCGTGGGCCTCCTCGTCGGCGTGATGATGATGTCGATCCGCCAGGTCGACGTCGAGGTCGCCGCCCTTCGGTCGCGGGGCCAGGTCGCGCAATAAGGTTTTAAGGAACCCGCCCGTACGCGCGCGCCGTGACGAAGGCCGCGAAGCGGCGGAAGAAGGAGGAGGGCGAGGAGTTCGAGATCCCCGCGTTCGACGAGACCGCGTACATGGAGAAGGAGGTCAACGCCGCGAAGGTCTCGTTCACGATCATCGCCCTCGCGATCCCCCTCGCGCTCCTCCTGTGGGCGATCACCGCGGCGGGGCTGTGGGGCGTCGGCTTCCTCCTCGCGTTCGCCCTCACGCTCCTCCTCCCGCGCGTCCTCGCGTTCCTCCCGTGGCCGAAGCTCGACCTCGCAAGGTTCGAGCGGCGGGACTGGATCGGGCACGGCGGGATCTTCGCGTTCACGTGGCTCGCGTTCTGGATCCTCCTCCTGAACGTGCCGTTCGCGGACCTGACGAGTCCCACGATCGGGAGCGTCACCGTCAACGGCGTCGGGGTCGCCGCGGGCGTCCAGAACGACGTCAACGTCAACAACACGAACCCGGTGTACGTGAACGCGACCGTCTTCGAGAACGTCGCCCTTCAAGACGTTCAGCTCACCGTCGCGAGCACGACCCTGGACATGGTCCACGTGTCCGGACCCCTCTATTCGGTCCAGCTCCCCTCATCGTCGGGGGCATTCGACAACATCACGATCAGCGCGACGGACACGAGCGGCCGGTCCGCGGAGTTCGTCTTCGACCTCGTCCTCACCTAGATCTCCCAGGGGAACCGCGGGTCCAGCAGATGCGTGACCTCGGGCAGGAACGCCTTCGTGAACAGCTGCGCGTCCTTCAGGAACCTCGCCTTCTTGGCGGCGCGGTCGAGGTGCGACCCCAGGCTCAGCTCCCCGAGCCGGGCCCGCAGCAGGCCCGCGGCGTCCGTCGCCCCGCGCCGCACATCCACCGCCCAGTGGTCCCCCTCGATGTACGGGGCGCTGAGGGCGCCCTTCGCCCCCCGCCACCGCCGGAGGAAGTCCTCCGCGTTCTTCACCCACACGGGCGGCCCGCGGTGCTTCTCCACCGCCGGGAGCGCGAACACCTCGAACTCGAACAGGAGGAGCACCGAGCCGCCCACGACCGCGAACCGGGACCGCTGCCCGCGGAAGCTCGCCTTCCGGCACGCGTCCTCGACCGCGCGGTGCGCCTTCCGGACCTGTGGGTACAGGATGTCGTCCGTGAGCGGCGGCGCGAGGAACGTCACCCCGAGGAGGGTCGTCCCCCGCCGCCGGAGGAGGACCCGCGCGGCGCTCGCGCTCAGCGGCCTCCGCGGCCTCGGGAAGAAGAACTCGATCCGCGGCTTCGCGAGGAACGCCGTGGCGGCGTGGACGAACGTCGCGAGGGTCTCCTCGCCGACGGCGCTCGCAACGTTCCGCCCCGCGTCGACCGGGTCGACGACGACGAGCGGCTCCGGGAACGACCGGGACGGCGGCCCCTCGAGGGCGACGGCCTCCCCGTGCCGCCAGCCCGTCGCGGCCTCCAGCGCGCCGCGGAACGTGCCGTACTTCAGGACAAGGAGCTCGCACAGGTATCCGGAGAACCCCTGGACCCGCGCCTCCGCCCCGTACACCCCGACGCCCTCGCAGAACGCCTTCAGGAGGCGGACCTGGTCCCGCTGCCCGGGCGCGAGCTTCCCGATCACGTACGCGGCGTGGAGGGGCGTCCGGTCCACCGCGCTCATCCTCTGGGAGGCGTCCGTGATCCGGTAGCAGGGGACGACCTCGACCTCGAAGCCGTTCCACCGCCCGCGCGTGTACGGGTGCTCCGCGTACATCCGCTTCTTGTCCTTCAGGAACTCCCCGAGGTCGAGCCCCACGGTCTCCAGCGTCTCCCGGGAGGTGTCCCGCGGGAACGCGACGAAGATGTCGATCTCCGCCTCGGAGAGGTGCGTGCCCTTCGCGACGCTCCCGACGAGGAGGGGCTCCGCGTCGATCCCCCGCCCGCGGACCGTCGCCGCCACGCGATGCTTCACGTCCTCCGCCGTCGCGCGGATCCGGGCCTCCTCCTCCGCGGACGGGACGACGCGCTTCAGAACCTGCTCCTCGAGCCCCACGGCCCGAGGGATGAGTCCCTTCGGTATAAAACGTCGGCTGAGAAAAGGGGAAGGGGCGGAAGCTCAGTGCTTCCGCATGATCTTCATGAAGCCGCCGCTCTCGTAGATCCCGAGGTTCCGGCGCTCCACGGTCTGCTCGAACGAGGTCCAGTCGATGACCTCGACCCGGTCGCTGCCACCCTTCGTGAACCGGACCTGCTCCGTGCCGCGCACCCGGCCGGGCCGGAGGCCCTTCTGCCCCGCGATCCGTCGCGTTTCCTCGAAGTCGATCTGCCGCAGTTCCGTCATTGTTCCATCCCTTCTCGCGGGCTCCGCCCGCGGGGTCACGCGAAGGGCGGGCGGCCTATTTATGTCTTACGTTCGTCAGACAAACTTGCCATCCTCGTCCGTCGGGGGTCATCCGCGCGTCGCCCCGTGGAAAGCTAAATAACCGCGACCCGCTACCGGCGCCGTTGAAACGGAGTTCCCGGGCATGGAAGAAGCGCGGCCAGATGCGCTGGAAGTGGCGGAAGAAACGGATGCGCCGCCGGAAGCGCGAGCAAAAGATGCGGCAGCGCTGATCCCCCGGGGGCATGGGGTAGCCCGGTATCCTAGCGGGCTCCAGTCAGGGAATGATGGGCGAACGGGTTTGCCGACTCCGTGACGAGAGACTGGAGCGATGACCCGGTTCCGAAACGGGCGGGGTCGCGCCCCGCCTGGTGGAAACCCGCCGACGAGGGTTCAAATCCCTCTGCCCCCACCCCGCCCGGGGACTCCGGACGGATGAGTTATCAGCCGAGGAATCGAGGCGGAAACGTTTATAACAGAACGCCCGGCTAATGCCGCGCTGGGTAGGGAACGATGGACACCCGTCGCATGAAGATCAAGATCTGCCTGGTCGGGGAAGCCGCCGTCGGGAAGACGAGCCTGATCCGCCGGTTCGTGCTCGACGACTTCGACGACAAGTACATCCAGACCCTCGGGACGAAGGTGTCCAAGAAGGAGCTGACCGTCCCGCCGAAGGACGGCGGCGAGGGCGTGAAGGTCGACATGACGATCTGGGACATCATGGGCCAGAAGGGCTTCCGGGAGCTGCTCAAGGAAGCGTACTTCTACGGCGCGAAGGGCGTGATCGCGGTCGCGGACGTGACCCGGAAGACGACCCTCGACGACCTCGACGACTGGATCGAGGGCGTGTACTCCGTGACGGGCAAGATCCCGATCCAGTTCATGGCGAACAAGTGGGACCTGAAAGACCAGGCGGAGATCGGGGAGGAGGAGCTGACCCAGGCGACGAGGGCGTACGACTCGGCGTTCTTCTTCACCTCCGCGAAGACCGGCGAGAACGTGGAGTCCGCGTTCCAGAACCTCGCGGAGCGAATCGCGCGGGACAAGTTGACGAAGAAGGACGCCGCCTAGGCCCGCCCGCCTATCACCGGTGATATCCGTACCAACAGGGCTATTTCCGCGCCTCGTCCTCCGTTTCTGCAATGCAGGGGGCGGTGACCCAGTCGAAGCACGTGAAGGCGAAGGTGTGCCTCGTCGGGGACATCGGCGTCGGGAAGACGAGCCTGATCAAGCGGTTCGTTCTCGACACGTTCGACGACCGGTACATCGCGACGATCGGGACGAAGGTCATGAAGAAATCCGTCCCGTGCACGTGGCGCGGCGCGGAGGCGACGATGGACCTCGTGATCTGGGACATCATGGGCGAGAAGGGCTTCCGCCAGCTGCTCAAGGAGTCGTACTTCGAGGGCACGCACGGCGTGATCGCGGTGTGCGACGTCACCCGGCGGGACACCCTCGCGGACCTGTACGGGTGGATCGACCTCGCGCGCACGAACGCGGGCGACATCCCCTTCGTGTTCCTCGGCAACAAGGCGGACCTGAGGGCGAAGGTCGTCATCCAGGAACCGGAGCTGGCGGCGATCGCGGAGCGCCACCGTGCGCCGTACTGGTTCACGAGCGCGAAGACTGGGCTCAACGTGGAGCGTGCGTTCGAGGGGCTCGCGGGCCAGGTGTCGCGCCTCGTCGACGCGGCGCCGAGCCCCTGATATCATGGGGCATAACCAATCGGGAACCGTTTTATAGGGAGCGTCCGTCACGCTGAAATAGACCGTATCGGATGGGGCGACCATGGCGGAACTCCAGCGCATGAAGGTGAAGGTCTGTTTGGTGGGCGAAGGCGCCGTCGGGAAGACCGCGCTGATCCGCCGATTCATCCACGACCAGTTCGACGACCGGTACATCTCCACGCTCGGCGCGAAGGTGTCCAAGAAGGAGATCACGGTGAAGAACCCGAAGGCGGACGGGGACATCGCGATCGACATGACGATCTGGGACATCATGGGCGAGAAGGGGTTCCGAGAGCTGCTCAAGGAGGCGTACTTCCACGGTGCGCAGGGCATCCTGGCGGTGTGCGACGTCACCCGCAAGGACACGCTCGGCGAGCTCCACGACTGGATCGCCGCGGTCCACAAGGTCACGGGCCAGATCCCGATCCAGTTCCTCGCGAACAAGATCGACCTCGAGAAGCAGCGCGCGATCTCCGAGGAGGACGTGAAGAAGGTCGCGGACGTGCACAAGTCCCCGTACCTGTTCACGAGCGCGAAGACGGGCGTGAACGTGGAGACGGGCTTCCAGGGCCTCGCGACGATGATCGCGGCGAAGTCCGCGAAGTGACGCGCATCCGTTCGATGACGCGATTTCTCGCGCAAAAGCTCATATACGGCGCCCTCCTCTTTCGCATGGGCCAGAAGGACTTGTGATGCCTGAGGAGGCCAGCGTCGACCTCCCTCCGGTCGACGAATGGGTTCGACACCTGGACATCCGCTCGAGCGCCGAGGTCAAGATCCCGGAGAAGCTCGTCGAGCAGGTGATCGGCCAGGACGAGGCGGTGGAGGTCATCCGGAAGGCCGCGGAGCAGAAGCGGCACGTGATGCTGATCGGCGACCCCGGGACGGGGAAGTCGATGCTCGCGCGATCGATCGCGGAGCTCCTCCCGCGGGACGAGCTGCAGGACCTCGTCGTGTACCACAACGCCGAGGACCCGAACGAGCCGAAGATCCGCGTCGTCCCCGCCGGGAAGGGGCGCGAGATCGTGAACGCGCAGAAAGCGGAGGCGATGCAGCGTCGGGAGCAGAAGGCCTCTATGGTCATGGTCCTCCTGATCTTCTTCATCGGACTGATCGTCCTCCTGAGCATCGACTTCCGGACGACGCCCCCCACGTTCCAGCCGATGGTCCTCCTGTTCGGGATCCTCGTGGCGGGGATCATCTACATGGCCCGGCGGTACACGGGGCACCGCCCGGAGTCCCTCATGGTCCCGAAGCTCCTCGTGTCCCACTCCCCGGACGACCTGCCCCCGTTCATCGACGCGACGGGGAGCCACGCGGGCGCGCTCCTCGGGGACGTGAAACATGACCCGTTCCAGTCCGGCGGCCTCGAGACCCCCGCGCACGAGCGCGTGGAGGCGGGGGCCATCCACAAGGCCCACAAGGGCGTCCTGTTCGTCGACGAGATCAACATCCTCCGCATGGAGAGCCAGCAGTCCCTCCTGACGGCGATGCAGGAGAAGAAGTTCAGCATCGTCGGGCAGAGCGAGCGGTCCTCCGGCGCGATGGTGAAGACGGAGGCGGTCCCGTGCGACTTCCTCCTCGTCGCGGCGGGGAACCTCGACGCGGTCGCGGGGATGCATCCCGCGCTGCGCTCGCGCATCCGCGGCTACGGGTACGAGATCTACATGAAGAGCACGATGCCCGACACCGTGGAGAACCGGATGAAGCTCGTCCGGTTCGTCGCGCAGGAGGTCGCGAAGGACAAGAAGATCCCGCACTTCGACCGCGGGGCGGTCGCGGAGATCCTGCGGGAGGCCCAGCGGCGCGCGGGCCGGCGCGGGCAGCTCACCCTCCGGCTCCGGGAGCTCGGCGGCCTGATCCGGGTCGCGGGCGACGTCGCCGTGGAGCAGGGCGCGCCCCTCGTCCTCGCGGAGCAGGTCGTCGCCGCCAAGCGGACCGCGCGGTCCCTCGAGCAGCAGGTCGCGGACCGCCTGATCGAGCGGGGGAAGGAGTACAAGACGTTCGTCACGGAGGGCGCCGTCATCGGGATCGTGAACGGACTCGCGGTCCTCGTCGCGGACAACTCGATGGCGGAGTACTCTGGCCTCGTCCTCCCGATCGCCGCGGAGGTCACGCCCGCCCAGACGAAGCAGGGCGGGAAGATCGTCGCCACGGGGCGGCTCGGGGAGATCGCGAAGGAGGCCGTCGAGAACGTCTCGGCCCTGATCAAGCGGTACACGGGCGAGGACATCTCGAACCACGACATCCACGTCCAGTTCGTCGGCTCGCGGGAGGGCACGGAGGGCGACTCCGCGTCGATCAGCGTCGCGACCGCCGTGATCAGCGCGCTCGAGGAGGTCGAGGTCGACCAGGCTGTGGCGATGACCGGCTCCCTCAGCGTGCGCGGCCAGGTCCTGCCCGTCGGCGGCGTCACCGCCAAGATCGAGGCCGCGGCGGAGATGGGGATCAAGAAGGTCGTCATCCCGCGCGCGAACATGAAGGACGTGCTGCTCGAGGACCGGTACATCGGCCGCATCGAGATCGTCCCCGCGGACACGCTGAAGGACGTGCTCGAACACGCCCTCGTCGGACCGAAGAAGGAGCGGCTGCTGACGAAGCTCGCCGCGCTCGTGCCGAAGCCCGGCCTCCTGGAGCGGCCGGCGGTCGGCCGGGCCGTCCCCCAGTAGGTGGGCCATGGCGGGCGGACGCCCCCTGTTCGTCGGGCGGTTCCAGCCGTTCCACAACGGCCACCTCGACATGGTCCGCCGGATCGTGGGCGCGTACGACGAGATCGTGATCGGCATCGGCTCCGCCCAGTACTCCCACACCCGGGAGAACCCGTTCACGGCGGGCGAGCGGTACGAGATGATCCGGCGCGCGCTCGACGCGGAGGGAATCCCCAGCTACCACCTCGTGCCGATCCCGGACACGCACGTCCACAGCGTGTGGGTCGGCCACGTCGTCTCCCTCGTCCCGAAGTTCGACGTCGTGTTCACGAACTCGCCCCTCGTCGTCCGCCTGTTCCGGGAGAAGGGGTTCCGGGTCGAGGAGCTGCCCCTCCACAAGCGTGAGGTGTACTCCGGGACGCTGATCCGGAGGCTAATCTACGAGGGCGGGGACTGGCGGTCCCTCGTCCCGAAGGAGGTCGCGGCGTTCATCCTCGAGATCGACGGGCCCCAGCGGATCCGGGAGACGTTCCGGTACTCGACCCCGTACGGCACGCGGGAGAACGAGACGGACTAGGGCACCGGGCACCCCGCGTTCGAGGTTTGTTGGGCAACGCGCTTAGTCGGTCCCGGGGTCCCCCGACCGGGCTGTCGGAGGACGGGAGCATGGAGAAGGAGTCGCGAACCTCAGGAAGCGCCTGGGGGGCGATTCTCGGTATCTGGGGCGCGTTGACGGCGCTCCTCGTGTGGAGGTTCCTCCCCTGGTTCCGTCCCGACGCCTCGGTGGTCGTCCCCGCGTTCCTGTTCGCCTGCCTGTCCTACTTTGTCCTCACGGGGGTCTTCAACATCGTCGTGAACGCGATCTCCCACGGGCTCCCTGAGCCCCTGCCGAAGGGGGGAGTGAAGGGGACGCCCCGCGTCGCGCTCTTCTACTGTACGTTCAACGACTTCGACCCCGAGGCAGCGGACACGATGCTCCGCCTGACGTACCGACCGGTGGACCTGTGGATCCTCGACGACTCCACTGACCCGAAGGCGCGGGCTCAGGCGGACGCGTTCGCCCGGGACGTGCACGCCCAGGGCACCTCCATCCGCATCGTCCGCAGGGACCAGCGGAAGGGATTCAAGGCCGGGGCGATCAACCACGCCCTCGCTCTCCTGGCACCGGACGTCGCATACGTGGGCATCGTGGACGCGGACGAGTTCCTCACGCCGGCGTTCGTGGAGGGGTGCCTGCGGCACTTCGCGGACGACGTTGCCTTCGTGCAGGCGAACCACCACTGCCAGAACACGGAACGGAGCTGGTTCACGCGGTACCTCGGGGTGGGGGTCGACCTGCACTGGCGCCATTACCAGCACTACCGGAACCGGTACGGACTCGTGAACATGCTCGGCCACGGAGCTCTGATCCGGCGGGACGTGCTGAATCTCGTGGGCGGCTTCCCCGAGGTGACCTGCGAGGACCTCGCGTTTACTGTCGAGGCTCGCATGCGGGGCTTCCGGGGCGCGTTCGCGGCGGAGGTCATGTGCGGGGAGACGTTCCCGGGGGACTTCCACGCGATGCGCCGTCGCCACCTCCGATGGAGCTGGGCGACGGTCGAGTTTCTGCGGATCAATCTCCTCCGCATCCTCCGGAGCCGGTGGCGGCTCCACGAGAAGCTGGACCTCCTCCTTCCGGCCATCAACCTGCCGGCGGTATTCCTGCTCGTCGCCTTCATCGGTGCCGTGCAGGGATGGCGGTGGTCGGGCGGAGACCTCGCTGTGTTCCGGGACCCGATCATCATCGCCCTGGGGGCGTTCGCGAGCCTCGCCCCGCTCGCGATGTTCGCCGACCTCCTCCGCCGACCGGCGTTCGCTCTGAAGGCGATCATCGTGAACACGGCGACCTACATCGCCTTGTTCCCGGTCTCCGTCGTCGGCGTGGTGCGCGGCCTCCTCCGGCCGGCAGAGTTCCTTGTTACCCCGAAGGGGGTACAGGGCCCCCTCAGCCTCGCGAGCGCCGCCCGGCAGAGCCGCGTGGAGGTGGCGTTCGGCCTTGCACTGCTCGCCCTAGGATTCCAGGCGTTCGGCCCGTGGGGCGTTGCGTCCCCGCTTGCCCTCGCGGCCCTCGGCGTGCCAATCCTCCTGTGGGCGTCCCGGCGCGCCCTCATCCGTGCAGAGGGGTTACCGCCAGGAGATTCGAACCGTGTTGGAAAAACCCTATAGGAACTGGCCTGCAT